>ERZ773079.191-NODE-191-length-41757-cov-12.986955_pt1 | contig 41757 bp, 54 predicted proteins | sample MGYA00511355_ERZ773079 | MGnify/ENA primary metagenome ERZ773079 (study PRJEB29015, sample SAMEA2737979) | human oral metagenome | biome: human oral; feature: human-associated habitat; material: dental | place: China | collected 2117 ... | reverse complement strand
CACAATGTTTATTGTTGATTTACAAGTAGCAGGGAATGACCTGCTGCTTTTTGTTTCAGCTTGTGTTTGTTTTTTGAAAATTTTTATATAATTATTTGTCAAATAGGAGAAAATCTTCTAAAATAGAAGAGACTTGGAGGAATTTATGACACGAAATCATCAAACGATTAAGACTGTACCAGTACTAAAAACGAACAATCGTCGGTTAAACTTAGAATTTTATTGTCAGACATTAGGGATGAAAAACCTGTTGGAAGAGGGCCCAGGTGTCAGTTTGGGAGATCAGACAAAGAGTGAAAGATTAGTGATTGAAGAATCGCCAGGCGCACGTTCTCGTAAGGTTGTTGGACCTAAAAAACTAGCTCAGATCACTATAAAGGTTGAAGAGCCAAAAGAAATTGAATCCTTGCTAGGACAAGCACATCCTGTTTTACAAGTCTACCAAGGTGAGAAGGGCTATGCTTTCAAGGCTGTTTCCCCAGAGGGAGATATTTTCTTAGTTCATGCTGAGGATGATTCTAAAAGACTCCGTGCTCTAGAGAAGATTCCTGTATTTGAGACACAGGCTGAGTTCACTGGCTTAACACAATTTTATATTGAAAAAGTGATTCTCAATGTTCCAAATAAATCAGTAGCTCAAACTTATTATCAACCTTTTGGCGATACGCTACCAATTGAATTTAAAGAGGAAGAAGGCCAGGATTTATTGGCTGAAAATGCAGCAACTTGGGACTTGTCTATGATTAAGTTTTCTCTGGAACGTTTTGATGTAGATCAATTGGCTGAGCTTCTTGGAGGACGTGATTTGTTCATTCCCAAGTCTAAGAAGTTTCTTTTAGCGACAGATGATAGTCAGATTGACTTGTGGTTTGAACAAGCATGACAAAGCAAAAAATTTTTGAAAAAATTCAAACTTCCTTCTTGACAGAAAAAATAAAAAGGAGTATTATCTTAACTAGTTAATAAACCGGTTAACAAAAGAGGCTATTTTTTAAAGCAATTCTTGGTAAAGAATGTTTTGAAAATAGTTATTTCTTTGAATGATTGCTAAACTGGTTAAGGAGTTGAAATGAAAATCAAAAAAGTTTTGATAGCTTTAAGTCTAGTCTTGCTGGGACTTGGCCTTGCCGCTTGTAGTAAAAAGGAAGCAAGTGGTGCTGGCAGCAAACGCGGACTCAATATTGTCACGAGTTTTTACCCGATTTATTCGATGGTCAAAGAAGTCTCAGGAGATTTGAATGATGTCCGGATGATTCAGTCAGGCGCAGGGATTCATGAATTTGAGCCGTCAGCCAGCGATGTAGCGGCTATTTATGAAGCAGATGTCTTTGTGTATCATTCACGGACTTTGGAGTCTTGGGCCGGTAGTCTGGATCCTAGTTTACAAAAGTCGAAAGTAGCGGTCGTAGAAGCCAGCAACGGGATGCAGTTGGACAAGGTGGCCGGCCTAGAAGAAGTGTCCGCTGAGGAAGGGATTGATGAAAAGACCCTCTATGATCCGCATACTTGGCTAGATCCTGAAAAAGTAGCAGAAGAAGCGCAACTCATCGCTCAAGAATTGTCCAAGCTAGATAGTAAAAACGCGGATACCTATCAGAAGAATGCTCAAAAATTTGCAGAGAAGGCAAAGGCCCTGAGCCAAAAATATCAAGGAGTCTTTAGTGGGCTAGATGAAAAAACTTTTGTGACCCAGCATACGGCCTTTTCTTATCTGGCCAAACGTTTCGGTCTCAAGCAACTAGGGATTTCAGGGATTTCTCCAGACCAAGAGCCTAGTCCAAGACAGTTGACGGAGATACAAGACTTTATCAAGACCTATAACGTCAAGACGATTTTTGTCGAGAGCAATGCTTCTTCTAAGTTGGCTGAAACCTTGAAGAAGGCAACAGGAGTCAACCTAAAGGTGCTAAATCCTCTCGAAGCAGATCCTGAAAATGACAAGACCTATCTTGAAAATTTAGAAGATAATTTAGAAATTTTAGCCAAAGAATTAAAACATTGAGGTGATGTATGAAAAAGAAATATATTATTAGTTCAGTTGCGGCACTAGCTACACTAGGTGTGTGCGGCTATGCGATTATGCAGTATCAAGCAGATAAGCCACAAGAACAAGCAACAAATCGTGTCGCTTATGTAGAAAAGAAATCTGCAAATAAGCAGGACAATAAATCTCAAAAAGCCGAGAAATTGACACCTGAGCAGATTCAGGCCAAAGAAGGCATTACTGCTGAGCAGATCGTTGTCAAGATTACGGATCAAGGCTATGTGACTTCACATGGTGACCACTATCATTACTATAATGGCAAGGTTCCCTTTGATGCAATTCTAAGTGAAGAGTTGATTATGCGGGATCCAAATTATCAATTGCAAGAATCAGATATTGTCAACCAAGTGAAAGATGGTTATATTATCAAGGTTGCAGGAAAATATTACCTATATCTGACCAATGCCAAAGAAACCAGCAATGTTCGTTCTGTTGATGAAATTGCACGGCAAAGACAAATTCATCCTAGCAAGGAAGAAGGCGAAAGCGGGTCAGAAGCTAAATCGACCCAAACTGTTAGTAGAAAAACGCAAGACTTCAGTCGCCCAAGTGCCGCTTATGCTGCAGGAAAGAGGACCTATCAAGCAGAAGGCACTGCATCGAGTCGGAGCAATGGCGCCTATACAACAGATGACGGCTATGTTTTCAGTCCATCTGATGTGATTTCGGATACAGGAGATGGCTTCCTGGTACCACATGGCGGTCATACGCATTATATTCCAAAAAGTGATCTGTCGCCAGGTGAGTTAGCGGCTGCCCAAGCCTACTGGAATTCCTTGCAGCGAGGCAAGCAAGTAGCTAGTCCAGCTGAAAATCCTAATACAGGAGGAGAAGCTTCTGCTCCTACAGCTAAAGCATCGGAAAATCAACATACAGGAACTGCGACTAAGCCAGCTCATCAAGCTGACAAGGGACAGACTGCTAAGCCAGTTCAAGCGTCCAAACCTGCCCAATCAGATGCTGGGCACGGAGCTAAACCAGCTGAAAAAGCAGAAGATTCACTATCAAGTTACCAAACCTTACTTGAGAAACTCTATCGTACACCAAAAGAAAAACGCTATGTTGAAAAAGATGGTCTTGTCTTTGATCCAAGCAAAATCGTTAGACGGACCGCAGAAGGAGTGGCCATTCCACATGGAAATCACTACCACTTTATCCCTTACAGCAAACTGTCTGCCCTAGAAGAAGAAATAGCTCGGAACATTCCTGTTGCTGGTCAGAAGACTTATCCTAAGGCTACTGCAAGTACACCAAGCCAGCCTAGTCAACCAGCAAATCCAAGTCAGCCAGCCAAACCAGCTGATAAAGATGAGCACGATCATGGTTTCCATGCTGAACATGTCATCTCAAAAGATGAGGAAGGTTACGTTGTTCAACACGGCGGCCATGCACATTATTTCTTTAAAAAAGATTTGACCAAAGATCAGATTGCAGCAGCAGAAGCGAACCTGGCTAAGCACAAAGATTTAAGCCAATCCAGTCAAGTCAGCACAGAATATGACCGTTTTTCTCGTGACGCAAGTGACGAAGAGAAAATCGCTTATATTTCCAAGACTTATGGTGTACCGCGTGAAGCGATTAAGATTTCAAAAGGCTTCTTTGTCTTTAATAATCCGGATCAAGACTACGATCCGACACATATCCATCCATACGCTGTTCGAAAAGAGCATGTTCGGATTCCTCTAGAAACTGGAAATCCAGAGCTGGACTTCCTAAACGAGCTTTATACAACAGCCCTGCGTTCAGGTCTGTCTCCATACAGTATCCAGGTTGAAAATGGTCAGTTTGTCATTCCTCATGGCGATCACAACCACTACATCCGTGTCCAATCCAAAGGATTGAATCTAGGCTTGAAGAATAAAATCCCAGCCTTGCAATCAGCTTATCAAGCAGGAGCTTATGATGAAAAGGCCGTCCTTGAAAAGGTAGATGCCCTGTTGGCCGCTAGCCGAACCATTTATGCTAAAGACTTGCTTATGCAACGTCGAATCGAACTAGCTCTCGGTAATTTTGTAGAAACCATGAAGCAATTGCCAAGCAACTCAACAGAGGGATATTTGGCCAGCTTAGATCAATTTGATAAGCACTACATTCATGTTGATGAAAAAGCGAAAACGGAAGAGCTGACCGAAGTTGATAAAAAATATCAAGAATTGGTTGACAGGATCAAACGTTTGGAAACGGACAGCTACAATGTGAATAAAACCAGCTTGCTCGGTGAATTGCAGACAGCTAAGGTAGAAAAAAATGAAGCTAAGATGGCTGAGATTGAGCAGCTATTGGCAAGTCTGCAAGATTATCAAGATCGGACAGGAGTGATCTCCGTTGAGTATCTCAAAGCTTTCTATCTTGCGGTTGATGATGCTCGTTTGCAGCCAGAACTTCGGAAGAAAGTTGCTGATTTGACGCTCAAGCTTTATAAATCTCAGGCCTTTATCGAAGCGGTCGACCTGAAATCTCTTTTCTTGGAACTCTATCAAACCAAGCTCGAAGTTGATAAGGCTCTGGCAAGTGGCGAGGCAGCTTCAGCCAAGGATAAAACGGTTCTGGATACCGAAAAACTGGACGACCACAGTTATAAGACGGCTATCTATGGTTTCTTAAAAGAATTGTATGGAGAATTTGCACCGCAGCCTACGGAGGAAATCTCAGAAGAAACTCTCCAAGCTCTCTTCCAAAAAGGCCAAGAACTTTTGGAAAAAGTAACGGACTCGACTCTGCAAGAAAATTATCAAAAGCAACTCGCAGCACTTCGAACTGATTTGCAAGAAGCTCGCAAAGATAGAGAAACTATCCTAGCAGAAACGAAAACGCTCTTGGCTCAAATCGTTGAAACCTTAAAAGAACAGCAAGCATCTGCAGCGCTCAAGGATAAAGAGACCTATCTGAAAATTTACAATTTGCTGATGTCCGCCCACAAGATGCTTGAGGAACAACAGGGGACAGATGAGCAATTTACCAAGGTAGATGGTCTATTGGATAAATTATCCGATCCGAGTGTAGACAAAGCAGCCCTGCTAGCCGAAGCAGAAGCGCTCTTTAATCAACTTCAAGCCAACAAGCTAGCTCCGACTGAAACTAAAACTGAGATAAAGGCTAGTTCGACTGAGGAGACCAAGGAAGAAAAAACTAGCGAGTCTCCTAAAGAAACAGTGGAAGAGTCAAGCTCACCAGTTACTCCTGAAGTTGAAGAATCAAATTCAGCAGCCCCTTCAGAAAAAGAGGCTGAAAGTCAAGTGACACCAGAAGAAAATAAGCAGTAAAGAAATTTTTCTAAATAAATGGAATATGGAGCGGAAGAAGCTAGAAAACGCTTTAAATCCGCTCTATTTCCACTTTCTTAGGATGAAGCGTTCGATTTTTGTCATAGAATTGTAATAAAATTTCTATTTAAATAATATGGTTTTGACTGGTTTAACCAGTCATTTTATGTTAGTATTATAGCATAGGACTGAAATATGAAATGATACATGTGCTATTAGAAGGAGATGTCTATGGACAAGAAAATTGGTAAATCCGTTGTAGCGACTGGCATTGCAGCGACAACGATTATTTCTGGTGCGCTCAGCCATCAGGTCAAAGCAGATGAACTCGTTGAGTCAACAGCGACGAAACCAAAGGCAACAGCAGTTACCGAGAAACCAATTACGACAGCGGATGTAGCAGAAGCCAAGAAAAAAGCGGATGCTGCCAAAGAAAACGTGAACCAACAACAAGAACAAACTAAGAAAGCTGAAACAGATCTTGAAGGCGCAAAAGCTGCTGTTTCAGAAGCTCAAGAAAAGATAGATACAGCTACTGAAAATGAAAAGGCAGCAACTGAAGAGAACATTTCTCAAGCAGAAAACAGTGTTAAAAAAGCTGAAGAAGAAGTTACAGCAAAATCAGAAACTGTTAAAGAATCAGAAACTGCAGTCCAAGAAGCAGGTAAAGCAGTTAAAGACCAAGAAAATACCATTGCTGGGCAACAATCATTGGTGGATGTGGCAGAATCTGAGTTAAACAAAGCCAAAGAACCAGTTCACGCGGAAACTGCAGCTGTAGAAACTGCTAAAAATCAAGAAAATCAAGCTCAGACAGCTGTGGAGCATGCTAAAAATGAACTAGCAAAAGCGGAACAGGCAGCAAGTGTTGCACCACAAAATCAAGCAGAAATTCAAAACAAAATCAATCAAACTCAGGCTAACTTAGAGCAGACCAAGCAATTGATTACTGCAACAAACACTGAGTTGGCGCATGAACAGAAAAATGCAAGTACGGCGCCAGTTGATTTGCGGAATACGACCTATTCGCAATTTTTAGAGAATCTTCGAGATAATTCGAATAACGAAGCTGTAAGAAATGCTGCAGCTGATGCTTTAGCCCTTTACAAGCGTGGTCAGAATGAATTCAAGATCACTGTCGGTTCAGATCCATCTAGCCCAGCTAGCTTGGAAAATAACTTGCAGGCCTTGGAATTGGTTAAGGCTATCAATGCCTACCGTCGTAATGCAGGACTGCCAGAACTTTTGGTGGATCCATATGCCAATGTTGCCAGCCAGATTCAGACCTTGTACTTTGAAAAGGCTAACTGGCACATGGGCAATCTGATTGGCAATGAAAACGTAGCTATTAGCTTTGATCCTCAAGGTGCGGTTAATTTCTGGCATAGTGAAAAAGCCTTGTATCAGAAGATTGCTGCTCAATACGGTTTGCCAACTGATGAAAGACAACTGGATGCTAATGCCATTTATATGAAGGTGGGGCCTAACGTCTTTGCGCAAATCGGTCACTATGTCCAAATGATGGATAACAAGGCCAATGCTATTTCTGCTGCCTATGATACTCATCCAAATCAATGGGGAACTCCACACGGAACTTCAGAAGTTGGATTCCACAATGTTCGTAATTTCAACCAAAGAGTCAATAATGGCACACTGCTAACAGTTGAAGCGATGGAGAAACTTCTCCGCGGTGGCGGCAGTCGTGGGCCTGCTTCAAGTGCCAATGTGACAGCGTTGAAGAATCGATTGGCAGAGTTACAAGCGCAGAAAGTTAGTCAAGAGTCTAGCCTGAATCTTTTAAATAATCAGCTGACGGATTTGTCTAATGAGCAGAAAAATCGTGTGGCTGCTGTTATCAAAGCTAAGCAGAATCTTGAAGCTGCTGAGAATGGTCTAGCCCTGACTCAACAAAACTTGTCAGATAAAAAGGCTGCTTTGAGATCAGCGACAGCGAGAATCGCTTCTGCCCTCTCTCCATACCAAGCTAAATTGCAGAAAGTCCAAGCAACCTTGGAAGAGGCCAAAAACCAGCTTGCAGCCTTGAAGACGGCTGAAGAAAACAAGAATGCAGCCTTGGAAGCAGCTAAAGCTGAATTGGTCGCTGCTCAAAATCGTGTGGTGGCAGCTAAGAAGAAAGTTGTAGATCTGAAAACAGCTCCGCAGCAATTGGAAAAAGCTAAGCAAGACTTGGCTGCAGCAGAGGCTGACCTAAAAGCTAAACAGGCCCTTGCTGAGACCGAAAATAAAAAATTAGCTGATTTGCAAACAGCCTATAATGAGTTGCTAGCAAATTATAATTACTTGCAAAGTCTTCTTCCAAAAGAAGAGCGTCAAGCTCTAGAGCCAGTTGTTTCAACGACTTATCAGGCAAGTGGTGTTCATAGTGTTGCAGCAACAAGTGCAGCAAATCCAAGAACTTTGACTCCGAATGAAAATCCAATTTCTCAAGATGAGAAGGATGCGCAGGTTGAACCGACAGCAAACGTAGCTGCTCAAGCTCAACCAAAGACTGATAATAATACTAGTGCTACACCAACGCCAGCAGCTCCTAAAGCTTCAGCTAACAAAGCAGCCGTCCTTCCTAATACAGGAACGGAAGCTGATCAATTAGCTTTCCTTGGAATGACTCTCGGTGCAGCTCTTCTCGCGGGTGCAATCAACCATCGCCGCAGAAAAACTTTATAGCATATAAGAATGAAGTGAGTGTTACAGCTCGCTTCATTTTTTATTGGTGAATTAGTTTGATTGAAAAAATTGTGGAAGAAAATTTTTTGAGACTCAAATAATTCTTAATTTAGCTAGAAAACATTCCTTTTATCTGCTTTTCAGGGGATATCATGTTATAATAGCAGAGGATTTTATACAAAGAGAGGAACTTATGACTAAAAAAGCTATTCTAATGATGACCTTTGGATCGCCAGAGGGTTATACTTTTGAGGATATTGCAGAATTTTTCACGAATATCCGTCGTGGTGTGCGACCTACTGATCAGGAGATTCAGCACCTTCATGATAATTATCAGCGTATTGGTGGCAGCCCCCTGCAACGCATCACGCGGACAGAGGTTGAGCAGGTGAAGGAAGCTTTAAAAGGAGAGTATGCTGTCTATTTTGCTAATAAATTTTCTCGCCCCTTTATTCCAGATGTTATTAAGCAGATGGAGGATGACGGGATTGAGGAATGTATCTGCTTGATTTTAGAACCGCATTATTCTTTTTACTCTGTCATGGGGTATGAAAAATTTATTACGAGCCAGACAATTAAATTCCATATTATCAAAGAATGGTATCAGGCTGAGGATTTGCTTCGCTTTTGGGAGGAAGAAATCAGGAAAATCTTGCAAACGCAAGTCAAAGATGAAAGTTTTAAGGTCATCTTTTCAGCTCATAGTGTACCAGTTTTGGCGCTTGATTTTGAAGATCCATATATTGATCAGATTATTGAAAACTCACAGTTGATTGCACATCGGCTGGGTTTGGCTCCATCTGAATATACCAATACCTGGCAGAGCGAAAGCGATATTGGCTTGCCGTGGATCAAGCCAGATGTCTTAGAATATCTCCGAGATCAAACGAACCACCCGCAACATTATATCTTTGTCCCAATTAGTTTCATCAGCGAACATATCGAGGTACTGTTTGATAATGATGTGGAGTGTCAGGAATTGTGCCAAGAACTCGGTGTGGCTTATCATCGCCCACCAATGCCTAACACAGACTCCCGTTTGATTGCTGCATTATTAGCAACTATTCGTCAGCATGAAACAGAAGAGCTTCGATACATGCATCCAGACGAAACAACCTTTGACGAATTGACTCCTTCAGAAGAAAGTAATCAAATTTTAAGCGAAACGGAAGAACTTCAAATGCCTGAATTTGTCAAAAAGTTGATAGAGAAAAAGGGCAGAGAAAATGTCAAAATGCCTTATTTCATAAAGAAAATGTTAGAAAAAAGGGCGCAAGAATCAAAGTAAGCCTAAGATCTACCAATCTAGAATAAACATTTGCAACGAGGAATGATCATGAATTGTTAGGGAAGTGCATGTTCTAGGAAAATGAGAAGTTTCTATTGAAAAGATAGGATTTTGGAGAAATATGTCTACAAACAAGCTAATCCAATCCAAGCTGGAACTGTTGCCGACCAGTCCCGGCTGTTACATTCACAAGGATAAAAACGGTACCATTATCTATGTCGGAAAAGCCAAGAATCTCCGTAATCGGGTTCGCTCTTATTTCCGTGGCAGCCACGATACCAAGACGGAGGCTCTGGTTTCCGAGATTGAGGATTTTGAGTTTATTGTTACTGAGTCTAATATTGAGGCCTTGCTCCTAGAAATCAATCTAATCAAGGAAAATCAGCCCAAGTACAATATCATGCTCAAGGACGATAAGTCCTATCCTTTTATTAAGATTACCAACGAAGTCTATCCGCGTCTGATTATCACGCGCCAAGTCAAAAAGGATGGCGGTCTTTATTTTGGCCCCTATCCAGATGTCGGTGCAGCCAATGAAATTAAGCGCCTGCTCGATCGAATTTTCACTTTCAAAAAATGTACCAATCCACCTGCAAAAGTCTGTTTTTATTATCACTTGGGGCAATGCGAAGCCCATACGATTTGCAAGCGGGATAGCCAGTATTTCAAGAATATGGCTCAGGAAGTGTCGGACTTTCTCAAGGGACAGGATGATAAGATAATCGATGAGCTCCGTGATAAGATGAATAAAACAGCTGCAGCCATGGAGTTTGAGAGGGCGGCCGAATACCGTGACTTGATTCAGGCTATTGGAACCTTGCGTACCAAGCAGCGGGTCATGGCTAAAGATTTGCAGAATCGGGATGTTTTTGGTTACTATGTGGACAAGGGCTGGATGTGCGTCCAAGTCTTCTTTGTCCGGCAGGGCAAACTTATCGAGCGTGATGTCAATCTTTTCCCATATTACAATGATCCCGACGAAGATTTCCTGACCTATATCGGCCAGTTTTACCAAGAAAAGTCCCATCTCAAGCCCAATGAAATCTTGATTCCAGCAGACATTGATGAAGAAGCTGTCTGGGCCATGGTGGATACTAAAGTAGTCAAGCCTCAGCGTGGCGAAAAGAAACAGTTGGTCAATCTGGCTATTAAGAATGCTCGGGTCAGCCTCCAGCAGAAATTTGACCTTTTGGAGAAATCCGTTGAGAAGACACAGGGCGCTATCGAAAATCTAGGGAAGCTCCTTAACATTCCGACACCGGTTCGGATTGAGTCTTTCGATAACTCTAATATCATGGGGACCAGTCCCGTCTCAGCTATGGTGGTCTTTGTCAATGGTAAGCCGAGTAAGAAAGATTATCGCAAATACAAGATCAAGACCGTGGTAGGGCCGGACGACTACGCCAGTATGCGAGAGGTTATCAAGCGTCGCTATAGTCGGGTGATACGTGACGGGCTGACGCCACCAGATCTGATTGTCATTGACGGAGGACAGGGTCAGGTCAATATTGCTAAAGAAGTTATCCAGAACCAGTTGGGGCTGGATATTCCCATCGCGGGACTGCAAAAAAATGACAAGCACCAGACTCATGAATTGCTCTTTGGCGATCCTCTGCAGGTTGTAGAATTATCTCGTAATTCTCAGGAATTTTTTCTTCTCCAGCGCATCCAAGATGAGGTCCACCGCTTTGCCATTACTTTCCACCGCCAGCTCCGGTCTAAGAATTCCTTCTCATCGCAACTGGATGGTATCGAAGGCTTGGGGCCAAAACGCAAGCAAAATCTCATGAAGCATTTCAAATCTCTGACTAAGATTAAGGAAGCCAGTGTCGATGAAATCGTCGAAGTGGGTGTACCGCGAGCAGTGGCAGAAGCGGTGCAGGCAAAACTCAATCAAACAGAACCATCGCGCCCCTTGTTAGAAGTGGCGGAGCCGATTGTAGGCATAGATTGAAAGAAAAATTTATCTGATTTTAGAGAGATTCAGATACAGCTTTCAAATACTCATCGATATTGCTCAACCAGATTGATGGAGGATATTTTTAGTGCCAGTAGTGAAAAGAGGTAGATATGTTAAGAATTTTCCCATTTAAAACCGATGGTGTCATAACTGAAATAGAACAATTGGAGAAAAATTATTCTATTTCCTTGCCTGAAAAATATAAAGAATTTTTATTAAAGTATAATGGCGGAGATACGATTGATACAAGATTTAAAATTGAGAAAATTCGTTCAGATATCCACTCGTTTTATGGTTTCTCATTGGCTAACCATTTTAGTAATTTTAACTATCTAGTCGAAAAAGGCTTTTTAGAAGATTTTATTGAAAATCATTATCTACCCATAGCTAAAGATAGTTTTGGTAACAGTATTCTAATTGGTGTCGGCGCTAGTACTTATAATAAAATAGGTTTTTATGATCATGAAAAGCAAACGTATATCTCATTCACTATCGATTTTACTGAATTTCTAAAAAAGATAAAAAGTCCTGTTGTTCATATTCCATCCATTGAGGAGCGAACGAAAGAAATGGAAGAAATTGGAAGTCCTGTCGTAGTGGATGATGAGTTAAAAGCTTTATGGCAAGAAGAAATCGATGAATTTGCAGGCCGAGAGCAAGTGATTGTTAAGCTGTAATATTGATTTTTACTAGCTTTATTGCTATCTGACTTTCTAAATTGCCTCTGCTTTTGCGAGAGATGGGTAAAACAGTCTCAAAGGCATCAAGCCTTTTAACCAAAAGGGGAGTATGTTCAACAAAAATCGTAAACAAAAGATTGCGATATTGAAAAGAAGAGGAACATAAGATGAGCTTAATGATTCGAGCACTAGGTCATGCCAGCGATAAGGAAATAAAAGCTTTGGAAGAGAAATACGACCTAACTCTTCCAGAAGACTATAAAAACTTTTTGAAAGAAAACAATGGTGGACGCTGTCCTTCCTATGAGTTTGAAAATTCTATTGAGATAAAGAACATCAATGAAGAAATTAATGTTGCTGTTTTATATGGGATTAAGACTGGTGTAAAAAACTCTGATATAGAAGATTGGACTGATGAATATTTAGATGATCTTTTTTCTAACTCAATAATTATAGGCAATTCCTTGCAACATGGTTTTCTAGTTTTCTGGTTGAGTGGTGATGAGAATGAAGGTATCTATTACTATGATGATACATATAATCTAGAAGCTTCAAGTGATGAAAACAATGCCTATTTTCTGGCTCGTACTTTTACTGAATTTCTAGAATTAGTTCAAAATTAATGTTAAAATGGGAGGGATTAGAATGTATAATCCCTCTTTTTATTCAGTAATTATTTTAAAAAATAGTGGATTGATTGAATTGAAACGTTACAAGATAGTAAAAATTTTGGAGTTAGAAATGTTAAGAATTTTTCCTTACGATACAGAAGGTGTAGATCAGGCTATAGCGGATTTTGAAGATAAGTTTACAATCAAGCTTCCAGAAAAATATAAAGAATTTCTACTTAAATATAATGGTGGGAATAGCTTACAAACTAGTTTTAGTATAAATCGTAAGACTTCAGACATACGAGCATTTTATGGATTTAATAAAGCGAGTCAATACAATAATTTCCAATATTTGATTGATAGTGGTTTTTTAGAAGAAGTTTTAGAAAGAGGCTTTATTCCTATAGCGAAGGATAGTTTTGGGAATTCTATTCTTCTTGGTATTACAGACAAAAATTTCAATCAGCTAGCTTTTTTTGACCATGACGGTCAGATTGTGCAGCCTTTAGAAATCAATTTTGAAGACTGGGTGGCTAAACTTATAAGCAAAAAGAAAAAAATTCGCACGATTGAAGAAAGAATCGCCGATATGAGAGCCGTAGGCAGCAAAAAAGAAATTACACCTAGATTAAAGGCAATCTGGCAAGAAGAAATTGATAGATATGCTGGTCGTGAGCAAGTAATTGTTAGGTTATAATCTTATTTTATTTAAGTTTCTGTTATACCTAGATTTGTTCAGCATTGACGTTCTAGGCTACTCTCCTGAAGGAACTGGCTCAGTAATCTATCTCAGTCAAGCGTCTCAGGCAAGATGGATGATTTATCGGAACGTATTTCTATCATGAAAATAGTTATAGGAAAAGAAGGATTAGGATTATAGTATGGAAAATAATTTATTGTTGACAGAGATAGATTTCGGCTCGGTTAGTTCCTCTTCTCTTGAAAAGTTGAAAAATGATCTACTGTCTCTATCTGATGAAAAAGAGTGTGTCTTACTCATCGCAGAAATTTTAAAAAAGGGAGATTTTTCGGTTAAACCGTTGCTGATTGAGCTGATGAATCAGACTAAAGATGAGTCTGTATTAAATTTGTGTATTCGACTTTTTTGCTCTATTTGTAGCAATGAAGATTTAAGGGATATTTCCAATCTTAGATTTTTATCTAATGCTACAGAGTTTGCTGTCTTTACATTTGTTACGGGTGCTGTGGAAACGATGTCCTATGAGGTGATTCCATATTTGTTTGCACTCTGGGACGAGTGGGAAGCTACGAATTCTGATATTGAAGATGCGATTAAAGATGCATTAGCTTATTATTTTTATGATCAGAAATTGTTGATGGATGAAGCGACTAAGGAAGAGCTTGAAGAATTATGGACTCTGGTACATGATCGTAGAGAGCCAGATACCTATTATTACAAGGGATATCCTGTATTTCCAGGAATGTTTGCGAAGGAAATCATGACCTCATTGTATACAGGTATTCAAGTTGAAGGTAAATTTCATACATACCTCCAATCTGCTCTTCTTTCTACATATACTGGTAAAAGAGTTCCAGTCAAAAACAATGAAAGGATTTCAAAAAAAGATATCGAGTCTATGGTAGATTATATTGAAAATGTATCGAAACAAGAATGGATGGAAGGAAGAAAATATTTTTATGGTTTTGAAGTTAAATAAGTCCTTCAACTCGCTAAATTGCTAGCAATTTGGCAAGAAAGAGGAATAAAATGACAATTGAGAAAGAATTAAATAAAATAGCAGAAAGCATTTCATTGATTCAAACGAGTCAAGCTGATGTGCAGTTTTCAGAAGAAACTCTAGAAGACTTTACAGATTATTTAAAGGACTACATCCCAAATCATGTGGGTTGGATAAAGAAGGGAAATGAAAAGCTGGTTCAGTCTCTTACAAAAGACAATCAGTTGGACAGAGAAGCAATTTCACAGATGATAGTAGGTCTACGCAATCTATCTTTGGATTTTGAGGAATTATGTGACATATTGCTAAAACTTTCCAATGAAATAGATAGAAAAAGCTGAAATTCAAGTATGCTAGCTATTCAATAACAAAAAAAGGATAAAAGATGTTAAGAATTTTTCCATTTGATAAAACAGGTGTTTCGGAGGCATTGGCTCAATTTGAAGAAAATCATGACATTTTGTTGCCGGAAGAATATAGAACCTTTTTAATAAGCTATAACGGTGGAAATACCTTGCAGACAAGCTTTAAAATAAAGAAAGAGAGTTCGGATATTCGAGCCTTTTATGGCTTTGAAAATGCTGATTATGAATACAATTTCCAGTATTTTCTTGACCATGATTTTCTATCCGAGCATATTCAAGCTGGCTACCTACCGATTGCAGAAGATAGTTTCGGGAATTATATTCTTCTGGGAATTGCTAAACAAAATTATAATCTCATAGCATTTTTTGATCATGAAAAACAAAAAATTATCCCCTTACATCTTTCGTTTAAAGAATTTTTGGCCAAGATTAAAAGTAAGGTATGTAAAATTAAATCTATTGACGAAAGAATTCAAAAAATGAAAGAGGTAAATAGTCCAGTCATTGTTGATGATGAGTTAAAAGCTTTATGGCAAGAAGAAATCGATAGATATGCCGGTCGTGAGCAAGTCCTTGTAAAGTTGTAGTATTGGAGAGAAAAATGATGTAAATAAAATAAGTTCGATTGAAGTATTAGAAATAGTAAACCAAGGTCTTCATTTTCACCTACTTTTCATGTTTTCCGAGGTTTTTGCTATACTAGTTTTATTGAACATTGATTTTTAACAACCTGCCTATTTTGCAAGAGGCAGATATTGTTTTGAAGTCAAATGCTTTCCTGAATAGAATGAACCAAAGGACGCTTATGAAACAATTATTGCAAGAATTAACAACCCTTTATTCAAAATTAAATTCCCATTATAATGAACATTTAATAAATCCAGAAAAGATATCGGATGTTTATGATGACATTCATGAAGAGTTCCAAGAGGACTTCGATAATCTTTCCAAAGGGCTTGCTAGAATGAAAAATTTAAACTTAGAATCAATAGCTGATACTAATAATCAAGCCTACCTAAATGGGATGTATGATATCTATACTTCATTGCTCAATATTGAAAATTATGTAGCTGATTTAAGGGAGATTCACATTCAAATTTCAAAGAAGATTAGAGAAATCAATGGCGAAATTGTTGATGAAGATGTGATTGGCAGAGAAGATAGAAAATGAGTTTACTAGGCGAATGGATAGATTTTAAAAAGGAGCAGTCATGCATAAATTTAGTGCCAAAATAAAGTCAGATAGTAGCGATACGAAAATTTTGAAAATAATTAGAGATTTTAGCCATGAACCAATCGGAGTAATCAATGAAAAAATGAGTCATCATATGGCTGTACTTGAAACAGAATATCTGAATTTAGAGCGACTAAAGAGCTTTAAAAAGATAGTAGAAGAGATAAGAGAATTGGATGGGGAGCTTCAACTATTTCTGGATGATGAAAAGGTAAGCATACAATTTTTGAGTCATGTTATTGAGTCGCAGGAAGATACCAAAAATCAAATCGAGGAAGACGATTTCTAATCTGTTGGATGATGCGAAGTAATGGTTCCGACTTTCCAACATAGTAATAATGTAATAATGCGGAATTGTTCCCTCTCAGTCAAGATTGTGGCCTTTGAAGATAGAAGTAGATGATAAATATATAAGGAAAGTAGAACGTGAAAGAAGTATTAGAAAATTTGCATCAGATATGCTCAACACTTAATGATAAATTTAATGGAAAACTGCTTGATCAGGAGAAGTTAGATGATTTTCTGGAGGACATTCGTGATGACTGGGATTCAAGTTTCAAACAGTTAAGAGGTGGTCTTCAGATCTTGGAAAGTCAGGTTGAATCAATTGAATCTTCAAGAAACAGCGCCTATACAAAAGGGATTCTTGAAATTTTTTGGGGACTGAGACGACTAGAGGTTTTATTGGATGATGCGGATGACTTGCTGGTGGCCTTGAATAAGAAATTGATGTTTGAAAGTGGGGAAATATCCGAGGAAGAATTCCTAGATGATGGAATCCTAAATGTTAAATATCTAGATGAAGATAACGACTCAGACTAAATCAAGTTGTTAGAATAACGAAAGATAGGTTGACCGAGTGAAGGAATGTTTAATGGAAGATCTTTATAAAGGAGCGAATGGTGTCAATAATCTACGCAAAGATCAAAATGTCAGATAATATCTTACAGGCATGTAAAATAATTAGGAAACATAGCACTTTACCAATTGGTGAAATAAAGACAAAAATAGAAAAAAATGAGGCTTTGTTAGAAAGTGATTATCTGGATCTAGATCAGTTAATAGTGATGCAAGAACTTCTCGCTAGTCTCATAGATTTAGGTGCAGAAATTAACTTGTATAAAGGACAAGCTAAAGTGGATATGGGATTTCTAAATAATACCATTGAAACCTATAAAAATATTGCTGCTGATAGAGAAAAACTAGATGAACTCATATTTGATAGTGAGGGATAAAAGCTATAATTTCTAGCATCAGTAGCATTTTTAAAATGAACCTAGAATTTTTAATAGCACAACTTTCAGGATTTCAGTATAAATAGAGGTGAGAATATGGAGACTGAAAATACAGTATCAATTTGGGTTGGAAATTTTGCAAGTAGGGAAGAGCTGGATACCTATATCGACTTAAGGTATGATGATGACGGAGAAATTGTCAGTTCCAAGTTTTATGATGCTTTTCAAATTGATATCGATGATATTGACGAATACCTAATCGAAAAAGAATATTGTGATTCAAGATTTTTAAATGTATATGATTATTTAATCGGAGCCTCATATGCAGATGTTGTCATAGATAATTTAAAGAAGATTGAAGATGACCTAGCGATACCTGAAAGTAATGCCATTATTTTACTTTACAATTATAAATATTGTGGGCAAGTCAAAGAGCAGCCCAATATCAAATTTATTGCGACAGTCAATTATAGATAGGTAGAGGAAAATGAATGAGCTAGTAACGAGGTATATCAACTTTTGTGAGAACTTAAATCAGAACTGCAATGGAAATCTTTTAAGTGGTGGCAGTCTAGATGATTTAAAAAGCTGTGAAAAAGCTATAAATGAATGTTTGAATCAATTAAACAGTGGGCTTAGCTTGTTAGAAAAAAAGAAAAATGAAATTTCATCATCACAAGATCTCTCTTATACATCTGGATTTGTAGATATCTTTTTAGCTCTAGATGGTCTGGAGGAATCATTTTCTGAACTAAAACACCTTTCAATAGCAATGAATAAACACTTTATGTATGAAAGTGGAGAAATATCTGAGGAAGAATACCTGGATGATGGGATTTTAAATGTAGAAATAGTTGATGCAGGGGATGAAGAATGACGCTAGATACTAGAGTTGAAAAAGCTTTAATAGAAATCAATTTCGTAGAACGATATGAAAATATTTCTAAAAAATACAATAGGGAGAGAACTCCAAAAGGCCAAGAATTGGATTATTTTGACGGCGATTTTCTGATGGAAATTGTTGAATTATTAGGCTATAAAGCTCAATATGATAAACGAGAGCGTTTTTTCCATATTGATTTGGAATCGGTCGAAAAATTTCAATTTGGTTTCCATTTTGCTCTTGAGTATGGTCGATTAGAATTGATTTGGGTTGTTTATGAAGGAGATAAAGTTGTCCTTGGTTCTCCTTGGACTAGATATCCAAGGTTGATGATTGCGCGTGATTATATTATCAAACAGCCAATTATTTCCGACTACGTTGATTTTCGTGACGTCATGAAAATTGCTTTTGAAATGTATGAAGCTTTCAAACAAGCATTTTTGAAAGCTGCTGCAGGAGATGAAGAATGAAATTAGACACTAGCTTGAATGCAAATCAATTTTCTAGAGCTATGATAGCTTTTCAGCGTCCTAGATTCAGAAAGGAATCAAAATGGAATTTACTCTCAACCTCAATCTTTTGCAATTTATGCGAAAATTAACAGAACCGCTAGAAACATATATAGGAAACTCGGATTATAAGGAATATGTGCATGAAACGTTAGAAATTGTAGGCCGATTTATTGATAGGCTTAGTGAATCCGATCCAGACTTTCTGTATGATAGATTGGAAAATTTAGACGAGGAAGACATCTTAACCTATTCGGAGCTGGATAGAAGCACTGATCCAGCTGTGTGGAGATGTATTGATTCTTTCATTGCGTTAGTGGTTTATCATTCATATAAAGTAGTTGGACAGCGGTATTTGCCCCAAACCATAGAGTGTGTTGATGAAGATACGCTCGAAGATTATTTTATTCATTATAAACAACTGGTTAAAAGGTATAGTGAGATTGCAAGGAGAACGAAATTGCTTGAGGAGGAAGCGAGCTTCGTAGATCCGGCTGTTAGCAGTTATTTAAAATTTTTGTTTGAGGAGTAAATGCGAGCATATGAATACCAATCAACTTTATCTCATGCTGGTCTATTCAGAAGCTATTTTAAGCCATATGGAAACAGAATATAAGCCTCAAATACGAGTTGCCTTGGATGCTTGCTGGAGTTTTGTGGAAAATAAAAACAAAACGGGCAAAGAGCTTTATAGTCTGCTAGATGATGGAACTGATTTTAAGGGAATTTTCATCTACATGCAATTAGACGAGAATGAGGCTAATCTTCCATCTTGGGATAATCTTAGCTATGCAATCGGAGCAACTTCTAAGGAAGCCTATCTACTGGACAATCAGCAACTGCCTTCCCCTTTGGCAAATATTAATTCAAGCTTAATAGACTTATTTATTGCGAATTTAAAAGAAATCAATATCGATTTTTATAATCATCTTGAAGAAATTAAGAACTTTTTGAAGAATGATTGTCCTCCTTCAAAAAATACTGCCTTGCAAATATTGGAAAGTTTAGGATTATTAGAAGGGAGTTGACGTTTGAAATGAATGATCATCAAATTCAACAAATATCTGATATTTTGTATGCTGAAAGCAATGCTAAAGCTGTGGCGAGCCTTGAGCAGCTTCAAACGGAGGATGAACTGTTTGTCTTGCTGGACAATTTTAACTGGGATAATGGATTTGAAGTGCCAAAAGCAGTGCTTAATCATTCCAAGTGTAGTCTTTCAGTGGCTTTATTAGCTTTTTATCGTGCAGATGGCATCAGGTATTTACTTGAGGGAGAGGCAGCCTTTGCAAATTCGCTATCAAAGGAGTGGGAAGGTTTTGTAAAAGATGTCTATGCTAAAATACTCAGAGGGCAATTTCCAAGTGGAACTATCTCTTTTCAGCCTGAAACAACGACGATTCAAAAATTTAAACTAAAAAAATTAAAACCAGAAATTGATGAACGATTCCTTGAAGGCATTTCGGGCAAAGATTTGAATGTAGTCATTTAATGAAAAAATGGTAGAACCATCCAAGGGACTAGGGATGGTTTTTACGTTTTCTGAAATATTTTGTTATACTAGATTCAAACTTAGCAATCGTTCGTGAAGGAGTAAATATGAACCATAAAATCGCGATTCTCTCTGATATACATGGGAATACCACGGCCTTGAAGGCAGTTCTGTCAGATGCTAAAAGACAGGAAACGACAGAGTATTGGCTTCTGGGAGATATTTTTCTTCCTGGTCCAGGCGCAAATGACTTAGTCGCCCTGTTAAAGGACCTTCCTATCACAGCGACTGTCCGTGGAAACTGGGATGATTGTGTATTAGAGGCTTTAGATGGGCAATATGGCTTAGAAGACCCACAGGAAGTCCAGCTCTTGCGTATGACGCAGTATTTGATGGAGCGAATGGATCCCGATCAGATCGCTTGGCTACGGAGTCTGCCTATGGTTGCGAAGAAAGAAATTGATGGGCTACGTTTTTCGCTCTCGCATAATTTGCCTGCCAAAAACTATGGGAGTGACTTACTGGTTGACAATGATACGGAGAAATTTAACCAGCTACTCGATGAGGAGACAGATGTGGCAGTTTACGGTCATGTCCACAAGCAGTTGCTTCGCTATGGCAGCCAAGGGCAACAAATTATCAATCCCGGTTCAATTGGCATGCCCTATTTTGATTGGCCAGCTTTGAAAAATCACCGTGCCCAGTATGCCTTGCTAGAAGTTGAAGACGGGGAACTGGTAAACATCCAATTCCGAAAAGTCGCCTATGATTACGAGGCAGAGTTGGAATTGGCCAAAGAAAAAGCTCTTCCTTTCATCGAAATGTACGAAGAATTACGTCGCGAAGATAACTATCAAGGCCATAACCGAGAATTATTGGCTTACTTGAATGACAAGTATGGTTACGTAGAGGATGTTTGGCAGTTTTTTCAGATAGGCGTACCAAAAGAAAATGAAAGTTGAAGAGATAGCATTGAGTTTTAAAGGAAGGGCTTAGATGTTTGAGAAGATTAAATTAGAGCCTTTGAACCAGTTTTATCCAGTGAAACTAGATGAGATGAAAAATAGTGAATCAAAGCTAGCTATTCAAATCCCTGAGTTCCTCAAGGAATTTTACGTGGAAGTTGGATATGGCTTTCTAAAAAGCAAGGTGGACAATATAAATCGTATCATGGATCCAGAGTCCGTATTAGACTTTAGATTGGGGCAACATGATTTTGAGTTTTATCCAGATATTGAAATCTACAATCAATTTGAGGATGATAAATTAGTTTTCTTTGAAGCCAATGAAGTAGCACTGCTATCTATCGGATTTGCTGCTGAAAATAAGGGGAAAATCTACTATTATGATAAGGAAATCGCTCCTAATTTAGTAGAGCTTCTAGATAGGCTTATGGAAGACGACACCTTCTATTATGACTTGATATAGCTGGAGTTTTTTGGCGAACAGAAAACAATACCGATTTTCATAATCATGTTGAAAAGGTCGAGCGCTTTATCAATAGTATCCACTAACTTCAAAAGCTAAAAGAATTAGATAGGATGATGACAATGACACAATTTGAAGATAAATTTATGGAAGTTCAGGCTAGTATGATTTCGTTAGCACTGGAATATGTACAAGATCAAGCAGATAAAATATTTATTTATTGCATTTCTGAAGAAGCATTACTTTCTTTTGATGTTTTTTACAAAATTAATGGAGTTTTTGTCAAATTACACAGAGTTAACACTGTTTTAGATACTAAAGTAGATGATTCTGATAATATGATGTTTTCAGTATTGCGATATGGTCTTGAAGATATACAGACAATGCTTGATGTTTGCCAAGAATATGACCGCGAACATCCGACTGAAATGTGGTTGATTTATGACGTTAAGAAAAACAGCCTTGAAAGTCGCTATAGCTATGAAGGGCGTTATGACAAGGACGAAGAATTGCTTCCAAGTCTAGAGTTTGAAAAGTGGTTTGAGGAAGTGCAAGGCCAATAACTATTTTCGACAATGAAATTGCATTGAATTGATGAAGCAGTGGAAAAAGACTGCATAGAAGGTAAGAAAGATTTTTGCGGTTACCTAGTTGACGAACTTGGAGAATAAAGAGAATAATGAAAATAAATCATCAAATTTTCGGTGACATAGAATTTAATAATGGCTGGACAAGGCCTATTTCTATAACGATGTTCGGTAAGCAGCATGTTTTAGAGATAAATATTGATGCAGATGAAGATGCAGAATTCGAAATCAACCAAGAAAAAGCCTATACATTTTTTCAAGAACACTTAGTTGAAATTCTAACAGAGGTTAATTCTGCTATTTTATCGTATTATAATCGTGAAATATCAGATATTGTTTCTGGCTACACAAATATAGACGAAAAACAATATTTTTTGGATAAAATTGGAGATGAGCAGCAAATTTATTCTCTGTTACAGCCTAAGCAAATCATGTTTCCTCTGACCTTTGATGAAAGCGTTGAAGAATTTGGCTTTTTATGTGATTGCGATTGGGACAAAGAAAATGGCATAGGAATAAAATTTACCAATGGCCTTTTGTCTGAAATTGGCTATCAAGATATACTTCTATAAGTATACAATCCATAAATTTGTCTATCTTTTATATTTATTGAATAACAAGCATTTAGTCACATTTATCACATACTTTTCAGCTGCAACCGTCCTATGGAAGACTTGTTATAGAGTTTAGAAAAATCCAAAGTTTAATAGGAGACAGAGCTAGAGCCGTTTAGAAGATGGGGAGAAAGGAAATCAAGCACGAATATGAATTGGTTAAATTATAAGGGAATTTCCAAGGATATAATAGAAAGTGTGGAGCATAGATTGCAGATTACTCTATCAGATGATTATAAGCAAGTCGTTTTGAAATATGATGGTGGTTATCCTAATCCCAATCATTTTAAGGTAGGCGAAAAGCTAGAAATTTTCAACAATTTAATCAGTCTAGATGAAAACGGCTGCAATAATATATATGAAATTCTTGAAGATTTACAAACTCGAATAGGCGATCAGCTGATTCCCTTTGCGGAAGATGGTTTTGGAAATTTATTATGTTTTGATGATTCAGCTGATAAAAGCATAGTTTTTTGGAATCATGAAAAGAACTATGATGAATTTAAAGAAGTGACCTTTGTTTGTTCCAGTTTTTCTAGTCTAATTGAGAGTCTTTTTTAAGAAATATAGACTTTCTATATACTACCTTCTTGGTAAATGATATTGACGTGCCAATAGTGAGATTTCAAGGATGATGGGAAAGGCACAGAACAGATTACAGAAAGGTTAGTTCAATGGTAGAATATGACAACAACAAACTAATAGTGAATGGTGAAATTATTAGAACTTTTCAGTTTGGTATACGAGATCTAATAGAAGTAGATGAGGAGAGTATTGTTTTATTAGAAATACCTTTTGATAGTTTGGAGAAAAATAATATTATCAGACTTGATTGTAGAGGAACTGTAGTTTGGACCATTGCTTACAGTGGATACAGTAAGCTTATTTATCCGTTCGAACAGATGATTTTGATAGATGGCTGGCTTTATGCGACGGATTTTTATGCTAGAAGATGCAAAATTGATATAAGCTCAGGAAAAATAGTGGATGTGTCTATATTCAAATAATCATCTGAAATTATTTATTCCTAGGAAGGTGAATCGCAATAATGAATCAAAATAATAAAGCATTATTTAAGCTAGGAATTGCTACATGGCTATCAAAATCTATGCAAGAAAGTAAGTTTTATAAAAACAGTAGTGAGCTTCTCGAAGTCTGTTGGGAATGGATAGATAATCATGAGGTGCCTGCGGATTATCTCTACTCACTTCTTGATGATGGGACTGAATTTGGAGGAGCTTTTGTTTTCATGCAAGAAGATGAGCCGAAATACGAGTCAATTTGGAACTGCATTTTTGAAGCTGGTGCCTATATAACGACATTAGCTTATAAATTTGAAGGTAAAAAATATATGCCTGCATTATTAGAAGAAATTGACTCTGAACAAGAAGAAGCGTTTTTTATTGAGCAATTGCGAAATATTATTGGGCATAAAGTCCAATGTTTAGATAATTATGAAAGCTACATACTAAATAGTGATAAGATAGATAGAGAAAAGATACTACATAAGCTATCAGAGCTACTAAATTAAATTTAATGCCAAGTTGCAGAAAGGAGTTTACACATGATAAGAGATAAAATTCAAACAGAAGAATACTTCCAAGAAGCATTTGAATGGTATTCTCAATGCTTACAGGAAGATATAGAAGATTTTGAAAAGGAAAAACCTAAAGATCTCATGAGTCATTTTAGGTTCATGGTTATTAATTATGAAAATTTATTAAAGGTTGGCTACTCTCTAGGGAAGGATGTTCAGGAGCTCTTTCCATATTACCAAGGGATCCTCTCCAACTTAAAAGAGGTCGCCTCCAAGGGAGTTCCCTTTTATCGTGCAGTTGATGTCTTTGCCCTGGGAGTTCTCTATAGTGAGCGCAAGGAAGATTTTTTGGATGATTTAAAGGCTATTTATGAGCAGATGGATCATACAGATGGCTTGATTGAATACTACATGGTTTATCTATTTCATGATAAGATAGTACCTTTCCATTCGATTTTAGAGTATCAAAATATGATTGAGGATACTTATGAGAGTGTGGCTAAGGCGCAAGGTTTCTGGTACTATAGCCACTCAGATGCACCATGGTATAACAACCATACAAAAGATACCTATAAGGGCTACTGGAGTTTTGACACCGCCGCAACCTGCAAGATCAAAGTGATCTGCGACGAACGCTTGAAGGATTTGGAGTATTTTCCGTATGATCTTTTGGTCCAAGAAAAATAATGCTGAATTTGAAAGATAAGTTGATCGAAAGGGGATAAAGATGAAGATCCATTCAGATGTGATAAACGAATTAATAAATATAGACTTTTTGAAGGAAAAAAGAGAAACAAGCATACCGATTACTCAGTTAAAGACGGTAAAAGAAGCGGAGAAGAATATTAATAGTTTACAATGGGAGAATTTTGTGTTAGAGAAAGGTGGTGATTTTAGTGTTTATATTTTTAAAAATCATAGTGATATTCATAAGCACTGGAACTCACTGGGAATTAGCGCAAAAGAGGAAATCGTTCCTGAAATTGATGCACGATTAGACAACCTGATTGCGGAAAGTAAACTTCTTGCATCCATGAAGGATCAGATTAAATTTGATATCATTGGCATAGCTAGGTACTTGACCATTAAAAGCGTGGTTCCCCAAGCTGAGTCAACATTTTTCGATGATTTGTATGCTTTATATCAAGCAGGCTACATTCCTTGCGGTTTTGCTAAGGGATGCTATAAGGTTTTATAAGGAAAAAATATAAAAGAAAACCTTGTTAGCTTATGGCACTATTGACTAGAAGTGACCTAGAAGCTAAGTGATTCTCAGCGATTGGAAATTTAAGTAGTTTTCTCGAATTAAAGATTTTATAAAAAAGGCATGTAACAATGACAAAATTTGAAGATAAATTTATGGAAGTTCAGGCTAGTATGATTTCATTAGCAATGGAATATGTGCAAAACCAGGCAGAAAAAGTATATATTTATTGCATTTCTGAAGAAGCATTACAATCATATAAAGTATTTTATAAGATTAATGGTATTGTAGTTGAAATGAATAAAGTTAATGAAGTTGCGACAAAAAAATAGATGATTCCGATAATATGGCATTTGCTGTATTGGGATATGGAGCTGAAGATATACAAAAATTGATTGATGTTTGCCAAGAATATAATCGCGAACATCCAACTGAAATGTGGTTGATTTATGATGCACAGAAAAACAGTCTTGATAGTCGCTATAGCTATGAAGGGCGTTATGACAAGGATGAAGAATTGCTTCCACGACTAGAATTTGAAAAATGGTTTGAAGAAGTGAAAAGCAAGCAACTGTAGGAGAATAAGATGAGCCAATTTGAAGATAAATTTATGGAAATCCAGATTGACATGATTTCGTTAGCTATGGAATATGTCCAAAATCAAGCAGATAAAATTTTTATTTATTGCGTTGCTGATGGTTTTTATAGCTTTGATGTATTTTTTAAAACGAATAATCATTATCTGGATAGAGATGAGATTGCGGGTTACCTTCCTAATGAAATAGATAGTTCAGATGAAATTCAGTTTAGTCTATTAGGAATTGGGGCACAAGATATAGAAAGAATGGTTAAGCTGTGCCAAGAATATGACCGCGAACATCCAACTGAAATGTGGTTGATTTATGACGCTCAGAAAAACAGCCTTGAAAGTCGCTATAGCTATGAAGGGCGCTATGATAAGGATGAAGAATTGCTTCCACGACTAGAGTTTGAAAAATGGTTTGAGGAAGTGAAGAACAGCACTCAAGCTTAATGCTTGCGACAATCTCTAGTTGAATGATAGAAAAGTAGAGGCAAAATGCTTTCCATGCGACCAAGTGTGTGGTGGGGCTGTTTTTGAAAAGTAAAAAAAAGAAAGTTGAAGACAGATGGGGCTGAATTTTGATAAGCATAAAGAACATTTGGAGAAGGATATCCGTGCAGAGCTCCAAAAAAAATTTGGATCTGGTTTTGAAATAGAAGGCATTTCTGATATTGTCTTGAGTTCATACTGCCCGACTTTTCTATTTAAAATCAATCTAGAAGATTATAAAGAAAAATTGGATATTTTAGTAGACGGCAGCGATTTACACTTGAAGTGGGGCGAAAAGCCTACATACGGGATACAATACAAGTATCGGCCAGAAACATTGGCGGAAGGACTGGGAAGAATAAAAAACTACCTAGATAAGCCAGAGCAGATTTTTCTTGAACCTCTTACTCCCGAAAATAATTATCTGAAAATACGAGCTATTGAAGCGATGATTGAGAATATTTTTGATGGGAAAACGGAAACGGATAAGTGGGAAAAACCTGCTGAAAAGGGCGAAAATTATCGAGTCATTATTACAAGCATCCTACCTAGCTACAAAGCTTCTTTTACTCTGGAACTGCTAGAACAAGATTTCATTGTAAGAGATATTGTCTCCTTAGATTCTAGTGTAGGAAGTCAAGAATCGTTGCTTGATTGTCCAGTCCAGTTAAATTCCTCTAATTTATCCTCTTTTATGAGCAAGTGTAAGACTTATTTAGAAGAACATTTAGAAAAAGACAAATCTGGCATAAGTTTTTCTATGGATTCTATGTCTGATTTAGAGCTTATTTTAAAGGCTCCCCTTAGTCTGGATACGGTTGATACAAAGGTTTTAGAAATACAGAAAATTATAGAAGAGCTGTTTTTAGGTAAGATTGAATTTGACAAAACGACGAAGGAAATGGATGGTGACTACCTTTATAGGGCCTATTTCTTTGTAAGATCTAGATTTTATCGGATTTCTTTCACGATTACGTTGATTGGACAGCACTTTTACGTCATGGTATCTCTTCCAGATCATCCAGAACTAAGAGAGAAATGGACGTTACGCGGGTATCCCTACAAACTAACCGAGACAAATCTGAAGTTAGTCTTAAAAGAAGTGGTGGGGTATGGTCTAAAACATAAGCCGCAGATTGAAAATGAGGTGGTTCAGGAGATTCAAGCAAGTCAAGAAGTAACTGAACCTACACCCAAAATTCAGACTCAAGAGAGAGAAACTAAAGACAGTGCGAAAGAGCAGGCAGATAAACGGGCTTACTTAGGATTGAGAAAGCTCTGGAAACTGCAGGTTTTCATGTTCTTTATCTTGATGATTATAGCTTTTGGCTTAGAGATTTATATGGCTAGGTCAGGCTATAAAGCCTTCAAAATGAGGATTCGGTTTAGTTGGGTATCTATGCATAGTTTTTCGTTTTTCTTTCTTACCATGTATGGTTTTTTGACACTCTACCCCAATGGGATGAAGATAAATGAATTTTTGCAGCAGTATCCTCGTTGGAAAGGTTTCCCGACCAAAGGAGTGCCTCTTCCAAAAAAAGAGACTTTGTGGACAATATTAGTATTGTTGCTGGTTCTACTGCTTGGAGCTATTGATTATTCTGTGCGCAAACCTGAATCAAAAGTTGAAATCCCTAAGTTAAATCAAGAACTATATAGAGGTTTTGACTAAGAAAGAAACTCAGGATGTAGTGATTTGAAAAAGAGCTTATGAGATTCAAGTAGTCAGAATGGAGAAAGTGAAACTTCTACAAAGGGATAATCTTATCAAGTGGCAAGGGCAGACAGCTTTATTCGATAGAGAATGAAAAAATCCTTCGTGAAAAACCTCTGCAAGCTCTTTCAATTTGTGGTAAAATAAGAGTAACAGAAATTAGAAAAGGAAATCAATTATGAAATTTCTAGAATTAAACAAAAAGCGTCATGCGACTAAGCATTTCAATGATAAACCGGTAGATCCTAGAGATGTCCGCACAGCTATTGAGATTGCGACCTTGGCACCGAGCGCTCACAATAGTCAGCCTTGGAAGTTCGTGGTGGTTCGTGAGCGAAATGAAGCTCTAGCGGGCATTTCTTTTGGCTCTAACCAAGATCAAATCAAGGAAGCTCCAGTGACAATTGCCCTCTTTACAGATACGGATTTGGCCAAGCGGGCACGAAAGATTGCGCGTGTCGCTGGAGTAAGAAATTTTTCTGATGAACAGCTTCAATTTTACATGCAGAATTTGCCAGCTGAGTTTGCTCGCTATAATGACCAGCAAAAGAGTGATTACTTGGCCCTTAACGCTGGCTTGGTAGCTATGAACCTTGTTTTGGCCTTGACTGACCAAGGGATTGGCTCAAATATCATCCTAGGATTTGATAAATCGAAAGTCAACGAAGTTTTGGAGATTGATGAGCGTTTCCGTCCGGAACTCTTGATTACTGTTGGTTATACAGACGACAAGCTAGAGCCTAGCTATCGATTACCAGTTGACGAGATTATCGAAAAGCGTTAATAAAGTAAAAAACAGAAATCGAGATTTAATTCAGATATTTTAAATCGAAGTGTTTTATAGAGGTGAGAAAATGACAATTGATTTTAAAGCAGAAGTTGAAAAACGTAGAGAAGCTCTGTTGGCGGACTTGTTCAGCCTTTTAGAAATTAATTCAGAGCGGGATGATTCTAAGGCAGACAAGGAGCATCCTTTTGGACCTGGTCCTGTAAAGGCCTTGCATAAGTTCTTGGAAATTGCTGAACGTGATGGTTATCCGACTCAAAATGTGGACAATTATGCTGGTCACTTTACTTTTGGTGAAGGAGAAGAAGAGCTGGGTATCTTTGCCCATATGGATGTGGTACCTGCTGGAAGTGGTTGGGATACAGACCCTTATACACCGACAATTAAGGATGGCCGTCTCTATGCCCGTGGTTCTAGTGATGACAAGGGACCAACTATGGCATGTTACTACGGCTTGAAAATCATCAAGGACTTGGGCTTGCCGGTTTCTAAGCGCGTGCGCTTTGTAGTGGGGACAGATGAAGAGTCTGGCTGGAAAGACATGGAGTATTACTTTGCTCATGTAGGCCTGCCTGAGCCTGATTTTGGCTTCTCGCCAGACGCTGAATTCCCGATTATCAATGGTGAAAAAGGAAATATCACAGAGTACCTGCATTTTGCTGGTGAAAATGCTGGCGCAGCACACCTGCATAGCTTTACTGGTGGCTTGCGGGAAAATATGGTGCCTGAGTCTGGGACAGCCATCGTATCAGGTCAATTGCCAAATCTAGTTGATAAATTAGAGCGGTTTGCTAAGGAAAATGGGCTAGACTTCACATATGAAGAACTAGCTGGTGGCCAAGTCACTGTGACCATTATCGGTAAGTCTGCGCACGGTGCTTCTCCTCAGTCTGGTGTCAATGGTGCAACCTATTTAGCCAAATTCCTAACGCAGTTTGACTTTGCTGGCCCAGCTAAGGATTACCTAGATGTGGCTGGAAATATTCTCCTAAATGACCATGAGGGTAAGAACTTGAAGATTGCTCATGTGGATGAGAAGATGGGAGCTCTATCAATGAATGCGGGCGTTTTCCGCTTTGACGAAAACAAGGCTGACAATACAATTGCCCTCAATATTCGCTATCCTAAGGGAACTAGTCCAGAAGCCATTCAGAATGTTTTAGAGCAGTTGCCAGTTACCAAAGTGACCTTGTCTGAGCATGGACATACTCCTCACTATGTACCGATGGAAGATCCGTTGGTGCAGACCTTGCTGGCTGTTTATGAAAAACAAACGGGACTGAAGGGTCATGAGCAAGTGATCGGTGGTGGTACCTTTGGACGCCTCTTGAAACGTGGTGTCGCTTACGGTGCGATGTTCCCAGACTATATTGATACCATGCACCAAGCCAATGAATTTATCGATGTTGAAGATCTATTCCGTGCGGCTGCAATCTATGCTGAAGCTATCTACGAATTGATCAAATAAAAATAAGAACTCATTTGGCTATGCCAGGTGAGTTTCTTTTCAAGGAAGGAGATATTATGCGGACAATAGAAGATATTACCAAGGCCATTATAGCTGACCCACAGAATCAAACTTTCACAGAGCAGGGCATTAAGCCACTCTTTGCGGCGCCTAAGAATGCTCGGATTAACATTGTCGGTCAAGCGCCGGGGCTGAAAACCCAGCAGGCAGGGCTTTACTGGAAGGACAAGAGTGGCGACCGGCTGAGAGAATGGCTGGGTGTCGATGAAGAGACTTTTTATCATTCTGGCTACTTTGCGGTTTTGCCCATGGATTTTTATTTCCCGGGGCATGGCAAGTCTGGGGACTTACCGCCTCGCAAGGGCTTTGCAGAAAAATGGCATCAGCCGATTTTAGAGCTTTTGCCAGATATTGAGCTGACTATTTTGATTGGCCAGTATGCGCAGAAATATTATCTGCAGCAAAAAGGAAATGTCAAATTGACCGAGACGGTTCAGCATTATCAAGACTACCTGCCAGACTTTTTTCCCTTGGTACACCCATCGCCCCGCAACCAAATTTGGATGGCGAAAAATCCTTGGTTTGAGGCAGAAGTAGTGCCAGAATTGCAAGCATTGGTACAAAAGATTATTCATCAATAAAGGAGGAAAACTATGGATGCTTATCAACAAGTGGCTAACAAGTTGCAAGAGTTGGGGATCCCCTTTGATGTGGTGGAGCATCCACCTGCATTTACGACAGAGCAGGCAGATCGCTATATTGAAGGCATGGAAGGAGTTCGGACTAAGTCCATGTTTTTGACCAATAAGAAGAAAACCCAGTATTACCTGCTGATTATGGATGATAAGAAACGATTGGATATGGATGACTTTAAAGTTCAAGTGGGAGCCGATCGGATTCGCATGGCCTCATTGGACTCCTTGGCTGAGAAAATGAACCTACCAGCAGGAACGGTATCGCCTTTTGGTCTGCTTAACAATGAGGAGAAGGACATTCAAGTTTATTTTGATAGGGACATTGTATCAGAGGATATCATGACTTTCCATCCCAATACCAATGAAAAGACGATTTTTGTCGCTACCCAAGATCTTTTTAAGTTCCTGGCTCATCTGGGCTATGATTATCAAATTTTGGAACTTTAATTTTTAAAAATGCTGTGGGGCTTCTTGCCTTGCAGCATTTTTCTTGACAGAAAAACTTTAGGAAAATTATCATTCTTCTCAAAGAGCAAGAGAAGAAGAGAAATAGAAAAAAGCCTGAGTGATATTCAGGCCTTCTTGGATAGATTGAATAGAGTTTTTAGTTGGATGCTTGAGTGCTGGACTCTGTTGTTGTATGTTGGTCCTGACTTGTCGAACTGCTGTCAGTGGAAGTAGTTGTATGGCTCGTATTCGTTTCTGCGCTTGAGGAGCTTGATGGTGTTTCGGTCTCAGTAGCAGCAGAGGTTTCTGTTGGAGTCGAGCTAACAGATGTCGATTCCTTTTCTACTTCCTTGATAATGGTAGTAGTCGTTGTCGAGCTACCTGTATCAGTTTTTGATTTTGAGTCATTGTTGTTCATAAGGTTCATGATGGTTAAGCAAGCAATGACGATTGAAAGAAGACTGGCAATTGTAGCAATAGTCTTTTGTAGGGCGGAAAAGCCCGTTTTAATATGCTGACTTGTCGGTTTTCGATTTGAATTGCTGTTATTTTTTTCTCTGCGAGAATATTTTTCCATGTAAAAGTCGCTCCTTTTCGTTCTTAATTTATTATACGTTTTTTATTTAGAAAAGTCTTCCAAAAATTTGAAAATTTCAAATGAAAACGTACACAAAAGATAAATAACAACAGCTCTAAAAGGCGGAGAGATAAGCCTCTTAGAGCTGTTGGTTTTATCAAAATGTTAGAGCTGTTTTGGTGTCGTTTCAGAGTCAAGGGCAGCTTGAGCCACGGCTAGCCGAGCAGCTGGGACTCGATAAGGGGAGCAAGAGACATAAGTGACTCCTATTTCTTGTAAGAAAGGAATGGAAGCCGGATCACCGCCAACTTCACCACAAACTCCGATGGATAGGTTTGGCTCTACTTGGCGAGCTTTTTCAATCGCCAATTTCATCAATTGGCCGACACCTTCTTGGTCAAGGTTTTGAAAGGGGTCCTGGGTGAGCAACTTTTTCTCTTTATAATCATTGAGGAATTTTCCGATATCATCCCTTGAAAAGCCAAAAGTCATCTGGGTCAAGTCATTGGTTCCAAAGCTGAAGAAGTCTTTAGAAAATATCAGACGGAGGTCATAAATATTACAGATGAATCCATTGAAGAGACAGCTTTCCTGATTGAAGATTATTTAAAAAAGTTAGATATGATTGGTGAGGCGAAGTAATCGTCTTCAGGGCCGGTTCCTAAATTTATCAGGTAGGAACTGCGCCCTTTTCTTGTTCCTATCCTCGTTTCGTGTTACAATAGGAGTATTGATTTTTACTGATAAAAACAGAGGAAAAAGATGATTTATTTAGATAATTCAGCGACGACCAAGCCCTATCCAGAGGCGCTAGCTACCTACACAGAAGTGGCTTCTAAAATATGGGGCAATCCTTCCAGCCTGCATAGTTTGGGTAGTCAGGCGACCCGTCTCTTAGAAGCTTCTCGCAGGCAAATAGCAGAGCTTTTAGGCAAGTCTTCGTCGGAGATTTTTTTTACGTCTGGCGGGACTGAAGGGGACAATTGGGTGCTTAAGGGAGTTGCTTTTGAAAAGGTTCCCTTTGGTAAACACATTATCGTATCCAACATTGAGCATCCTGCGATCAAGGAGTCAGCTATCTGGTTGCAGAATCAGGGATTTGAAGTCGATTTTGCTCCAGTTGATAAGGCAGGTTTTGTTGATGTAGACAAGCTGGTAGAGCTGATTCGACCAGACACCACTCTGGTCTCTATCATGGCTGTCAACAACGAAATCGGCAGCATTCAGCCTATCCAGAAAATATCAGAACTGCTAGCAGATAAGCCAACCATTTCCTTTCATGTGGATGCTGTGCAGGCTGTAACGAAGATTCCGACAGCTGCTTATCTGACGGATCGCGTGGATTTTGCAACCTTCTCCAGTCACAAATTTCACGGCCTTCGGGGCGTAGGATTTGTCTATATCAAGTCTGGCAAGAAAATCAGTCCCCTCTTGACTGGTGGTGGTCAGGAGTCGGACAAGCGCTCCACAACGGAAAATCTCGCTGGCATTGCAGCGACAGCCAAGGCTCTGCGTTTATCCATGGAAAAGCAAGAAGTATTTGCCCAGCGGACGGCTCAGATGAAGAGGATTATCCTTGAAGAGCTACAGAAGTATCCAGATGTGGTGATTTTCTCAGACATGGAAGATTTTGCGCCTCATATCCTGACCTTTGGTATCAAGGGAGTACGAGGTGAAGTTGTCGTCCATGCCTTTGAAGACTACGAGATTTATATCTCGACGACCAGCGCTTGTTCTTCCAAGGCCGGTAAGCCAGCAGGGACCCTGATTGCTATGGGAGTTGAAAAATCTCTCGCTCAGACCGCGGTCCGTATCAGTTTGGATGCTGATAATGATATGAGCCAGATAGAGCAATTTTTAACAACCTTTAAAATCATTTACGAAAAAACCAGAAAAGTAAGGTAAACAATGCAATATTCAGAAATTATGGTGCGCTATGGTGAGCTTTCTACCAAGGGCAAGAACCGCATGCGCTTTATCAACAAACTTAAACGCAATATCCAAGCTGTTTTGTCAGTTTATCCGCAGGTCCATGTCAAGGCTGACCGTGACCGGACTCATGTCTATCTGCACGGGACAGACTATCAGCCAGTCGCTGAGTCACTCAAGCAGATTTTTGGAATTCAGAATTTCTCGCCATCTTACAAAATTGAAAAATCTGTGCCAGCCCTAATCGAAGCTGTCCAAACCATCATGAAGGGAGTCTATCAAGAGGGCATGACCTTTAAGATTTCTAGCAAGCGCAGTGACCACAACTTTGAATTGGATAGTCGCGAGCTTAACCAGACACTGGGGGATGCTGTTTTTGAGGCCATTCCCAATGTTCAGGTCAAAATGAAAGCGCCAGATATTGATCTGCGCGTTGAGATTCGTGAAGAAGCGGCTTATATCTCCTATGAGACCATTCGTGGTGCTGGAGGTTTGCCAGTCGGCACTTCAGGCAAGGGCATGCTCATGCTCTCAGGTGGGATTGACTCACCAGTGGCAGGCTATTTGGCTCTCAAGCGCGGTGTGGATATCGAGGCAGTGCACTTTGCCAGTCCACCTTACACCAGTCCAGGTGCTTTGAAGAAAGCTCAAGATTTGACACGAAAACTGACCAAGTTTGGCGGCAATATCCAGTTTATCGAAGTCCCTTTTACAGAGATTCAGGAGGAAATCAAGGCCAAGGCGCCAGAAGCCTATCTCATGACCTTGACGCGTCGCTTTATGATGCGGATTACCGACCGTATTCGAGAAGAACGGGGCGGCCAAGTCATTATCAACGGAGAAAGTCTAGGTCAGGTGGCAAGTCAAACCATCGAGAGTATGCAGGCTATCAACGCTGTGACCAATACACCGGTTATCCGTCCTGTCGTGACCATGGATAAGCTGGAAATCATTGAGATTGCTGAAAAAATCGATACTTTCCAAATCTCCATCCAGCCTTTTGAAGACTGCTGTACTATTTTTGCACCTGACCGACCTAAAACCAATCCAAAAATCAAGAATGCCGAGCAGTACGAAGCTCGCCTAGATGTTGAAGGTTTGGTAGAACGCGCCGTCGCAGGCATCATGATTACAGAAATCACACCGCAAGCAGAGACTGATGAAGTTGACGAGCTGATTGATGATTTGTTGTAGGAGCTTAGAAGTAGCTTTCTACCGAATGAATCTGGAAAACTATCTATTGATGATGAAGATAAAAGGGGATATTTATGAACGAATGGGATTCCTTTTTGAGTGGACTCATGGGAGCATTGTCTTGGAAAGATGGACAAGATAATGCTTTGCTGTTTGGAATGCCCAGTTGGACTTATTTATTAGGACTTGGTATTCACTTTTTGGTTATCATAGGATTTTTGGGGTTAATCCTATTTGAATTTTATAAAAATAAAGTTCGAGCCGGTTCTTGGAAGGGAGCTTTCAGAAACTCTTGGAATTATAATATATCTACGAATGGACGTGTCAAAAGTATTTTAAGTCTTGTGTTTGGCCTACCTATTATTTTCATTGCAATTCCCTTCTATGCGGGCTATCGAATGACCAATGGTATCTGGCGCTATCATTACTTTACTAATCAGACAACCGAGCTAAAAACGGCTTTAGTGACTGGTGTTGATACCGAGACCGGAGGAAGCAAGTCTACCTATTCTCGTATTACCTTCACTATTACGGTTGATGGGAGAGAGCGAGAAGTCAATGTTTCAGATAGTAATAAAAGTCTTGCCAGATCAGCTAAAAAACATTTGAAGCCTCCGATAGCTATTGATGTTCATGTCAATCAAGAAGGGCAGATTGTATATTTGAAATAAATGGAAGTAAAGTATGAGGATATTTAATTGAAAATCCGTTTTCATTAAATAAAATCACTTGCCAAAGGTTAGTAGAAGTGCTATACTAAGAATGTTGACTATGCACAGCCTGTGCAACCGCTCGAACATCGTAGCTCACATTTAGCGAGTATTAAGTGGTTCGTCCCACGATGCTAGGCGAGTCTTCACAAAAATACGGGGAAATCCCAAAAAAATCATAGGAGGTGCATAATGAGCACATACGCAATCGTTAAAACTGGCGGAAAACAAGTTAAAGTTGAAGTTGGTCAAGCTATCTACGTTGAAAAATTGGATGTTGAAGCTGGTCAAGAAGTGACTTTTAACGAAGTTGTTCTTGTTGGTGGTGATAAAACTGTTGTCGGAACTCCACTTGTTGCTGGAGCTACTGTAGTTGGAACTGTTGAAAAACAAGGAAAACAAAAGAAAGTTGTTACTTACAAGTACAAACCTAAAAAAGGTAGCCACCGTAAACAAGGTCACCGTCAACCATATACAAAAGTTGTCATCAACGCGATCAACGCTTAATTTTAAGGAGAACACATGATACAAGCAGTCTTTGAGAGAGCCGAAGATGGCGAGCTGAGGAGTGCGGAAATTACTGGACACGCCGAAAGTGGCGAATACGGCTTTGATGTCGTGTGTGCATCGGTTTCTACGCTTGCCATAAATTTTATCAATTCAATTGAAAAATTTGCAGGCTACGAACCAATCTTAGAATTAAACGAAGAAGAAGGCGGATTTTTACGAGTAGAAATACCAACGGATATTCCGCCGCACCAGAGAGAAATGACTCAACTTTTCTTTGAATCATTCTTCTTGGGGATGGCAAACTTATCGGAGGACTCATCTGAGTTCGTCCAAACCAAAGTTATCACAGAAAACTAACACGGAGGAAAAACACTATGTTAAAAATGAATCTTGCAAACTTGCAACTTTTCGCCCACAAAAAAGGTGGAGGTTCAACGTCAAACGGACGTGATTCACAAGCAAAACGTCTTGGAGCTAAAGCAGCTGACGGACAAACAGTAACTGGAGGATCTATCCTTTACCGTCAACGCGGTACTCACATCTACCCAGGTGTTAACGTTGGCCGCGGTGGAGATGATACATTGTTCGCGAAAGTTGAAGGCGTAGTACGCTTTGAACGCAAAGGTCGCGATAAAAAACAAGTATCAGTTTACCCAATTGCGAAATAATTCATTATTGATAAAAATCCCTGTCTCAAGATTGGGATTTTTATTTTTGAGATAAATTTGAAATCGTTTCCTTGACATTTTCTCTTCTTAGTGTTTTAATATACCCTATAGGGGTATAAAGGAGAAAAAATATGTTTCATTTTTTTACAAAGATAGATAGTATTTCAACGGATGAGTTGGAGAAGCGATTGAAGTCCAATATCCAACTAATTGATGTACGGACACCATCCGAATTTCGTAGAGGGCATATCAAAGAGGCCCAGAATGTTCCTTTGAGCCAAATTGGTCAATTTGCTCCAGCTAAAAAGGAGACGATTTACGTTATTTGCCATTCAGGCGTGCGGAGCAAGATGGCAGCGAAAAAGCTGAAGAAGAAGGGCTATGATGTCATTAATGTCCGAGGTGGTATGAGCGCTTGGACAGGGAAAATCATTTAAAGTAGAAAGGGGCAAACAATGAAAATTATTATCGTTGGTGGAGTTGCAGGCGGTATGTCTGCGGCAACACGTTTAAGACGGCTGATGGAAGATGCTGAAATTGTAATTTTTGAAAAAGGTCCTTTTGTATCTTTTGCGAACTGCGGCCTGCCTTATTATATTTCTGGTGAAATTGCTGAGCGCGACTCTCTTTTGGTTCAAACACCTGAAAGTCTCAAGGCACGCTTTAACTTGGATGTACGACCTTTTCATGAGGTGGTGAAGATTTCACCTGAAGAGCATACGGTGACGGTGACTCATGACGGTTCAGAGTTCACAGAGCAGTATGATAAGCTGATTCTTTCACCGGGGGCGAAGCCTTTTATTCCTGAGATTGAAGGATTTTCAGAAGCAACTAATGTATTCACTTTGCGCAATGTTCCAGACTTGGATCAGATCATGTTAGCCTTAGATGAAGAGCCACAAGAGGCTGTGGTCATCGGTGCTGGATTTATCGGCCTAGAAACGGCTGAAAATCTGCGCAAACGTGGACTGAATGTGACAATCGTAGAAAAAGCACCGCATGTCTTGCCACCACTGGATGAGGAGATGGCAGCTTTTGTCCAAGCTGAATTAGTCGACAAGGGAGTAAAGGTTATCACATCCCAGTCGGCTACTCGCTTCGAAGAAAAGGGAAAAGTGATCGTCTTGGAAGATGGACAAAAATTAGCTTCAGATGTGACCATTCTCTCTGTCGGGGTCCAGCCTGAAAATAGCTTGGCCAAGGCAGCAGGTATTGAAACTGGTCTTCGTGGGGGCATCTTGGTCGACGAGCATTATGAGACGAGTCAGAAAGATATTTTTGCAGTCGGAGACGCCATCCTTGTCAAGCAGGAAATTACTGGCGATGATGCTTTGATTGCTCTAGCTTCGCCTGCTAATCGACAAGGACGTCAGGTGGCAGATGTGATTGCTGGCTTGGAGCGGAAGAATAAGGGAAGCATTGGCACGGCTATTGTGCGTGTCTTTGACATGACAGCAGCTTTAACAGGTCTGAACGAGCGTTTCCTTCAGCGAAATTATTTGCCTTATCAAGCGATTCATGTCAGCGGTAAGGATCATGCGGGCTACTATCCAGGTGCGACTGACTTGACCTTGAAATTGCTCTTTGAGCCAAAAACTGGAAAAATCTATGGTGCTCAAGGTGTAGGGGAAAAAGGCGTTGACAAGCGGATTGATATCCTGGCGACGGCTATCAAGGGAAATCTAACGATTTTTGATTTGCCAGAGCTGGAGTTTACCTATGCACCACCTTTTGGTTCAGCCAAGGATCCAGTCAATATGCTGGGCTATGCAGCGATGAATCTAGCAGAAGGCTTGAGTGAAAATATCCAATGGCACCAGCTGGAAGACGAGTTAGCAAACGGGAAAGTCTTTTTAGATGTCCGGACACTTAATGAGTTTAAGCAAGGACGCCTGAAGGCGGACAAGACAGTCCATATTCCTCTGAATGAACTCAGAGAACGCTTGAGTGAGTTGGATAAGGAAGCAGAATATATCGTGAGCTGCCACAGCGGTCTGCGCAGCTATATTGCTGAGCGAATCTTAAAACAAGCAGGATTTACAGTGAAAAATCTAGACGGAGCTTATGCTTTGTACAAAATGGTAAAACCAGAAGGAGTAGAAAAATGAAAACTATATCAGCAGCTGACTTAGAAAAGCAGTATCAATCTGAAAAATTGGCCATCGTAGATGTGCGTGAGAGGCATGAATTTCAGGCGGGTCATATCCCAGATGCTGGAAATCTTCCACTCAGTGAGTTGGAAACTGGCTATAAAAAGCTGGATCCTGACTACAAATACTATGTCATTTGCCAAGGAGGAGCGCGTTCAGCGACTGCTTGCCAATTTCTTGCTATGCAGGGCTTTGATGTGACCAACGTATCAGGTGGCATGAATGCTTGGTCTGGAGAGATTGAATAAAAGATAACAGAGAGTGGGACAGAAATCGATAATTCGTTAGAATTCGATTTCGTCGTCCCACCTCCGCACAGTTGAGTAGGGCTGTAAAAGCTGATGAAATCAGCGTAGTAGAGTCCACTCAACCACTGCGTCTTGCTCGACAATCCAAAGATAATTGAGAGGCTGGGACTTTTGTCCCAGCCTCTTTTGTGTTTTTGGGAGGAGAAAAGGTGAGATAAGACGAATTGGGATTTCAAAGGGCTAAAAACCTAAAATAAACCAGTGCATTTTACCTAGATGATTAAGGAAGCCACCTTTACTTAAAACGATAGAAAAAGACGATAGGGGACAATGCTAAAAAATTATGTTACAATGTGAAAAAGCGATGACTGAAAGCGTTGTTTTACAGAATACTATGATGGAGGTATAGTTATGAAGAAAAAGGTTGTTCTCAGTCTGATAATTTTATTATTTCTAGTTTCAGTAGGGGGCTACAGTATGACAAAATGGATTGAACACAAAAGCTCTCCATATAATGTTAGTGACGTTTTAGACGATAAAGGAGTAAAACTTTACAAACGAGGATTTCGTTTATTGGAAGAACAGTTGTCAACTTATATTAAAGAGCACTATTCAGGAGTCAGTAAAATAGAGTTTTCACCAACTTTTGTTCAGGGTGGGGATGGACAGACAATGTTTGATGCTAGTATAATCGCATCTATAACTGATTCAAATGGAAATAAAACTTATTTAGGGAAAAAAATAGGAGACACTACCTATGCTACCCATGGTGATTCGTGGGATTTGCTTCTAGGATTTGATGGAGCGACTGGTGAAGAAGCCATTGACCTGAGAATTGATGAAAATACAACAGTAGAAGTGTCTAATCATAAACATTTGCCTGAATTTGCTAAATTGTCCTCCCTTCCCAAATTGGATAAGAATATTGAGGTGCTTATCCAGGACGGCCAATTGAAAGGTGTAAAGAAGAGTGAAAGTGGTAGTCCAAGAGCAAAGATAGAGTATAACCTTGAAATCAGAAGAGGGAACTACTCAGAATGGGAATGATCCTTGATTAAACAGGGAAATTTATTCTTATAGATAATATGACAGAAAAAATCTTCAAAAATATAAATATTGTAATATACTATAAACAAAATAGAAAAAATTGAACCATTTTCATGTAGATATAGAGGTGACAGGTAATGAAGAAAAAACAACTTGCAATTATAGCTGTATTAATTATCTTAGCTTCAGGAGGGGGCTACTGTATGACAAAATGGATTGAGCAACAAAACTCACCGTATAATGTTGGTGACGTTTTAGAAGATAAAGGAGTAAAACTTTACAAACGCGGATTTCGTTTGTTGGAAGAACAACTGGCGACTTACATCAAAGAACACTATTCAGGAGTTAGTAAAATAGAATTTTCACCAATTTTTATACAGGGTGGGGATGGGTAGACTATGTTCGATGCTAATATCGTTCCCGTAATTTATGACAATCATGGGAACAAGGCTTATTTAGGGCGGACAGTTGGTAAGCATGGATACGCAAGCTATGGTCTTTTAGGAGATCTACGGTTAGATTTTAATGGTTTTGATGAGGAAGTGATTGAAATTGATGTAGATGGTAAATTTCTTGACATAACGAATTACAAAAGTTTACCTCAAAAAGCTAAATTAACAATCAACCCCTCAATGGATGAAAATATTGAAGCATTAGTTCAAGATTATCAGCTTGTAGATGTTAAAAAAAGCGAGAGCGGTAGTCCTGATGCTGAAATTAATTATAATACGGACATAAAAAAAGGAGACCGTTATAAATGGCGTTGATAGAATGGCATTGTTTATATTAAATAACACTTAGTAAGGCTAAAAGATGTTAAGAAATCAGATGTAGGAAGTCCGAATGCTGAAATAGGTTACAACAATTAAAAGAGGGAGCTACTCAGAATGGGAATAATCTTTGATTAAACAGGCAAATTTCTGTTTATGGATAATATGGCAGGAAAAATCGTCAAGAATATAAATATTGTAATATGCTATAAACAGAAAAAATGGATTCGTTTTCATTTAGATATAGTGGTGACAGTTAATGAAGGAAAAACAACTTGCAATTATAGCTGTATTAATTACCTTAGTTTCAGGAGGTGGATACTGTATGACAAAATGGATTGAACATCAAAATATGGTAAAATAGTAACAGATGAATTTTGAACGGAGGTTGGTTTAATACCAGCCCCTTCAATTAGATGAGGAGAAAAACATGCAAGCAGTTGCACATTTTA
>ERZ773079.190-NODE-190-length-42417-cov-6.300222_pt1 | contig 42417 bp, 43 predicted proteins | sample MGYA00511355_ERZ773079 | MGnify/ENA primary metagenome ERZ773079 (study PRJEB29015, sample SAMEA2737979) | human oral metagenome | biome: human oral; feature: human-associated habitat; material: dental | place: China | collected 2117 ... | reverse complement strand
CTTTTTTCTTTTGCTTTTGATAATTCTTACTATCTGATAGTTTTTTATCGCTATCTTTAGCAAGTTTACATCTTCTTGATAGTTTTCTTTGTTCTCTTTTCAGTTTTTTCTCATATTCTTTTGATAGCTTTAAATTTTCTACTTTTGTACAATCACTCATTGTTGCAAATTCTTTTATTCCTAAATCTATTCCAATATTTTTATTAGTCTTTGCTAATTCTTCTATTTCTTCTTCACATAATATTGAAGCAAAATAATGGTTAATACTATTTTTACTTATTGTTACTGATTTGATTATACCTTTTATTTTTCTATGTAATTTAATTTTGACTAGCGATTTTAATTTAGGAAGTTTTATATATCTATCTTTAATATATATTGTGTTTTGATTATTTGTAGTATAACTTTGTACTGGATTAGATTTACATTTATATTTTGGAAAACCAAAATCTTTATTCTTAAGAAAATTTTTATAGGCTTTTTCTAAATTTAATTGTGCATTAGCAAGAGCTAAGCTATCTACTTCTTTTAGATAAGGATATTCTTCTTTATATTTAGCAGGAGTAGGATATTTAGTTTTAATTCCTGTTGATTTATATTCTTCATAAGCTTTCTTTCTATCATCTAACATAAGGTTATGAACTTTTCTAACACAACCAAAAGACTTAGCAAAAAAGCTAATTTGTTCTAAGGTAGGGTATATTCTGAATTTATATGCTCTTTTAATTATTTTGGTCTTCATTATATCCACTCCCTTATTTTTATCTTTTATCATTTTTAGTATACCATAATATCTAATAAAAAACAAGAAAAAAGCAATTCATCTCCCACTTATAGAAGTGGGAGACTTCTCGCTAGATATTGTTAACTATTGAAATCCGTACCTATAGAATAGATCTGATTAAGTACATCAATGTAATAGATAGCATTTGTTAATTTAACTTGAACCAATACCCCAAGTTTGTTTGCGTTGATCATGTCAATCGTATTTATATCCGAACGATCACAAACTACGTTGTAGTCATCCAGCTTATAAATCTGACTCTGGATATTGGTTTCGAAATAGCTCCTCAAAAGAGTTTCTACTTCTTGTCTGGTAGATATTGTATTAACTCTACCAATGAACCTCTGCATCAGTTGATTACAGTCACGATTAATCTTATTTACCATTCTCCTATTCTGTTCCTCTGACAACACATCCTTTTCAGGCTTGTGAGTTGCATTCAGATTCAGATAATAAGAGTTAGTCTTCTGATTAAACTTAACGAAATTAACCGGACACCTAAAGTTCAAAAGTTTCTCAGTATCTTCTTTTCCAAGTAGATATACTGGATTCGTATAATTGAGAACCCCATTCGTCTGGGCAAAAGCTGGAGCGAACTCACATCTCTTAGCCTTATTAGTCATAACTCTCTCCCAGTACAGAGTACTAGCAGCAATATAATTCAACCACCCAGTTAGACCCGTATTCTTATCGAACGGTCCCATAGCGATTATATTGTCAGAGTTCTTAATATTAAGGAAGTATCCCTTTATGGAGTTTACATTCGTCTTATCATATGGAATATCCACAGGAGTCAGACAGTTCTTATTCTTACCTACCAGAGTATATACATTTACATACTGCAAATCCGTGACACCAGCTGAGGACATGTATGCAATATCATACTCATTTTGATCTTCAAGTACATAAGAAGCCTGAATCATGCAGTTCACCTTCTTACTTGAAGACAAATCTAGACCAGAGTTTCCAAAACTGAATACTTGAGTAGATTTCGGAGTATGAGAACGGAGATTGTTTTCATCATAGTTAGGGTTAGTAACTATAGTGAAGCCAGTTCCCAGAGCATTTAGGTTCTCAATGAATGCGTTGTTACCCGAAGCATCAAGCTCATCAGGAAGGAGAGATACTACATAACTCTTAGTAGACTTAACGTCAGTCAAGCTGAGTATGAATAGATTTCCATCACTCGGCTGAACTATTAGCTTATATACGTCACTTCCCTGTGGGTCATTTGGATAGATTCCAAACAACATACCAGACATGTCTACGGACGTGGCATCCTCAGGCTGCTTTACAGTTACACCGACATTAAGTCCGGAAGCAGCTGACGCAACATAGATCCTATTTCCCTTGCTATACGTAACCTTAATCTTAGTTCCGGGAGTTACCTCATTACAGGTCATACCCTTGATACCACTGATTGAGGTTATGATGTCATCCATAGACTTACAAGGAACCAAACTGTAGTCCTCATAGATTGACTTGTCTACAGCTCCATGATAGTATGCCATCGAACCATAAACGAATGCCCAGTTTCCATCAATTCCATCCGTAAATGTGAACTCAAGATCCTCTGACTCAGTTAGAGCTACTCCATCCTTATACTTTATTGGAGTTGACTTGAGAGAACTGATACCAGTCTTATTGTGCTTAATATCCAGCTTAAGTCCTACCAAAGATTCCTTAAGCGTAGCGTCAATAGTCAGTATGGTATCAATGTCCGGAGAGAATACCAGACCACCCATCTTCTGGGAATAGATGACTGTGTATTGCTTACTCTGACTCGTCGTAAGAGCTGCCTGCAATTTCTCAGCTAGTTCATCAAAGTTCTTGCAAGCTACGCTTTTTCCGGTTCCAGCCGTTTTTATCTTACCGAGAGCAGCTGCATTATATACGGGATCTCCATTATCATTCGTGAGATTCTTAACTACATTAAGAAAATCTTCAAATGATTCGTTCCCATTATTACAGAAATAGTATTTATCGTTGAATGACATTCCCCAAAGTGAGGAGTTGTCCGTATTGATGAACAACTTAGATTCATTCTTCTCTTCATGTTCAAAGAAGAGTCCTGAAACTGAAGTCGTATTCATTGACCTAACAACTACCAATCCGGCCACAAACGAAAGGTAATACGCATTTACAAACGAAATATGAGCATTTCTGGGAATATTACCATCAACCGTGTACAGTTTTAAGAAGGTTTTAGGGCCATCAACATAAGCTAGTCTCGGACCAGCTGGAGCCACTATAACTACTCCAATATTGGTAGTTCCATCTACATCGAGCAAATTAGGCTTACTCATAATTTGCTCACTGACCTTTACATAAGGCTCTTTGATTGGAATACTTGCCATTATCTTAAAATTTTATATAAAACTTGTTTGTGATTGTCTGAAATTTGACTCTCAGACAACCTGATTGGACTTAAATTGACTGTACGTACTTAGTCAACTTATATATATTAGAGAGGATCCTTTTATCCTTTACTAAGTCCGGGTTTATATACCAGTCCTCGTATGGGTTGGTAGTATTATACTTCAAGTCTTCACCAACTAACTTGTATCCGAATGACTCTAAGTATTTCCTAGACTCGTCTCTAACTCTATCTCCTACTCTGTACCTATCATGCTCGAATGTGATACATCCAAACTCTATTAAATTTAGTTGTAATAAATACAAAACGTCTAAATTATCATCATCAACATCTAATGATAGATAGTCAATGGTAATCCTTCCATCTGGATTTAAGTAACCAATATTTTTAACTAAGTCGTAGTAGAAGACTTTTTTAGCATCCGCCCAATGAACAGGATTTTTTCTAATCCTTTCGAAATAATCTACATAACCCTTTTGACCTTCAACAGATATTCCTTTCCACCCCATATTCTCTAACATTAAAGAATTGTTGTGATGGATTGGAGTTCCTGATCCAATTTCTAGATATGTACCATCATTTCTTTCAGTAGATATAGCTGCAAAGACATCTTGGAATATTTGTGAGTGGTTGTTCTTCACAAACTCTTCGGCAAATTTCGAATCTAATCCGATCTTATCCTTTACTCTGTCATAGTCATTAAACTGACTCATAATCTCCAATGAGTTGCACACATCAATAACAATGTCCTTAGACCTGTTATCAGCTTCTGAAAAGTCAGTTTCCTTAATCAACTCTTTAGCTTCGACTACTTTACCTATCCTATCCATAGCTAAGAGGTAGTACGCAGTGAGTTCGATTTTCCCTCCGTAATAATTTGACTTTGGATAATCTCTCACTTGAGCCCAGATTAGACCTATTTTTGCGTTCTCAAATACTTGAATCCAATCGAACTGGTATTCAACATTTTTGAATCTTAACTCACCAACCCATTGCCTACAAAGCATTGAATATGCCTCTGGCCTATCTGGTTGTTCAGTTTTTGCAAATCTACTGTATTGTTTAGCCCCAAACCACCTATTTCCGAGAAGTTCATAGCAAAGAGATACCATGCACAAGCAGTGATATTTCAATTGAAATTCTTCCTCCGGAGCTTCTTCGGCGATTTTGAGGTAATGTGTAATACTTGAACTGTACTGTCTTGCCTTAAATAGGTTTTCAGCAAGGTTTAAGTTGGATTGGATTCCTTTCTGGTCATCAATCCAGTTATAAAACAGTTTACAAGTATTTCTATGTTCTTTATTATTTTCAAATTTTCTTACTTCTTCTCCAAGAATCGATTCTAAATCTATCTCAAGAATGTAAGCTGAGTTGTCTCTGGTTGAGAAGGAGACGTAGTGGAGACCATTAAACTCACAAAGTCCACAACAGAACTCAATATGAACATCTGTGAAACTGAATGGATCAGATATGTATATTGGTTTGAAGTCCTTGTCCCATACAATTAGATGAGTATAGTACCTTGAAGCCTTTTCACCAGAATATGGTTTCCACAAGTCAACGCTATGACCAAAAGCTACATAGTAATCTTTCCACTTAATTACTTGAGAACCCCCTCGAATATCCCTAGTGACAGGAATCTCTCCGGTGATAATACTCTTCGTTGTAGCTGTAAGTCCATCGTAGAACACAATCTCTGTTGGAGATGACCACTTCACAAAAGTGTATGGCCTATCCAATATAGGCATCCAGTTCTTTTCGCAGTAAGAGTCTTTATAGTTAGGGGTTGGAATCCGAGTTCTTCCTAATTCTTTGAATGTATTATCATCCAAATAGGACATCTCCATCCTTCCCTCACCATTATCCTTAATGTCTCTTCTTACTCCTATTAGGTAGAGATTTCCTTCCCACCTTACAACTCGTCCATCCTCCAGACCCTCAAATTCCCAGTTTGGTTTGTGGAGATTTAGCATCTCAACATAATTTCCACCAGTGATATTGAAGTTATCATCCAGTTCAACCATCAAGTTCTGTGTAGCTAACTTGACATCATTTTCTGGATGAATATACTGTAATGGCCCACTCCAATGGGGATACTTTGCATACTCAGAATGGCTCATATTATAGTTCACCAGCCTGATGTTACACTTCAGTTTCCCATTGTCGTTATAAACTGACGGATTCATTAGGGATACTCCCTTAGATCTGTCCCAATCCAATAGGAGAGGGAATAGTCTCAGACCCTGATCCGTACTAAATTTAGCTAATCCTTTTTCGTAAATTTGGTTGTTAAGTTTCATCTTTGGTTAGGTTGTTATATATATCTTGACATGTAATTTACTTTCAATGTCGGCGTGCTTATGGATCCAGTGAAGAAGAGTCGTTTGGTTCCGTCTCCATTATCTTCGATAAAGTATCCTGCATCATTAAGGGTTTTAATGATCAGTGCTATGACTTCAGCTCTAGCTAGTTGGGCTCCGGCTGGTCCCGGTGCTCCCTGTGGTCCCGGAGGTCCCTGAGTAATAGATCCAGCATATCCCATTTGACCCGTAGGCCCTTGAGTTCCGTATCCATCAGCTCCTCTTTCTCCCTTGGCTCCCTGAGCACCTCTTCTCTGGATTCCACTGTTTCCCATTGGACCAGGTCCACCTGGAGATCCCTTTATCGAGGTTCCCTTTTCTCCACGTTTTCCCTTGTTCCCTTGGAGACCTTTATAACCTTGGGTTCCTTGTCCACCTTTAGGACCTTGAACTCCTTGGGTTCCGGTTCCACCGTGTCCAGTTCTTCCTCTTGTACCTTGAGATCCCTGAGTTCCTACGTTACCCTGCTTACCCTGGTCTCCAGCTCTTCCTTCTTTACCCTGTAAGCCGTGATAACCAGTATCCCCATCGGATCCAACTTCACCAATTGGACCTTGAGCACCTTGGGTACTGCTACCATCTTGTCCTTTTGTTCCCTGAAGTCCTTGTATGCCTTGCTGACCTTGAAGACCGATATTCCCTGGAAAACCAGTAGCTCCTTGAGTAGGGATTCCATCAGCTCCTCGTTCACCAACCTCACCTTCGAATCCCTTGAATCCTTGGAATCCTTGGTATCCTTGAGTACCTTGTTGTCCTTGATGGGCTACTCCATCTCTACCTTGGGCACCCTGAAATCCTTTGTAACCTTGAACTCCCTGGATTGACTTCCCAACTAGGCTATCTTTAAACTCATCTACAGTAGCAATTACTTGATCATTGCTATATCTTCCCCCTCCAATAAATATGTCCTTTATTGCAGTTGGTTCAATAAATGCAGAGTTTAGTTTTTCTGATAGTCCTATCATATAGGTTACAGAACTGTAATCGTTTAGGGTTGAAATGGGAACTAACTCATTAGAATATAATAATCTTGACATATCTTACTTAATTATTCTACCTGTTTGATAGTTTCCACCTCTAATCTTCCTTATATGTAGGTTTCCTGCACTTACAGTTATTCCCAACATAGTAAGAATTTCCAGAGCATCTTGTCTTGTCACCCTATATGGCTGTGGAGTCGGTCCATTTGGTCCTACAGGTCCTTGAGGTCCCGGCGTACTTCCTCCGGTAGGTCCCTTTGGACCTTTACTTCCCCTACTTCCAACATTATTCGATCCAGGGTCTCCTCTATATCCTTGAAGTCCATCAATTCCATAGTAAGCATCCTGACCGTTGGGTCCTTGAACCCCCTTATCTCCTGGAATATTGTCTCCGGGCAGTCCTCTATCTCCATCCTCTCCCGGGTCTCCGGTTTCACCTGTTGGTCCTTGAACACCTTCAAATCCTTGGTATCCCTGATCACCTCGTTTTCCACCTACAGTTTCTCCTGCTAATCCTTGAGTACCTTGGGATCCTTGAGTTAGATTTGGTATTCCCTGTATTCCTTGGGGGCCTTGACTTCCCTGTAGTCCTTGTGTTCCTTGGAGTCCTTGAGCACCTTGAAGTCCAATAAGTCCTTTGAAACCTATTTTTGGAATATTTCCATTAAAGGATCCTTTATTCCCCTTCTCTCCCTGTGCTCCATCTAAGCCTTTGTACCCTTGAGATCCCTTTAGTCCTGGATCTCCAGTTTTTCCCTTATCTGGTTTAGCGTCCCTTCCGGGCTCACCTCTTCTTCCTTCGTCTCCGTCCTTACCGTACTCTCCAGTTTTTCCTTGAGTACCTCGAACTCCTTGTTGGCCTACTTCGTCTCCATGTCTTCCCTTTTCACCTTGGACTCCATATTCTCCATTTGGCCCTTGAGAACCCTGAAGAGTTGCATAGTTGTCCTGAATATATTTTCTCATTCCACCTACGGACAGAATTCCCGGTGATGGAACTGACTTGGAGTCTTTAGTGTATATATCTTTGGCTATTGAGTCGAATACATCTACCAGAGCGTTCTCTCCGTTATTATCTATTGCTAGAATATATCTGCAATTGAACTTCGTATCCAATAAGGTAGGAATTTCTTTTAGTGCATCTGAATATAATAGCATATCTTACTTATAATAACTGATGTCAACATTTAGTCCAGCAAAGTCGCAATGGATAGTATCTACAATTAGATTCACTAGTCCTGCATTATAAAGGTTTATAGAACTGTGACCAAAGAGTTGCTTCCCTCCGACAAGTATTTGGTTGAACTGTGCCAATATGTCTGAGGCAGTAGAAGCAAATTTCTGTTTTTGTCCGGGTGCCCCTTGTCTTCCTTGTGGGCCACGTGCTCCGGGGGGTCCCGGATCACCTTGGTCTCCTCTAAACCCTTCTGGTCCTGTGGATCCTGTTCCATCTGGTCCTTTTGGTCCCTGTGGTCCTGGATTTCCTACAGCATCTCTTCCTGGGTATCCCTGGTCTCCAGTTTGTCCGGGAGATCCGTAGGTAGTTTCTCCTACTCCTCCCTGTATTCCTTGAAGACCTTTCAGTCCCTGTGTACCTTGAGGGCCTTGACTTCCTTGAAGTCCAATATCCCCCCTAAGGCCATCTACAGTTCCTCCATCTGGACCCTGAGCACCTTGAGTACCTTGAGTTCCCTGCATGCCAGGGAATCCTTGTATACCTTGTGTACCTTGGAACCCTTGATACCCTTTATATCCTTGAGTTCCATCTGGTCCCTTATCTCCACGAAGTCCTACGTATCCATCTACGTTGTCTCCATTGGGGCCCTGTAATCCTTGAGTTCCATGAGGCCCTTGAACACCTCTCTGTCCACTCTCTCCGGTATCACCTCTCTCTCCGGTTACATCTTCTCCGTCTCTACCTTTTTGTCCCTTATTTCCCTGAAGACCTTGAGTCCCCTGCGTTCCTTGGGTTCCTTGAGTACCTTGAGATCCACTACCAGCATCTCCATTAAACCCTTGAACCCCTTGGGTTCCTTGAGTTCCTTGAAGTCCAGTAAAAATCCACTTGTTAGATTCTAGGTATGATCTTAGCCTACCAACGGGCACAAAAAAGTCATCTGGCGTATTACTATCAATGTCCCTCTCGGGCATTTTTTGCCTAATGGCTTTATCTATATCTATTATAGAAGCCTCCTGACTAGAAGAAATTCCGAGCAAATACTTACATCGTATTGCAGTATCGAATACGCTCTCTACAGGAGGAATGTTTCCACTATAAACTAATGACATATAGGTTAGTCTTTATATGATTTTTTATCTGCTAGAATCTTCGTTATTACCTCGCTAATTCTATGATAAGTCTCATCATATACTTCGTAATAAGAAATGGTAGCAGTAAATTCTATTCTATGGGCAGTGTATGCTTGAGAGTCCTGCTCCATAAGCTCTTGGTTAAAGTCCGTTGGTATTGGACTCCACATTACATTAGACAACCATATCCTCCCAAGAGAGTCTGTCGTGTTGAACATGGTGAAGTTACTAAGTAGGTCCAAATTCTGGTACCTTACCTTGAAGTCGTCTAATACTTTAAGATCTGAGCATGACAGCTCGAAACTAATTGTAGAAGTTTTCTGAACCGCAAATCTAAGGGGTTGTTCTACGGTTCTCCTTGATACTTGCCTACCAACTTCCAAAAATCTATAGATCATGTAGTTAGTAGACTTTACATCCTTCGTCTTAGGGTATGGAATAAAATCTATTCCCTTATCAACCACTATTCCCTTGACTCCCTTCAGAAATGAGTCTAGGATTTTTACAGAGGTTAGGAGATACTTGCTATAAGACTTGCTTGTATTAAATTCAAAGAAATTGTTTGAGGTAATATCTCCACTAAACTCTGTTATATTGTATGAATATACATTTGATAGTACTTGATCGCATCCCTCTTTTTCAACCTTGATATACGGATTTTTTGACAAAATGCATAAGTAAGCATCTACATCATGCAGTTTTATCTTTGGTATGATAATCTCACATCTGCTACTATCAAACCTTATTACAAAGTTTGTTTGGTCAGAGTTGTTTATTATAAATTGATTTATAACATAATCTGACTGTATAAGTTTCGTGAATTTAAATCCATTAATTATCGGACTATAATTTGACAGTTTTATAAAGTCAGTCTCTTTAACCTCTGAGTCGTCAACTACAGAAATTCTTCCATGAATGATGTCTTTCTTGCAGAATCCTTTTGGAATATCAAGATAAAAACAGGAGGAATTGAAATCCTCCTTAATATTGAGATAGTCACTGTATGTTATCTTCAAGTATCTACAATTCGTACTTATCTTTAAGCCGTAAATAACTACCTCCATATTTCTATATTTTTAGAATACGAATAACGTACCAGTTATATCATCCCCCCAGTATATTGAAATATAGTTATCCTCCAAGAACTGAAAGTCAGTTGGAAATAACTTATTTGATTTGTTGTCCATTAACCAAATTGTTGGTGAGCTTTGTTTATTCTCATACCTACAAATTATCGGAGACTTTTTAGCAACCAAAGATCTTACTTTCTGATCTGAAAGTAGTCTTCTTGCAATTTTACTTGGAGAAACTATCCACCTAGACTTGTCTTCTTGAGTATTTACGACAAGAACCTCTCCTACTGATGGATTACTCTTGGATACGTAGTCCAACATACTCTGGTAGTCTGAAAATTCCCTTTCTACGAGCTGTATATATTTCGTATCTTTATCAGTTCCTCCACTTACAGGCTTTACACAATCAACAGTATCTCCTGATTTGATTATTGAGGGTATGTTTAGTATGTAGCTGACAACATTATTAATAGAGTATCTTCTTTCCGCCTTCATTCTTTATTGTCTTTAAGAATTATATTAAGGTCGTGTACATAGTTTTCCACAGAGATGTTGTCATCGAAGTCCTCATCTTTCTTCTTCACAACTATTCTGGCCATCAACTTCCCAGGTTTCAATCCATGATCCTTGAGAAGACAAACTACATCGCTAACATTATCAACCTTACAGTTTTCATAGCTGTCACCAATCTTTTTTGATACAAACTCTCCTTCCCTCCCTTTCGTGTAGAAAGTTATTGAAAAGGAAATCCTATCGATTGGTATAAAATATTCTGGATAGTAATTGAGATTCCTCATAGAATAAATTATCTTTATACTATCCCTAACATCAAACTCTAGTGGTTCAACTATTTGTGGCCTACAAGGGCACTCAATCCTTTCCATAAATAAAAACTTAAGTGCACTGAGGCAAAATTAATTGCCTCAATACTTATCTATTTTTCCAAACTTGCTCAAATACACTCCACGATCAACAACGTATCCACCATACAGTTTCCAAGTATTTCCTTCATTAATTGTAAATGAATTTATATTGTCATTTATGGACGAATACTTTCTGAAGTGAGTTTTAGAACCGATTACTGTTACATCAACGTTCTCCAACCCCTCTCTTACATGTACACACGGAGTATTTACACAGTCCTGAAATTTTATTCTCAGCTTTCCACCATTAAGACCATGTGATGTCGTGTGAGAACTGTAACCCATGTTGAACCTAAAGTCTCTTGGGAACTTACAGTTTACGAAATATACCCTAAGATCCTCGGTAAATGTTCCAGATCTTAGTAAGTCTAGTTCCTCACAGTTTGACGAGAATATACACTTATCTATGTATACACTTCCAAATCTTATAGACCCTATTATGTCTAAGAGAGAGCTTGTAGAGTCAATATAGCAAGACTCTATATTGAGATATAGATTATCAATGCTCTTTACCTTTGACTCCAGTATTCCGAAATTATATAACTTAGTGTTATAGATATTTACCATAAGATCATCATACGAATCCCTTTTGGTTACATCATCATTGGTTGATAGTTTAATTTTATTTACATAACTATCATATATAAGGCTATAAACACTAAGTTTGGAGTTACAATTTACCCCAACATTTCCCAGAAGAAGATTGTCTACTCTACTAGACATTATTCCAGATGAGAAATATTTCTTATCAGTATCAGGGCATTCCACTCCCACACTTCCTGAGATAAGGTCAAGACACTTTACGTTATCTACTTTTATCCAAGTATTAGTGATTTTTGTTCCACTGGTTGATCCTTGAACTATTTTATTGAAGACAAATCTAGGTTCGATTGTTAGGTTTTCATTCTCCCCCGAGATCCTATAGCTAACCTCATCTCCTATTATCATCACTGGGTTTCCATTGCAAGTTAAGACCTTGTCCTCTAACTTTCTCTCCCCAGTTGGTGCGTATCCATAGGATTCCTTAATAACCTCCCCACGAAGCTGCAACGAAGATCCTTCATTAAAAGAAATTATAAATCTCTCTCTGAATTCTTCGCTCCAATTTACATCTATAATATGAGACTCATCCGTGGAGAATACCTTTAAATAGCAGTAGAGAGCTTTTTGGAGATCAACGTTATCGTGAACAGTAAATATCTCTCTTCCAAACTTGTTCCCATCAATAAGAACTGTAACATTAGGAAATTTTTCAATCATTCCTTCTTCTGGAGTGATCATTATTCCTACGTAGTTACCTGGATCTACCTTATCAGTTCCAGGATACTCTCTGTACCAAGATATTTTTCCTTTGAACTCTACGAGATTTCCTATTCCCTTCATCTTAAGATCCTGACCACCGATGTTCAATGGATCCCTAGATATTTTCGATTGAAGTATTCTCGGTAATGTATTGCAACTATCCCCAGATGAATTGTCCGGAAATAGGTCTAAATCATCGGAATTACTTAATCTGCTTAGGGATTTCTTTCCAAGGAAATATATTATATCGGTAGATAGAGCATGAATAGTCCAATCATCTAGACCTTCGTCCTCCGTCATCTTTAAGTAATACAAAGTAGGAACGTCGTTAGTCGCCTCCTTCATTATTATTTTCCTACCAGTTCCCAAGGCTAACCTGAGCTGAGAGGTAGTTTGATGTATGACTATGGATTTTAGGTCGTCTTCTGTTAACTTTTTGATAAATTTTAGTTTCACGGCTCTATCTTTTTTGTTTTATCCTTCTTTCCCTCCAGAATACTCTTATTTAGATTCTCAATCAAATCACTTACTCCTGGATCCCTAAAGTCTACTTTATTTCCCCTTTCGTCAACCAACTTCTCTAATTTCATCTCAGTGTCCATAATATGAACTTGATCATAGATCTCGTTCATCTTGGCCATCAATTCATGCAGCTTTAGCATCATGTCCATCTTTTCCATGTAAGTCATAGACTCACTTAGTAAGTATTGAGGGCTGAGGAGTTGAGCTGACAATAAAGAAATTGCTTGAAGATATTGTTGGTACATTACAACCCTAAACTTCCCATAGGCTATACTAAGATAATACTCAGCAGCTTTCTCATTAACTGATGAGATTAGATTAGTTATACTATTTGAAAATGAATCGAAGTCTAGGGTTACATTTAGGTTGTATTGGTGATTAAGTGACTCGACTAGGCTAGTAAAAGCCTTCTTTACTTGCAGCTTTAGATTGTCATCTATTTGTGGAGATGCCTCCTTTTGAAGTTCCTGTATTTTATTGAAATCTTTTGGAGACGGTAGAGTTGGCATCATTTTACTGAATCCATCCTCTTCCCCATCTTCCACTATTTCAGCGTCAACAACTTCCCCACCATACTTATCGATAGAGATGTCCTTTTGTAGGAACTTCTTGTACTTGTCAGTATCTATATCAAATGGTGTAGTTGCCATAATTAAATTATAAAGAAGTTTGAAGGCATCGAGGTCATATATGTATTTTGTAATTGACCCTCTAACCTGTTGTAATCCTCTTCAAGACCCTGGAATAACTCTATGGGCATTCCTTGAAGCATTACATTCTTCTTGATTGATAGTATGTACTTACAGAAATTCAGATAAATTTCGTCATTAAATATCGAGTACTGTGAATCTTGATCTCTCTGCATATAATAAACTGCACATTGATCAGTTGGTTCCTTAGTTACCTCGTCATAGATTTCTGGAAATGGCCTTCTACAAGTCGTCTGAGCATAATAAACTCCAGTTCCAAATGGGAAGTTATAAAACCTATTTCCTTCATAGTTTATGCTCCTATTTATTCCCATCCCAAAGGCAAATCCTCCCTGACTTATGCCCTGAACTGATGACGGAGTTATCTGAATATCATCCTCAGTTATTTCCCCTTTTAAATACTGATCGAAGTTATTGAATATCTCCCTGCTCACGTAAGTATTGGGATCAACAACTACATGTATTTTCTGTATTATGTTGAGTGGGTAGTAATACTCAAAGTTTTGAAGTGAGTCTCTAATTATGGAATAAAAAACCTCCCACTTCGTAAACTCACCACCTTCAATTTCGAGTAGATCCAAGGATCTGGGGAATGCAATTAGCGTGCTTCTCCTAGATAGATCCCTGTACAGCGTCTTTAAGGTAACTTTTTCCATTACAATCTAATTGCTAGATACTTCGGATTTTTAGAGAGAAATCTGAAGGTATCATCGATCAATTCGTTAGCCTCTTGAGCTCCTAGAGTAGTCGTCTTAAACCCATGATTTGGCCACCTATGTGAGAATATAGTGTCTCTGTGTGGATCTGCCCTAACCTCATCTGTATTCTTAACTCCCGGAGCGAATACCAACTCAAAATCTGTCCTATCAGCTCCAGTGTCCTGCCCAGTTAAAATGTGGACATCACTAATAACTATAGTACGAAGAAGAGTTACGAATGGGTATATAACTGTAGCAAGTATATCTGATTTTCCAAACTCATCCTTATTATACTTTGAGTGTCTCAAGACGAGGGCCATGAGATGGCTCATTTCCTCAAAGTATTCGTCTGGAGTATTCTTACTTGCAGATGACCCAGACTCTCTGTAATTATCTGTGAGCTTATTGAGAGCAGAGTTCATCTCGTTAAGGGTTTTGTCGTGATTCTTTTCGTTCTGATAATCAACGATTCCCTTCTTAACGTTTTTTATTATTGCTAATCCTACTGCCGTTCCGAAAGATATAAGTATTGCCTTTTTTACTTTATCTGGGAACCAGCTGTCCATAGTCCTTCTAAATGTCTTAAACTTATCTCCCAACGAGTAAGTCTTATTTCCCAAACTTGACATGTACTCTTGAGCATCGTAATCCCCAGCACCTTTTTCGAAGAATCTTGTCTTAGTTATTCCTGGAAATCTAGATTTTACTTTTGCTACCGCATCCATTCCAGACTCTGCTGATACAGTTCTGTGGGCTGGATTCCCTTCAGAATCTAAAAATACAACCAAATACTTTGTATTGGGGTTAAGGCTTTTATATAATCCGACACCAGTTCCTACAAGACCTGCTGCACCACTTACTGCGGCGATTGTTCCCCCAATTCTTTTTATTTCTGTATTAGTTAATCCAGTTTTATTCATAAAATTGGCCAGAGACCTTCCAGCCCCACCAACCGCTTTATAAAAACCTCCTGCCATTGTTATCTTTAATATAAAATATTTAGTAGGGGATGAAGATATTTCTTCTTCATCCTCTCCGTCTAGCTTCCAATTCGGCTTCAGCCTTATCAGTTAGATATTGCCTCATCCTCATGTACCTATTCCAGATCTGTTGTTTTCTTTCTTTTTGGACAGCTTTCCTTTTGTTAAGTATTCCCTGTCTTTTTATCATATTCTTGATTGGACCCTTGTACAGCTTAGTTGCCCCATATGCCAACCCAGCGGCCCCAAGGACCCCGGCTCCAATCATGGCAGCGTTTCTCCACCTCTGCTTTCTTTGATTCTCTCTTTCTAAGCTATTGAGTGGTCTAGGAGTATTTGGTTGTTGTTGCTGTGGAGTTTGATTTGGATATTCGTATTGATCACTAAATTCTTTATCAATGTATCCATTCTTTCTCAACAATTCAACTTCTCTTTTGTACCTTAGCTTTCCTAACTTATACCCAACTATTGATCCGATAAGAGCTCCAGAAGACTCGTCCTGTTTCCCGTCCTTCTCCCAAGGCATGTCATTTCTCTTATCCCTTATTTTATATATAAGTTTTCCAGAACTTCTTCCTATCTCAGCCCCTTTCTTCATGCTCTCCCTTATCGCTATCTTCTTTAGGAGATTCGGATCTTTTTCATAAAGAGCCGATGCAGCTCTTGGATCAAATTCTTTCATAAATTATTAGTTATCTGACAATGAATCAGCATAGTCCCCAACTAGGTCATTTTCATACTTACCTATCAAATATCCAGCTCCAGATCCCACTAGTGACCCTATGGCCCCTCCATATAGGGTCTTCTTAATGTTTTTATCTTTTTTATCTAGGAGAGAGTATCCTATAGCAGATCCGGAGGTATATCCAGCTAATCCTGCCCCTAAAATATTTTTCACCATATTGTGTCTCCTAAAGGACTTCTTATCCTTTAGATACTTTTTAGCTCCAGGAACTAAATCCCTTCCGGAGTAATATGGTCCCTCAATAAATACATCAATAAACTTATTTTTCTTTCCCATATAGAGCTTTTCTATATGCAAATTGAGGGTCCTTAGAGTAGTCTTCTACGTTCTTGTTGGACGATTTTGCAGCCAGGTATCCTGTAGCAGCTCCACCCAGACCTCCGATACCAGCGGCTAAAGCTATTTCTTTCTTGCTCTGACCCCTTCCAAGGGCTTTATTGAGGAAATAGTCAGTTAATCCATAAGACCCTGCCATCATGGCCCCCATTCCAAGAGTTGATTTTAGGATCTTTTTTCTCTTGTATTTTTCTGGGTCTTTATCATACTCTTCAAGTTCGTCTAGCATTATTTGATGCTGAGGTGTAGATCTAAGAATCTCATCTCTCTCCTCCATTTCTTTCTTGGACAGCTTTCTAGGTCTGGCACCATCAAGATATGACTTAATATCTTTATTTCTTAAATGATTTCCTATTCCTCCTAAAGCACCTCCAGCTAATGCTCCACCTATTCCACCTATTATAATAGGCTTTTTATTAGATGAATTGCTTACTCCCTTAAGGCCATTATAAGTTAATCCTCCAATAGCCCCAGTAAGTCCACCAGAAACTGCCCCAGATAATATTCCCTTGGCTATTCTATTTCTTCTATAGTTTGGGTCTTTTCTTGCTTTTTCTGCATCCTTTTCTAGGGACTTCAGTTCTACTCCATCGAGATAAACATCATCCAGGTATTTATTCTTGTTTTCCATTATTACCTACTTCTTTATAAACTTTGATGCCTTTGAAGCACCTTTAGCTAGATTTTTACCTGTCCTACCAACTGTGATCTTAACAGTCTTTTTAGCGGTCTGAGCCCCGTTCTTGGCAAGATTAGCTGCCCTTCTCTCGGCTCTAGATAGTTTCTTAGACATTTGACCAAGGTTATTTTGAGCTGTGTTAGTTACCCCCTTAACCGCAGATTGGGTTGTGTTTTGTGTAACTGTAGGAGCAACAGATGCTACTTGATTTTGAACAGCTTGGCCATTATTCCCCCAATTCTTAGGATTAAATCTACTACCTGAAAATTTATTCCCCAAAGTATTCACTCCATTTTTCATACTATTGTATCCGGAAGATACAGCAGACTTAGTGTTTTCGTATCCCTTCTTTAGATTATCCTTTACACTAGTCATTCCAGACTGAAACTTAGATGGCTGTTTGGGTACACTCGGATTTGGCTGAGGAGGAGTGTTCGGTTTAGTAGGACTTCCTCCATTTTCAACTATCTTAGGCTCCTTTTGTTTACTAAATCTATCCCTAGCCCTTTGAAATATATTTTTCTTTTGAGTAGGTGAATTTGGAACATTTGGAGTTGTAGGAGTAGTAGGTTTATTATCAGCTGATGGGGAAGATGGTGTATTTGTTTGAGGCGGAGTGGTTTGGGACGGTTGTGGATTTGGAGTTGCAGCTGGACCAGTAACTTTCAATTTCTTGTCTGTCCATTGGTTTGGTCCAACTCCGCTCTTGTATGTGGCCCCAAATCCATTCTTGATTCCTGAATTAGTTTTTCTACTGGGGTCATACTTAAAATCACTTTCTCCAGCTTTTACGGGTTTTAATTCTCCAGAGTTTATCTTTTCCTTAAGATCTTGTCTCTGGTTTCTCACCAGTGCTCCCCGATTCCTTTTGGCCTCATTCAGCTTTTGTTGACTTAAATTTGAGCTGGGATTAGGTACCTCTTTTCCACTACTGTCAACAGGAACCCGTCTCCCGTCTCTCATTATGTAGTACATCACCGCTGCTCCCGCTGCCCCACCAATGGCCGCATTGGTCATTGTCCTCGCTCTTCTGTCCTCTGGGTTCCTATTGAACATGGCTAATATATTATAAAGTATAACCAACCCCCCCCCATTTAAGTGAGGAGGTGATTAACTATAAAATTATTATAACTATTTTATATGGGACTATTTATCTATTTCTGGCCAATAGTCGTGGTCATCATCATATTTTCTACCACTCTTAAATATTCCCCACAAGTTGTTATATCTATTTTTACTCTTATTTAATTGGTGACTAAGCCAATCTTCATTTTCCTTACTTTTCCCAAGCTGATTCTTTAGTTCTCCTATTTTCGACCAACTTTTCTTGAGGTCTATTCCTTGATCTTCGAGCTTATCCTCTATGTCAATAGTAGGTCTATACATTTTAGAGATATTATCTCCTAATGAAGATAAATTAGACTTTGTTCTATCTAAATCCCTTCCAATTGAGTCTGCATTACTAGAGACTCCATATGAGCTATCTATGAATGAATCTATGTTTGGCTGTAATCCCTTTAACTTCTTATTCCTATTGTATATCCCATACCCTAGGGCGGCAGCTCCTCCTATGGCTCCTATACCTATTAGGGAGTTTCTAATTATCCTATTCCTCCTCTTTATTCTATCATCAGACTTTTTCTTATCTGATATGTTTTCAGAAAACTTTTTAGATATATCAAGTAAGTCATTAGCAGCCCTTCTTGCTTCACCCACAGCAGAGGATGAATCTCTTTGTACCATACTAGCCAAGTCAGAATATTTATCCAGATTTTCAGATGATTTCCTGACTCTGTCAAAAGCACCCTCTAAGTTCTTATTTGCCCTTATCTGTCCATTTATGTGACCTAACTTATATAATCCATACCCTCCAAGTCCAGCGGCTCCGAGAACTCCAGCTCCAATCAAAATTTTCTTTCGAAGCTGTTTTCTTCTCAAATCCCTTTGTGAATTATCTCTTTCCATCATCCTCTTTTCTCTTAGATTTCTTTTTATCTAATAGGTACTTACCACCGATTCCTAGAGCTCCGGCAGACGCTAGTCCTGCATATCCCAATTTAACGTTTCTTTTATATCTCTTTATAAGGTCATTAGCCTTTGACTGGATCCCTGAGATGGCCTTTGATCTATCCTCAATCGTTTTATAGCTGTCAAAATTGTTATCATAGTCCCTTTGAAGTCCAAGGATCTTTTTATTAGTATTTCTAGCCATTAAACTCTCCATGAGTCCAGAAGCTCCAACCATCCCTATTCCAGCCAATCCAGCTTTTCCAAGGTCCTTAAGAGCCTGTTTCTTATTTATCTTTCCGTCTTTGTCCTTATACCCCTTGTTCTTTATTGCATAATAACTACCAAGAGCTGCCGCAGTACCGAGGCCAAGTGCGCCCGGTTTAATTAGAGATTTCGCCAATTCTCCCATAATTGCATATCCTTATTATTAAATTATAGGGGGTTGTTATTTAGGGGGGAAATGTTATTGCCCCCCCCCCTTTAAAATCTATTTATTATTTTGATCCTTTTCTTCTTTCTCTCTTTTCCGCCTTTTCAGGTACTTATATAGAGCATATCCTCCAGCACCCGCAGCTAGGCCGGCCATTCCGATCTTTACATTCCTATGGTGTTTCTTAAGGGCATTTCCATAGTCATGGATGAACTTACCATGTGGGATCGTACCATCATCATTTAAGTCAAATCCTCCCTCTATCTTCCTTAGCTTCCCCAGTGTATTTCCACCGACTACTCCCTCAGTCAATTTTCCAGCTGCATACATTCCAGCTCCAGCAAGCCCTGCCTTACCAAGGTCTCTAGTCATCTTTTTCTTATCTATCTTACCATCCTCACCTCTCCACCTCTTATCTCGATTGGCGGCATAATAAGATCCCAATGCAGCAGCTGTTCCTATTCCCAATGCTCCTGGGAGATAGCTCGACTTTGGAAGAAATATTTTATGATCTTTATATCCCTTGAGAGTTTTCTCCATCTCTTTAGGGGCATCTACCTCAAAAACTTTATTGAATCTCCCAACCTCGGTATCCAGCCCCTTTTCCTTTAGGAATCTGTTCTTAAGATCCTCTCCATATCCTTTGAACTCATCATTTACTCTCCTATCAATGGCTCTAGATACTGCACTGTGAGTGGCTGCTATTGTACTGTCAAAGTCGCTGGTTGGATTCTTCTTTCCATGAAGATACCTATGACCTAAAATTGCCCCAGTACCAGCCAATCCACCTATCAAGTAAGCAGATTTTCTGGACTTATTATTTTGTTTTTTTTTCTAAGGAATTTTCCATATAAAATAAAATTAGTAGTATGGCCGGAACCGAATCCGAACCATACCGAATATTACTGAGCAGCCGGAGCAGCGGCTCCCTCTGCGGCAGCCTTAGCCCCTCTCTTGAACAGCCTACTAGCGGCTCCACCAGCTTTGTCCCAAAGTACTTTTCCGTACCTTTCTCCGGCCTTATTCTTTCCAAAGTACAATCCAGCTCCTGCACCCAGAGCAGCTGCTCCAGCTCCAGCAGCAATAAGAGCTCTCTTACGATTTCTCTTCTTCCTCTCTTCTGGAGTCAGTTCTACATCTGACATGTTCTTATCCTTCTTCTTGAACAGTTTGGCTATCTTTGATCCATGCTTCCTAGCTCCATCGCTGACTGCCTTAAGGATTGCTCTACCTTTCTTCGTTTTAGTCAAAAGAAGGGCACCTCCACCGAGAGCGGCTACACCACCTCCGACTCCAGCTGCAATAAGAGCACGTTTCTTATTTCTTTTCTTTCTCTGCTCGGGAGTGAGCTCTACAGATGCAAACGACCTCGTCTCTGCATCAAAAATAAAAGTATTTCCCATTTTTATTTAATATATTAAATCTTATCTATTACCGTAATATTGATGATTTCCTTGGTTATTATAACCACTTTGGTTTTGATCATTGTTGCTCTGCCTACGCTTTTTGTAAGCATCAGCACCCAGACTTGCTCCAGCTAGTCCTGCAAGAGTTCCCCCACCGATAAGTCCAACAATAGCCTTATTATTTAGGACTCTCTTCCCAGCTATTTTGGCCCTATCACTATCTATCTTATTTATTATTTCATTGTCTTTAGTCATGGCTCTAGCCTTGTCAAGGGCATTTAGTTTTATATTCTTACTTCTACCCCTACCAAGAGCATATAGCCCAGCAGCTCCAGCAGCGACTCCTCCGGCAAGAAGAAGTCCTTTCATTCTTCTCCTCTTTCTCTCTTCATAGTCACCCCCCGGATTAGTATCTCCACTTTTAACTCTATCCTCGAAGTCCCTCTTCTCGGCATTATTATGAATTTTTCCTGCAACTGATCCGGCAATTCCTCCAGCAGCTGCTCCACCTAAACCGTACAGAAGAGATTTTCCCAATCCCTTTCCATTATAGAGTCCAGTAGCCGCACCAGCCAGACCTCCGGCAAGTGCTCCAGCCTTACCGATCCCCTTTACTCGGTCATATTTAGGTTTATTTTCCTTATTCCTATTAAAAAACCCCATAGTATACTTAACATTAAGCGTTCTGGAAGTTAGAATTTCTCCTTCTTCTCCTCAAAACCTTTATAACAGCTCTTCTGAATTTTTCCCAACCTTGCTTGGTCTTCATTCCAGCCAACTTCGCGGCTGATACTACTCTATCTCTATTTTTGATTAGAAATCTCTTGAGCCTTTCTCTTCTGTTCATCTCTCTTTTTCCTTCTGTCTTTTAAGTGCTTATATAGGAGATACCCCCCTATACCTGCACCAACTGCTCCAACCCCCAAAGCTGATCCCAGCTTACCGTGGGTAGCAACTTCTCTAGATGCCCTATCAAACATATCTATTGGCAGAGATGTCTCCCCATCTGCTACCCGTGCAAACTTGTTCCCTCGTTTGACTCCTAGATGGGCCCCTAATCTTCCTGCCGCATATGCTGCACCAGTAGCTAGGGCAACTTTTCCAGCATCCTTAGCCATCGATTCTCTGGTTGGAGCTTTATTTGGGTCATCCCAGTTTTTCAGATTTTTATGTAAATAGTATGCCCCAAGACCTGCCCCAACTCCAGCTGCTCCCCATCCAGATGCTCCTTTTGTCAACCGAAAGGCATTTTTTCTCATAACATCATTTAGAGAGTCAGTTTTTCCAGCATACTCAGCTAAAGATCTTCCAAGATATGCCCTCCTAGTCTGCCTATCATCCCAATTGGCCTTTCCAGCAGTAATATAGTATTTCTTATCTTCTTCTTCTTTATTGTCTTGAGGTGACATATTTATACTATTTTATCTTATCCTTGTTTTTCTCAATCTTTCGGTTCTTCAGTTCCTTCCTTGTCAAGTAAGCTCTTCTAGCTCCTATTCCAAGACCTCCAACTGCCATAGTTGTAGAAACTGCTGTGGGTATGTCCATGAAGTTGAGTCCATTTAGAGCTTTAGCATTCTCACCTACTTGCTCAACTCCATATAAAGGTTGTCTTCCAAACTGTTCCTCATAGTTATCATAGAACTTCTTCATTCTTCTTCCTTGAATAGCTCTAGTAACGAGTCCGGTTCCTAGTCCTACACCACCTGAGATCAAAGCAGATTTTCCGAGGTTTTTAAGGTATTGTTTTCCGGTTATCTTTCGATCACCTTTCTTTTTCCTACCTTTCAAGTACCTAACAGTATCTATTGTCCCCAAGACTCCCAAAGTTCCAAGTCCAGCTCCAGCCCCTGCCCGAATTGCATTTCGATTGAGAAGATACTTTGCACCATCTCTCACATCCTTGCTAGTAAGGATTATTTGGGCTCCAGGATTCATTCTTTTCTGGGAAATTGCAGCCTTACGCACATTCTCCAACTCCTCAAGGGCTTTTGAAGTTTTTTCTTGGGATTTTTTAGCGAATTTACCTCCTGCAATTAAGGCTCCACCAGTCGCTGCAATAGAGGCTATTCCAAGATCTCTTCTAAGTCTTTCGTCCTCCTTGTATTTCAACCTTTTACGGATAATATCATCCTTAACTGTCTTGTTCATCTCTTGCCAACCCCTCCACGTAACTTCTTACTTAGATTTATTATCTTAAGATAATCCTTATCCCTACCCTCTTCAGGTATTATTGCCCCGCTAGAATCTACTCTTTCCCTATTTCTCAGTAATCTATTTAAGAGGATCCCGCCTCCCACTCCACCGAGAACGATTCCAGTTCCTATAGCTGTTCTTTTTATAATCTTTCTCTTTCTATCCCTCTTATCAGATCTATCTCTTTCCATATTACTTTTCAATTTTGTAATCTATAAGATTCATCTGGAACTCTTTCAGTGATTCCCCAAAGACATATTCAAGCATAGCTCTATAGAAATCCTGAATATCTGACAACCAAACTCCATACAAGGTTTTTGGTACAAACTTCATAACACTTTCTGATATGAGCATTTTTCTGTAAGTGTCAGATAGAGTATCAGAAGTACTTTTTACTTCATCTCCAAATCTGGATAGAGCATATAAAGAGTTAAACGTTCTTCCCTTCTTTATTTCTGGAAGAACTTCCTTAATAAGAAGATTGAGATCCTGAATAAATAGCAGTTTCAACTTAAGAAGTTGGTTACTGTTATATTCTCTACTTTCAACTAAAGACTTGTACCCATTTATCAACCTACTCATTTTGGTAAGTCTAGGTTGTTCTGAAATCACAAGTCTATCTGAGATTGAGGAAACTGTACTATATGTATTCGTATCTTCAATGGAAGAGTCTTCTGAAAAAACTTTCTTCGAGGTTTCCGGAACATCATCGTTCTTGTGTCTACCCTTAAGAAGTTTATTGTTTGCAGCTTCTTCTAGCTTCCTCTTCTCTATCTTTTTTCCTTCTTCTTTGGATATAATCTTGACCTGAGGACTATTGATCCCATATACTCTAACAATGTCGAAGTAGTCTACAGATCCCTTTCCATCACTAAATACCTTATCATAATTAAGGGTATTTTGATCATCTAGGACAATTACCTCACCAGTGCAGCTAAATATCTTAGTTTGGATGTCGAAGTCGCCTTCAACTCCTTCACTGAACTGCTTTATCTCTGCATCAGAGAAACTGCTATCGTCAAGATTTTCTGGAGAATATACCTCCACATCTCCAGCTCCTTTGAAGGATGGATTCAAGGTAAAATCGAATCCCTTTATTCTTACTATCTTCTCGGCTACATTCCTCTTTGACCAAAGAGCTTGGATAACAACAGACACCGGAAGTTTAACTCCAGATGATAGCATTCCGATCTCATTTACTATTTTGTCCTTCCTCTCTCCAGCGAATAGATCGGGGTCGAAGGTAACTGCATCGGCATATAGGAAATTATCCCCCGGCTTGAAGTATAGTTTTGTGTAGTAATGGAGAGCGTTGTTGTTTATGAGGACTTGATCATCCATTCCGACCAGTCCTCTAAGGTCCTGCTTCAGTTTCCTATCCTTATGGGACTCACCACCGATTCCGAGTCTATCGTTTATTACCTTAACATAATCGTCAGAGGATAAATAAGCCTCACATGATCTCCTAGGAATAGTACTACCATCAGCAGCTACTGATGTAGTATCAAATAATTTTACTGAAAATTTTAATTGACTCATTTATCTCTTAAAATCAAAATGTTTATGATTGTTCTTCTGACTTTGAGCTCTTGGTACATAGGATCTCTAATATTCCATAGGAGTATTCTGGTACGTATTCAGTTATTTCTTCTTGTCTCTCCTGTTTACTCTTAAAAAGTTTTATCCCATTAACCGTCCCTTCGTCTGGCAGGTATATAAGCATAGTTGTAAAGATTTGGTTACATAATCCTCATTAAACTTCTCAGTTCATCTGGGTCATACTCTAGTACTGAAGAAATTTTCCTATTTTCTACCTTGAATGCTAAATTTGCATCTGGAAACCACTGAAGTTTACTATTGCTTGCAGGCTTTTTCTCTCCAAGTCCTAATTTTTCAGATAGGTAAGGTATCAATGAACTGTCCAAACCAATCAGTTCATATTCACCCAACTTTACTCCACAGTCCTTGTCTCTATATTCTATTAGTCTAACTGGAGCATAGTAATCATCGTCATCCCCATCTCCGAAATCGTATCCACTATCGTGAGGGAATACAAGTTTTACGTTCGGTCTTTTGTAGTAGTCTACTCTAAGTCCATTTTTAACCTCAGATCTTTTTGGGTCCTCACCGACCCATCCAATTATGTCTCCCCTTTCTTGTCCGATGTTTATGACTAATGAACTGACAAGTTTAGCATGTGAGGGAGTTGATTGTTGTTGGTATTGAGGAGCTTGTTGTACAGTACTTTGGTTGTACCCCCCCCCCCGAATTTTGAGGTCTTGGAATCCAGTTATTTTTATTAGTAAGTTGTTGCCAAAAACCCATTTTAATGTATTTTTATTTTATATTAATCACAACCATAATATATCCTGAGAATCATACTTCGTGAACTACCCATGAGATAAAAACTCATTGGCTTCGGACTTCACAGAGGATTGGCCGATCGAAAGATCGTCTCTTACATCCTCTCCATCCGTGTAATCGACAGTTCCTGCCGATATGTTATTATTTAATCCTAAATAAAGGATATTAATTGCTGCATTAACATCACGATTGTGATGGGTATTACAAACAGAACATTCCTATCTTTAGATCCATATAAGTTCATCTTCATACCCCTTCTTGCATAGAGAAATCATGTAGCATCGATCCCTAACCATAGAGAATTTTAGTCCAAGATCTTTTACGAGTAAGTCTCCCTCTACATCTTGAGGACCGTACTTCATAAATCTTCGGTCAATGAACTCATAGGTTTTCCCGTAGTAATCCCAACCATCTAGGTCTGTATCACTTCCGCTGAATCCTATGGATACTACCTTTCCTCCATCATAAGAGATAAATATTGCTCTTGGACCCCTCAAATAGGAATCCTCTACAATACCTCCTCTCCTTCTTGATGTTTCGGTTGGTTCACCTATCATCTCTATCAGTTTCTTCCTTCCATCTCCGAATCTGATTCCACTAATGCCCTTCCAGGGGATCAACTTTAATCCCATAATTATATAAAATCTATTAGAAACGGTGAGAGAATCGAATCTCCCACCGCCAAAGTATGAATACCAAAAAGACGAAAAGTAGCTTAAGTACCCATGAGGGAACCGAATCCCTCATAGGCTATGTGTTTATGGATATTACTCCTTAACAATGAATCTCTGGGTCAACTCAGGGAATACGCTCTTGTTGCTTTCATAGTAGAAAACAGCCTTAGCAACCTGAGTAGGATTGTTCCAGTTCGTTGCATTTCCAGTCCAAGTAAGCGGCAGATAGATACCACGGAGAAGCGGAGCCATCTCACCATTCTCGGTCTTGTGGATTGCAAAACCTTCATTATCATCAAGATCAGTGTGACGAAGTACAGGGATATTTCCATTAGCGAATCCGAGCAGGTCAGATACGTACTGAGAATTTCCAAGATTATCATTCCACTGTCCAATCATTCCCATCTTCTGGAACCACAACGCAGTCTTCCTACCTACGAGATAAGCCGTAGCCTTAACAGCCTTGGTCGTCTTGTAAGCAAGAGCCGTATTGATGTCAAGAAGCTCTGACTGGAACGAAGCAATTCTAGACTGGAAGTCCGTGAAGCTAGCAACATAAGCTGCCATATTGATTTCGTGAGTCGTACTATCGTACTTCCTCTTGATTTCCTCAACCTGCTTCTTGTTGATCGTCTTCGTATAAAGCTCAGTTAGCTTCATCGTGATCATCTCGTCGAGAGAGTACTCAGCCGTCTTCATAGCCGAAGCCAGAGATACCAAGTCAAACTCACCAACCAATTCACCAGGCTGCGATACTACTTTGATGTAGTTCTCCTTTACCTTGAATCTGTTGTTCCCATGACCGTTCAGCTGACCAAATTCAGGATCTCCAGATACATCCTCATGTCCAGTGATCGTATAGTAGTCACCCGTAGCTACAGTAAAGCTGGAACCAATGGTGAACTTGATCTTACCAGTCTGATAATTTACGTTTACGCTGCTGTCGGCGTTAGGCGTAAGAACACCTGCCGGAGCAAGAAGCGTACCCTTACCATCATCCTTGATAACTACCGGAGAATTTGGAGTAAGAGCAGGAACGAGATGAAGCTCTACCGAACCCTTAACAATCTTCTTCGTAGTAGCAACCGTATACTCCTGAGTACCACCCGGAGTCAGTGCACTCGTCAAAGTAAATCCAGGGAAGATTCCCTCAAGATTTTCCTTACCGATATTAGGAAGAACTACCCTATTATCAGTTACACCAAGAATATCCCGATAGCCGATCAGTGCCTCTGGCTTATCGCATGCCTTCTCAATTGACAAGTAACCTGAGAAAGATCTAACGTTACTTGACATCGTAGCATTAAAGTACTGGTTAGCAATGAAGTTTACATCATTTACACCAGAAAAATATCTAATTATTTCTTTCTGAGACTCGTAATTGCTCATTACGTCAGCATAGGTCTGAACTCGATTTACAACATCAGCCCCATTCCGTGATGTAGCCTCTAGGGTATCACAGAACTCTTTGTTCTGCAAAAGATTATCTAGAGCATCTATCTCAGAAAACGTCTTTTGAACTCTTGCCATATATTATCTATGTTATATATTTATATTAATCCCACTTAAAGGTGAATGCGTTCATTTTGCCACCACCATCGCTAAATGTCTTGTCACTGTAAACTTTCTCATCGTCCTTGATAGTCGGATCATCAGATACCTCTACCTTCGATGGAATGCCCTTAACAAACTCGATCTTTCCAGATGGAGTAGTGATAGAATTCTTAACAGAAGACTCCTCGTGAGACAGCGTTACTGAATCATCATCGTCGTCATCGTCATCATCCTCATCATAATCGTCATCATCGTCATCGTCGTCATCATCCGGAGTAGTATCCAAGATGTTGCTTGCATAGTCGGATACATCCTTCATGTTGTTCATCTGTTCCTCTACATCGTATCCAGCAGCATGAGCTACAGATAGATCATCCAAGGTGTTATCGGCAAGTACCTTAACTTCCTTAGCCAGATCTTCATCCGGATCCTCAGATAGAGCCTCAGCACCTCTAACGATTTCGTTGGCGTTGCTTACAGCTTCCTCAGCATCTTCCTCAGAGAAGAAGAGTACTCTAGTTACATCGCTGAAGTTAACATCTCCACCATTCAACTCTTCATCAATAGCAGCATCTCTCAGCTCCTTCTGATCTTCAGTAGCATTTTCCTCGAAGTCGTCTACATCCTCATCCGACATATCCTCACTGAATAGTCTACAGATAGAGCGGGTGTTTACTTCCTCAAGTGCATCGTTAAGATCTGAGAACGTTACAGTATATCCATTGTCAGATGCGTCGAAATACGGCTGAAGAGCCTCCAACTCATCGTCACTAAACTGTGAACAGAACTCCTCAAACTCACCATTATCGATAAGATCCGAGAAGAATGCAGTAATATCCTGATTCATCGGAGATCTAAGCTCATCAACATATCCAAGATAGTCAGAGAAAGTTACTGTATCACCAGTTTCATCCTCATGCTCTACGATGTCCTCAAGAGCTTCCTTCTGATCCTCGTCCATGTTTTCAAGAACTTCCTCAGCCTCTTCTTCACTCAGCTCAGAGAAATATCTCGTAACCGAATAGTCCATAAGGTTATTGAAGATCATCTCCTCAGCAGCAGCAGAGAAGAAATTACACTTCTCGATGAACTCATCCGTATCATATCCAGCAACGCTTCTAGCAAGATTCGAGTACGACTTAACTTCCTCAGCATCGTCGAGAATCTCGTCAGCTAGTTCAGCATCACCAGTGTTTTCCATCTTGTGATACTTGTCTTCGATCCTGTCAATTACATCAGCAACGCTATTTACTTCCTCCTCAGAGAACGTAAACGTACCTAGATGCAATCTCTCACTAAACATTCTTGCCTCGTCTTCCGTATCGAAGTCCCAAACAACAGAGAATTTACGATTTCCATCCTCATCCTCCGTCTCATGGACATCGTCAGATACGTTTTCCAGATCAAAGGTACCATCAGGACCTTCAGATGCGGCTGTCAATTCACCTGTATTTTGATCGGAGATAATTACATCACCATCGCCAGTTCCCTGGAACACTAGGTGATCTTCGCCATTGTTCAGCTCATTATCTCTACCTTCTCTTGCTTCATTTACGGCTTCCAAAACGGCATCCTTAAACTCTACAGATGACTCGTCACTGAAGAGCTTATCCATTAACGCAGTATAAACCATATAAATTTGTATTTATCTATTTATAATTCTGAACTTACTTTTATAATCTGTTGGATTTCCCAAATTTTTCTCATTATATTCGAGAGCAGTTACCATCGAATACTCTGGATGATCCTGAACCATTCGAATAGCATCATGCTTCTCGAAAAATCCTAGGAAATTACCATCTCCATCAGAAACTGCATAGGTCATATAGAACTTTGTGAAAACTTTTTGCTCACCTTTAGCACTAAACTTCCTATCCTCAACCATAGAGTTCAATTCGTTTTGTGAAACCAACTTCCAATCGGGATTTTCTTTTATAATAGGTCTCAAAAGAATTTCCTGATTCATAGCCCTTACCATACCATTTGAATCTATCAGGTAAAATCTTTCTTTAGAACTGTGAACCCTACTATCGTATGGTTCCAGACTAATTCCTTTACCAGAGTCTTCTGCTACGGTACTTTCATTATTAATCTTGTCCTTGATAAGTACTTTACCATCATCAAGGCGACTCATGTCATATTGATCAGCAGTTAGGCTTCCCTTCTCCTTAGCCTCCATGACATCATTTGCCACTTGGTCAAGTACCTGGGTTTCCTGGTTTCTCATTGCTGAAAATATTCTTTCAATAAACTTCGTCATTTTTCCTTATCTTCTATTTCGTTTAGTTTGTCAGAAACTAAAGCACTTATCCGAGAGAGATCCTTGGTCAAACTTGCTATTATTGCAGTTTTCTCACTTATCTCATTTTTAAGGGATACTAACTCTTGTTTGTACTCATTTAATTGATTTTCATACTCAGCCTTCATTGTAGAGATCTGCTTTTCGTACTCAGACCTCATGTTAGAGATCTCTTCCTTAAACTCATTTCTCTGTACAATCAGCTCTTCTTTGTATGAACTAATCTGAATTTCGTACTCACCCTGTTTGCTTAGCAAATCATCTTCCCTCATCTTATGAAGTCTTTCTGACTTCTCCAAGATAAGATCATTAGCCGCAATTATTTTCTGTGTGCTCTCAATTCTCACAGAATCCGCATTGGCAGCTTCATGTTCAGCTTCAGCTTTTGCCTTTTGATTGGCATATCTTATACTGATTATACTACCAACTCCACCTCCGAGAACTAGAGCTATTATTGGTTGGATTAGGTTGGAAAACACTTCAGATGACATTTAGTATCTCCTCCCTTGTTTTTACATCATTCCATTTCCACCCATTCCACCATCATCAGGGGCCTGTTGGATACTTGAAACGAAATTTTTTATTGTTTCTTCTGTTATTAGTCCCTTCAAGTCTGGATCAATTATCTTTAACTGATCCTCTGCATATTCCAATAGCTTCTGTGGATCTATAAATCTTACTTCAGAGACAGTCTGCTGTATGCTGAATAGAACTTGCTGTATTCCACCTACCATTTGGTTAATAATATCCAAATTTATAAGTGATACATTATAATCAATATCTGTCTTAGTGAACAAGTTAACATTGATCATGTCCAAGTCTATGTCTCTCTGATAGACCATATTTATTATCTTTCTGGCCTCGATTTTTAGACTCTCAGTTATATTGACCTTTATGCTATTGATTTTTGTATTTAGTCTTTGACTTGATTTTATAGCTTCCCACTTTGTAGTGTCACCGTTATATAAAGCCCTAGGAATACCATTATAGGTGAAAATATTTTCCCTCTTAATGTCCTGCATGTTTTCAGACTCTATAATCTTTAGGGTTATCCTACTCAAGTCCAAATCTCCCATACTTCCAAGTCCCCCTTTGAAATCAGGAAAGACTTTTATATTATTAGAGATTGAGCTCATAAGTGAGTTTATGTCCATATTGGCACTTAAGACCATAGAGATGTCGGAGTTTCTATTTATCATAGTCTCCACATTCCTTGCAGCTTTATTCCCCTCATCTATTGATGTCCCTTCTGTAATCTGTAAGGTCATAATATAGGGTTGAATAAGATCCTTTATAGAAATCAAGGATATTAACTGCTCCTTCAAGAGATATTCTTTGATTTTTGCCATGATGTTATAGTACAATGGAGTACCAGCATACATGGACTCAGTCTTTACCATTGAATCCTCTCCAGATTGACCAATATCTGCCTTATTCTTTATATCATTATATAAAGGAAGATCTGCATTACCTATCCTAAAGATAGACTCTGGTTTAACTGAGTAAATAGATCCCTTCTTGGAAATTACTAGGTGAGATATTGGATTCCTACCCCTAAACGAAGTTACAACTGTAGTAGGAAACTCTAAATCATACTTAGTAAATTCCCCCTTACTCTCATCATAACTCAGTTTGAAACAATAAGATCCACTGTACATTATCTGATCCAGATGAGTCTTCGTTTCAGATAGAATATCCAGTCTCTTAAATATATCATTTATTCCAGATTGGAGTTCTTCATGTCCTGGAACATCCTCGTTTATCTCTATTAAGTCTTCTGTGGTGTTGAAGTATCCTGTAAGGTAGTCCTTATAGATACTCATTATAGATTTGGTTATTTCATTATTTTCATAAGTCTCCAGCTCCTTACACTTTGCATAGTAAGTACTCAATGTTTTCGAATTATTATCTATCGAGTTTATAGACTTACTACTGTTCCCAAGCGTTGGAGATGTAAAACCGGCTCCACCAAATCCACCCATTATAGGTAATCCCATCCCCCCTCCACCGCCAATAGGGATCATGGATGAGAATGATTTAGCTGCTTCTATTAATGACTCAAACATATAAAACTTTTTGGTATTTTGTAACTGTCACCGAAACCAATCGAGTGACAGCCTATCCTAATCAAAGGATCTTAATTCTCCCATCATTTGTATAGGAGTAAGTGAAGTTCTCACTTATCTTATCGTGATTCAGGTTGACTATTGAGTCACCTTTTCCCAAATTAAAATTCGAATTGTAATCTCCGGATCTTACTGTTACAGATACATCAGAATTTTCATTCAGCTTATCCATAATTGATTGAAGTATCTCATATAGAGTCTTACTTGACTCCTCACCTTGCTCAATATAGATATACCTATTGCCACCAACCTCGGATTCCTGTTTCGTAACTGCCAGTGTTTCCTCTATTCCGGGGAATATCTGAGGGATGAGCATGTTCATAAATTCGGAATACTTCTCCTGAAGAATTGAGATATTTGTCTTAGACATTTGTCCTTGACCATTCAATTGCTTCATTGCCCTTCTATATGCCATAGAAAGTTCCTTAGAGACTCTCATCATATCCTTAGTAAGAGTACTTAGTCCTGTAAGTTGGGACAGTTGTTTTCCCTCCTCAAGCATGGGAACTACTTCATTGAAGATTCCCATAATATCCATAAGGAATAGGTTCCTTACAGTTTTAGCAAGTTCCCTATTGGCAAGTACCTTCCTCTTGTTCTGATTGAAAAATCTCTTATAGTCTAATATGATGTATCTGAACCTAGTCTTTATAGGCATAGATCCTACACGAACTCTTTCCTTGATAGAAGCTACACTAAAGTTCTTATCTTCAATGAGAACTGTCTTCAAGTCAAAGTCACTCGGATATGAGTATCCAGCCCCAAGAGTCTGTAGGTAGGATGGGTCTCTAACAGCATCCTTATCAATAACCGCTACAGCAAACCCTGATCCCCCTTCTATTCTATAATTTTGGACAAAGTCATCAACTTTCCCCCTTAAACCGCCAAGTTCAACTAGCTTTTTGAGACCTTCGATCATCTGAAGGACAGCCTCTTCCTCGGTTACTTTATCGGCATTTTTTATTGGAAAGGTGATTTCTACAAATTCCTTATTTTCCATATTAATGATAATATTTTACAATAGTGAACTACCTATGAGCCAGAGACTCATTGGCTTCGGACTTCACAGAAGATTGGCCGATCAAAAGATCGGCTCTTACATCCTCTCCATCCGTGTAATCGACAGTTCCTGCCGATATTGTGCCTTAAATTACACAATCTTTACGTACATAATATAAGGGAGTAATTATAAAGTAGGTTTAAATTTACTTACCAAAGTCTACTATATACCTCAGAGGCCCTATCCATAGGGTTGTATATCTGATCTGTAGGAAGATTCATATATGATCTAACCTTATTCTTCGTCGATAGTTGACCAGCTTTATCTATATTTTGGTAAAGATCAAATACACATCCAGAAACTGCATCGGCAATATCTTTTGAATTATGAACTACAATCTTATCAGTTCCTATACAGAAATTTGGATCACCAAATCCAACCTCCAAATCATATACAGGAACCGGAGTGTTCATATTTATTTCCTCAACCTTATCAATTGATAATTGATTATCTCCTCCACCATTTATTATGAAATACTTCCTGCTCAGATCCTTCGCCTCAACATATCCAATGTTAGTTAAAAACTTATGATCTTTCGTACAGTAAAAGTCTCTCTTATCTCCGAAAGAGACTCTCATCATATTTCTCTCAGTTTTTGTTGGACATACTTTCTTTATATCAACATATCCAAATTTCCCGTCGGTAAAATTAAGGACCATAAATTCCTCATACATCCTAAATAGAGACATAAGGGGTTTTAGCATAATAGTTCCAGACTTCTTATGCAAAACATTAACCATAGTACCTCCGACGAAACACCCATCTTTCGGGTGATCTACTTTTCCACCAATTCGTTTCAACTCTTTAAATTCTTTTCTTAGTAATTTGTTGTCAGGTAAAGATATTAGACCATTATTGGCCAATGTCTTAAAATAAATATATGCCTCGTCAGTTTTATCAACTGACAGCTTCCTTGCTTTCAATCCTTCTCTTTTAAGGTCTTGAATCAATTGTGCGGATCCAAACTGGTCAGCAGAGAATCCCCCAACTTCAAACCTCTCATTTAGATCCATTATAAACTCGTATAAATGGGCGATTGGAGTTTCGCTTCCTTCATACCTATTTATTCCAACTGCAAGGGGTACTATTATCTTAGGTTGTTTTAAATTCTTACTTAAATCATAAGTTTTCCATGAATCGAAGTAAGCAATTGCAAGTCCAGTATTGTCTCCAGAGATTCCGATGTCATATCGAACATATAGTACTTTATCTTCTGGAATCGAATCTATAGACCTGCTGAACCTGTAGATCAGTTTATCCATTCTATCGTAGAAATCAAACTTGACTACATCCTTGCTATACTGAGGAAGAGTAAAGTCTTTGTCCAAGTTGGAGGTATTTACGAACAGTTTATCTGATGATGTCGTACTTATACCAGCCATCTCTTGAAGAGATCTCTCAAGATTCATTCTGAAGTTGTCTCTCAGCTCCTCAGGGACATCTATAGTCCTTTCGTGATCCATATCGTCCGTAAGAGGATGATCATCATCAATTATAAACGGAGAGTGAATACTGTCCCCAAGATATACTTTAAACCACCCTTTCTTACCGTAAAATCCAAGGTGCTCCCTGACAACCCACTGATTCGTATTTATTACGAGGACTTGATCGCCAAAAGGATTGTTATTAGCAAAATCTTCAGCAATACTATCATCCTCTGTGGATGAGGTATCCACTACAATATTTCCGAAATATGGTCTAACCAATCTGAAACGGGAGTCCCATCTTTTGAATCCACCATCGAGCTTAGCGAATGCCTGTTTGTATGGTATAAAGTTTAACTCCGAAAAGTTATAAAAAATAACGTCAGATCCAATAGTAGTGTTAGATCTTGTACTCTCCGGAACTTGTTGAATATTTTTCATCTTACCACTTTCCTTCATTTCTCGGAAATATGGGGAAACTCCTTCCCACATATCTATTGTCTGTAGGAAGTCAGTTCTAGCTAGATCTGATGACTTGTGGAAGAATGCAAACTTTATGTTTTTACCAGGCATGAGTTTAAATGTCTTGTATGGATCAATGAGACACATTATCCTACATTTCATGTACTCTGCCATAATCTTTGCAGCTGTGGACTTACCTGTTCCAATTCCTCCCTTAAATATGACAATAGGATACCTCGTGTGGATTGGGGTCGGGTAAATCATCTTCAGTTTGTCTAGCCAGAATGGGAATAGATCCCTTGTTACTTCTTGAAGATAGTATTCACCATTAATAAACTGCTCGATTGTTGGCGGTATCGTCCTGTACCCGAGAAAGTTTCCAAGAACCTTTATTTGACTGTCTATTGGAAGCTCCTTTACCTTTTCGAATAGCTGATCTAATCGAAAAGCCTCCTCGTCTGACCAACCTCCACTTTCATCAATTTCCTTTTCGTATTCTGTATTCATTACTTTCCTTAAGTTGATATTCTTAAATATTCTATATACCCAAATTTGTGTCCAGCTGGATTTCCATCTACTCCAGTTTGTTCTCCTATAAGAACATCGTACTCTCTAATTGATCCATGATTATTGTAGCTATTTAGTATCCCTGAACCATTTAATGAAGAGCCATCCAAAGTAGCATACACATAAAAACTTTCAATAATTATCTCCAAAGTGTGCCATGTATCTAATTGTAAATTATTAGATAATGTAAATATAGCATTCCAATTAGTGCTGTACACTAAACTAAGTTTTCCAGCATAATAATGAATAGAGAAAGGGGCGTTAGTATCTCTTCCCCTACAACTTCCGAATAGGAAAGGACTACCATATGGATTCTTAATATAAAATCTACTTTCAAACTTTATATTTCCAGTCAACCAAGCCTCTCTAATCTTGTGTGGTCGATCTACCCTAATGGCCCCCTCGTGGATATTTATGCAATCAACTCCTCCAACATTATCCTTAGTAACTGATCTTATAAATGATAGAGTACTATTTCCTGACCTATCCTTAATCTGACCATTATGATCTAAACCAACATCAAGAATAAGAGAAGAGGAAGAACTATTTGATAGCTCTTCCCCTCCCCCTCCTAAAACGTAAACTCCTTTGCTCATAGCTGATATGATACTAATAGATTTATGTCTTTAGTTGGCTTTTTCTTAGCATAGATAGTAACAGTATTTACTGTAGTATCCCCGCTTGGAGAAGGTTCTATCTTATTCCACTCAGAAACACTGTCAGAAGAACTACTTACCCAAACAGTACCGTCCGGAGTCATACCATTTATAGTTATGTTATGCTTGAACTTGTATGTTTGATCAGTATGGTCTGTCCAATTGGAGACATTTAGAACTATTGATTGATTTGAGATGAGATTTGGGTGTGCCTTTGGATCATTCTTATGAGAAGCAAGATCATCAGCTATTGGCTTTATCTTGTTCTGATCTATCTCAGATTTGTTGTAATAATTCATACTGAGATATGACTGTATGTCACTTATATCTGACCCTATCTTTCTCCATCCAAGTTCGTATCCCCAATACCAAGCTGACCTAACATAAACTTGACTAGATCCAGAAAACTCACCATTATCATATAAAAGATATATCTTATCTTTCCTTATTTCGCTTCCACTCGGCAACACTTTCACGAGTACAAATGGGTTAGACTCAGCTGTACTACTAATCTCGACATTCCCATCTCCCTTAATATCTATCTTAATCCCGTCCTTAGCTACCAGTTTATTTAGTTTAACTGTAGCATTAGATAGATCAGAAATTATATTCCTAATGTCTTGATGAGCATTTCCATCTACATTATGGACAGATACCTTTGAGTCTATGTCGCTTATCTTAGCGATGTCTGAGGGTATGTTAGATATATCAGAATTGTAATCTGCCTTATCCTTGTATGCCAGCTTCCTTAGTCTACCAAATGTCTTCTCTATTTTTCCGAATAGAACTGGTAAGGTTTCACCTGAGATTACATTGCTATTTCCAGGATCCGTAGTAAAGTTTAGCGGAAGATTATTAATATCAGGAGTATCTCCTTTCTCTCCCCTATCTCCCTTCTTACCTTCCTTGCCTTGGAGGCCTTGTCCTCCTTGTGGGCCTTGAGTCCCTTGAGGTCCGTCTGGACCCTGTATTCCACTAGGTCCTATTGGTCCTTGCGGTCCTGCTGGTCCATTTGGTGGTCCTTGGGGTCCAATATCTCCCTTAGATCCTTGAGAGCCTTGTGTTCCCTGATTACCTTGTGTTCCCTGAGTACCTTGAGATCCTTGAAGACCCTGCGTTCCTTGGAGTCCTTGAGTCCCTTGGAGACCTTGAGTTCCTTGTGGTCCAATTTCTCCCTGTAAACCTTGTGTTCCCTGAGTGCCTTGGGTACCTTGGGTTCCCTGAGTACCTTGAAGTCCCTGAGTTCCCTGTGGTCCAACTTTTCCCTGTGTTCCTTGGAGTCCTTGAGTACCTTGAAGTCCTTGGAGTCCCCTAACTGTAGGTATAATTAATTCATTGGTACTTGGATCAACAGATAAGGTCTCCCCCGTATCCATTTTGAATATCGTAGGGAGACCTATTGTTTCGGGACCAATCTCAATTAATACAGGAAGTTCTCCATTATAAGACTTTTCAGTTGTTCCTGAGGAAATATTTTTGAGCCTAACCTTAAGTTCCGAGACCACATTTTTTGCAGTTCCCTGTAGAAAAGCATTGTGGATCTGATTCCCCCTTAGGTCTATATCTGTTAAAATTGGGAGTGAACTCATGGTCTCATGTATTTACTCTTGTATCTCTTGTATCTTCCATACCTTCCATCATAATAATCATCTTCTGTATCATAAACTTGACCAACAGAGGTTATCCTATTACCATCTTTATCATAGTTCAGATCAAGGTAGCCGTTAGTAGCGGTTTTTATCCCTGATTTTACATGGCTCTCACCTATTCCAAGCAAGTCATCCAGAAGCTGTCTGAAATCAAATGGATTTCTGGACTTGTTTTTTACATAAGCTATTACTTCCCTCTTATTCTTGAAGTGTTCATCAGGAATGGGTTGTTCACCATTATTGAACTTTTGAACAGCTGCCTCCTCAATCTGACCGGAAATCTGATCCATCAGCTTACTATCACTGAAAGACTTTATTGAAAAGACCTTCTTTCCCTCTGACATCCTTTGCAGTTTGTAGAGGGTATTAGAGATTTCTACGGCAATCTCATCAATAACTGTAGTGTAAGTTGAGTTTTCCTGAGTGGCCTTTACAGTTCCACACAATTCATATAGATTACTCAAATAATTGATTGGATCCATTCCTTCCGGATTGACTATAGAGTCAAACCTAGCCATCTCATTGTCCTTTACATATACCTCTGCCAGCTTATCAACTAAATCTGGGAGCTTATCGTAGAACTCCTTCAATACCAGGTGATCTGTGTAGTCAGTTGAGAAGATATGGTAAAGATGGCAGATAGATGGAGCATATGCCAAAGAACCAATCAATGTTTCCATTGAAGGAACTGCATTGACAACATTGAATCCGAAGTTATATGGATTTGGTGGGGGTCCCATTTCGTCACCTGGCTGACCAACGGCCATGTTGGGATCCATTCCCATCGGAGGCTGTTGCATACTTGGGTCTCCCATTCCAGGAGGGGGAGGTCCCATAGGATCTTGAGGTGGAGGAGGCATAGCTCCCGGAGGAGGCATCTGATTGGGTGGGACAATGGGAGCATTAGAACCTTCTGAAGAATATCTCTTGTCTTCTCCCAAACTTTCCTGAAGCCTACCTACCAGTTCTCCGTAATTTCTTGTAGTCCTATGATCCTTAAGTAGTCCATCAACAACCCTATCAGTTACCTCTGGAGAGTAGTCTTCACCATGAGCATTTTGCATTAGGTTGTGAGCATACTCTCTGAACTCTTGTTCATTGGTGATCTTATTCTCACTGAACGTCTTTGTTACCTTGTCAGTGAATTGGGTCTGCTTAAAGATGTGAACCTTATCTCCCTTTACAATCGCAATTACTGGAGTAGGATAACTGGTAGTAACTGTAACACCAAGAAGGATTGATTGATCCTTATACTCCAACCTATTACCAGCTAATGTACCAACATAAATACCATCCTGAACCTTAGTTAGAAGTGGAGCTGATACGTATGGATCTATTGAGAAATAAAACGGATTATTCCCCCATCCCTGAACAAAGTCATTTCTCTCAACTACAGTTGGATCTCCCGGCATTGATGGGTTCACCTTTCTACCATTAATATCAGAGATTATTGAGTCATCTTTTGATACGGGAATCTCTCCCTCATCTGAATAGCTCTTAACCCTAAATCTTGGTTTTTTCTTCTCACCTTCACCTTTCAGAGAATCAAAGTCGGCATTGAAGTACTCATTTGCCTGAGATGAAGCTGACACATCGTTTATGCCAGTAAATTTTCTTGTCTTAAGTCTAAACTTCGCCATCTTAGAATATTTCTTTTGTGAACTCACTAGTAATTAGGTTAGTGAAGCTGTTAGTGAGTTCATCGTCAGCATCCTTAACACTTTTCTTATATTTATCTAGATCTTGCTGGGTTCCAGGTGAACTGTAGTATTCGTTTTGCGCACTAAATACTTTGTCATGCCTAGTCTCAGACATTTTTATCAGTTTCTCCCTCAATTCAATCACATCTAATTGAGTAAGATTCTGTTTTGTATAATTATCTAGATATTCTCTTATTGATTTATCAACTCTAAGTTGTTTCCAAACCTCATATGAATCTTGGCTTTCAAACTCTACTGCCTTTGATTTAAAGTCAAATTTATTGTTTGAGCTTGGAAATACTCTTATGATACAAAAATATTTTTCCATAAACTCTGAATTTTATACTCAATTGTGAACGTACCTACCGCCTACAGAGGCTGGGGCTTCCTGCTTCAATGAGAACAGCACAACAGCTCCGAGGAACTGTTGTGGCTTACACTCTCTCCACAGGCGTAGATTCCCGTGCGACCCACGGTACTTTATGCGTTACGCTAGGCAGATATTCGCCTAGCTTCTTCTCGTATATTGATAGCTGCATTCTTATCGCGGTTATGGTGACTGCCACATTTAGGGCAAGTCCATTCCCTTACAGATAAGTCCTTGGTTGCATCGTTTTGGAAGCCACAAACATGACATAGCTGACTGCTTGGATACCACTTGTCTATCTTTACAAGCTGTTTTCCTTGCCATGCTAATTTGTATTCCAATATATTTGTGAACATATTCCAGCCATTATCTGCTACGGATTTACCAAAACTGAATTTACCGCCTTTTTTGCGTTTAGCCATTGCCTTGACGCTGATATCCTCGATACCGATAGCATCATATTTGTCTACCAGATAGCGAGCTTTCTTATGCAGAAAGTCGCGACGTTGATTGGCAATTTTCTCATGAAGCACAGCTACGCGAAGCCTTTGCTTGTCACGATTGTGGCTTCCCTTTTTCCTTTTGGATAGTTTTCTTTGTGCTTGAGCCAATCTCTTCTCGGCTTTACGCAAAAAGTTTGGATAATTCGCATCATCTTCGTCAGAAGCAACATACAGACCGTGCATGGCAAAATCAAGCCCAAGAAATTTCTTCGATATCATATGGAGTATTTGGTTTTCGTACTCCACCAAAATACTGATATAGAACTTTCCTGATGGTGTTCTGCTTATTGTAACGGTCTTTATCGTGCTGTTTTTCATCAGGGGACGATGCAGACATAATTTTACCCAACCAACTTTAGGTAATTTAACCTTATTTCCTTCTAATCGGACAGAGCCTTTCTGATTGTTCGTAGAATATGAACAGTGTCCTGTCTTCTTAGACTTGAAGTGCGGTTTGCTGAAATGTTTTCGGTTGCTAAAAAAATTGTTGTATGCCTTGTTCAGGTTCATCTGTGCATTCGCAAGAGCAAGACTGTCAATTTCCTTCAGCCAAGGAAAATCTTCCTTATACTGTGCGGGAGTATTGTTCAGTTTCTTGCCCGTTTCTTTGTAGTAGTCAAGACGGTCGCCAAGCATCTTGTTATAGATGAATCGGACAGAGCCGAAAGTCTTGGAAAACATAACCTTCTGTTCAGCTGTTGGGTAGAGTCTGTATCGGTATGCCTTATTCACTATAATCTCACCTGCCTTGATTTTCTATGTATTTCCTAATTGTCTCGATAGGAGCACCGCCTGTTGTTAGTAGGCAATAACTTCTTGACCAAAACATTTCTTTCCACAATTTATGCCTAACCTCTGGAAAATCTTTTTTGATTAGCCTAGAGCTGGCACTTTTATAAGCATTGATAAATTTTGACATTTCTGTATTGGGATGAGCACGAAACATGATATGAACATGGTCTTGGTCGTGATTCCATTCCTCCAACGTTATGTTATACGATGAACCAATGCGGACAAAAATATCTTTAGCGTATTGGCTCATTTGGTCAGAGAATACTTTGCGGCGATACTTTACCACCAAAACAAGATGGTAATAGAGTAAGAATACTGAATGATTGTTATTGTCTAATTCCATAGTATAATAAGCCTTTTCTCTTCTACGACTGATTATAATACTAAATAAGACAAAAATCAATCGTATGGCTCAATTACTTACGTAAATTCGCCATACCCGCCTTCATCCCCCACCTAAGAGGTGGAGGACTTCTGGCGGGATTAGTTAAATCTGCGTTCACATCGCTGATATAGACTTGCTCTAAATCGTATTGATTTAAAACGTCGAACAGTACAGCCCCGCCCCCGACGAAAGGCTCGGCGTATTTCGTTATTTCTTTGTTACGAAAGGGATAATATGCTTTTATCTTTGGCAAAAGCTGTCTTTTACCACCCGCCCATTTTAAAAATGGCTTCACTGTTTTTCTGCTTACCGGCATTTATAAATCCCTCCCTGCCTGCCCCGGCGAATCGCCGACCCAGCGTCATGTATCCGTCTCATCCAGCCGCAAGCCGAACAAAGAGATCTGCCCGTCCGCCTCGCTCCGTTTCCCTTGCCCGAGCCACCAGCGCATCACATCCGCGCCCGTCTTCCATGCATTATTGACCGGGTAGCCGTCCGCCCGCCGCTTGTCCACCATCCGCTGAAAGGCTTTTTCATAAGCTTTGGCGTACTGCGGCCACCGCTTGGCGTCGCGCCGCATAGCCGCTTGGTTTTGGTAGGGACACATAATGCAGCCGATACGCGTTTTCCCCTCGTCATAAAGCCTGCAATAAGGGACGTGATAGGTGCGGATATACTCCCAAACCTCCGCCGTTGACCAGTCAATGATCGGATGAATGTACTGTTTTCCGCCCGGCTTCTTGCATGTCTCAACAAGTTGGCGTTTTGCTCGCCTCACGGATTCCGCATGCCGAATCCCCGTTATAACAAAACGCTTTTCTCCGCCGCCCTCCTTGAAGTACTGACAGCAATAACGCGCCAGACGGGACGGCGGCATGCGCTTTTTCGGAATTAGCTCCCACATCGTAAGCGCCGGCTTATTCCGCGCCGCCCATGCCTCCGGGTATTCCTTGCGGATGAACTGCACCAACTCCGGCGGGTCAACCGTCGTCACGTTGTAATGTGCATCGTGCT
>ERZ773079.189-NODE-189-length-42430-cov-11.834501_pt1 | contig 42430 bp, 48 predicted proteins | sample MGYA00511355_ERZ773079 | MGnify/ENA primary metagenome ERZ773079 (study PRJEB29015, sample SAMEA2737979) | human oral metagenome | biome: human oral; feature: human-associated habitat; material: dental | place: China | collected 2117 ... | reverse complement strand
ACCCGACGGGACCGCGTATCTGGTGGTGAGCAAGAATCTCGGCGCGGATTCCCTCGCGACATGGCTCACCGAACAGGAATGGCCGACGGAGAAACTCGCCTCGGCGAAGGGCTTCCGGGTATTGAAGGTCCGGCGCGGCGGCGACTCGCCCAACTGACTGCCCCGCGGGTCCTGAAAGGCTGCATAGGATTGGGAGGACCGTCGCGGCCCGGCCGCGTGCCCCGAACCGAGGAGTCCCATATGACCTACGTCCTGCCCGATCTCGACTACGACTACGGCGCGCTGGCCCCGCACATCGCCCCGGAGATCATGGAGTTGCACCACAGCAAGCACCACGCCACCTACGTGGCGGGGGCGAACACGGCCCTGGAGCAGCTGGCCGAGGCTCGCGAGTCCGGCAATTTCGGCGGCATCAACAAGCTGGAGAAGGATCTGGCCTTCCACCTGGGCGGGCACATCAACCATTCCACGTTCTGGAAGAACATGTCGCCGGAGGGCGGCGGCCGTCCCGATGGTGAGCTGGCCGCGGCCATCGATGAGTACTTCGGTGGTTTCGACGGTTTCCAGAAGCAGTTCAACGCCGCCGCCAACGGCATCCAGGGTTCCGGCTGGTCCATGCTGGTTTTCGACACCCTCGGGCGGCGTCTCAACATCAACCAGCTGTATGACCAGCAGGGCAACCTTCCGGCGGGCCAGATCCCGCTGCTGCAGCTCGACATGTGGGAGCACGCCTTCTACCTGCAGTACAAGAACGTGAAGGGTGACTACGTCAACGCCTGGTGGAACGTGGTCAACTGGCCCGACGTCGCCGAGCGCTTCACCAAGGCCCAGTCCTTCGCGTCCTGACCGCCCCCGAAGCTGATCGAGTCAGATTGGGGAACAGCAGCATTGCTCGTCCCTCCCCCCGTACACGAATCGCGGAGGTTCGACGGTTCAACGTCACCACACAACATTGGACCGTTTGTCTTCCGCGTTTCGTGTACAGAGGGGAGGGAGGTTCGGGGGCAGCGGTCAAGGAGCGGCCCGTGCGGGAAATCCACGGGACCCCTGATCCCACGGCACGTTCACTGTTCCAGTGGCGGGGGCAGGTAATTGACCATGGACCGCGACCGTGCTCTTTCCCTGCTGGACTCGTACACGAGGACCCGCCTCGATGCCCGCTCCCTTCATCCGTTGCTCCTGGAACTGGCCGAGGCGTTGGACCGGGCCCCCACCCAGGTGATCGGCCCGAGGCTCAGGCTGCGCTGGCCCCTCGACCCGAAAAACCTGCTGCAGGTCAAGGTCTTACCGCTGGCCTCGCCCGGGGAACCGATGTGCTGGGTGGCCCTCCACGAGGTGATGGACGGCCGCCGGGCACTTCATGCCGACCACATGAACCTGAGATACACGGGATACCCCGAGTTTCGCTGCCGGCCTCCCTATCTCTGGAATCTCGGTCTCGTCCCACGCGACCAGTGGATGCAGGACATGATCTCCCCCGTGGTTTCCTGGCCCGCCCTGGTGCAGGGGGTCGGTGAGATGGTCTCCGGTCTGCCCGCCGAACTGGCCGCGCTCCCGGTGGAGTGGTTCGACGGAACCATCAGGGTGCACGATCCGGAATACGAATGCCTCGACCTGGAGATCTCGCGACACGGAATCAGGGCGAAGGCGAAGAATTTCCAAGGCGAACGGGGGGACCTGACAGCGGCCATGGTCCTGTCACCGGCGGCGTCACTCCAATTGGAGAACGCCTTCCTGGAAACATACGCCTCCTGTTTCTCCCGGGGTTTCCCCCTGGGCCACACGGGACTCAAGGCCACTTGCGAGAACGCACGCCTCAGTTCCTTCCGGATCATGGGCGACACATCCGAGAACCCGAGGTCGCAGCCCGATTTCCGGAGCCGTTTCGACGACCTTCTCGAAGCGGCGGACTGGGTGGACGGCCCCCACCAGGACGACTGCTCCTTCGAGGACCTGACCGTCCCGTTCCCCGCTTGGGAACCGGACCCCACACAGCGGTCCGGACCCCGTCTCTCATTGGGTGAGGCCCGCAACTGGTCCTCGCCCCTAGCCCGCACTGGACCGCCCGTCCCGAACCCCACGGAACTGTGGTGGAAGTGGTGGTGAACCGAACCGAAACCGAGCTCCTCGAAGCTAGTTGAGCCAGCACGAGCGTTCATTTCCCGAAACCTGTTGGACCAGCACGTGAGCGCCCTTCTCTTCTGAAGCTGGTTGAGCCAGCACGTGAGCGTCAGCGAACGGCTGAGTCGAAACCACCACCGGCACCCGGTAGCCAGAACCCGACCCCAGCACCCCAGACACCCTCACCATGGTTTCGACACGGACCACTCCTTCGTCGCGGCCCGGCTCAACCAACTTCAGGGAGGGTAAATCGGGGAACAGCAGCATTTCCTGCCTCCCCTGTGCACGAGGAGTGATCCCCGCCCTCACCCGACCCTGCCCACGGTGTTAGTCTCTTCACGTTCGACCAGGACGTGGCGCAGGGGCCGCGGCTCAGCGACCTCGGCGATTCGGCTTGGTGACGAACACCTTCCGGTCAGGCGAAGTTCGGTGAGAATCCGAGACTGTCCCGCAACGGTGCGTTGGGCGCGAGGCCCACGAGTCCGGTCGCCCTGCCCGGTGAGGCATTGACCACTCACGAGGATGAGCAGGGGTGTTTACGAACTCGTCCTGCCCAGCGAAAACCAGGAGCGACCCATGGACGTGTTCCCCACCCCCTATCCCGCCGCACCCTGTTCCGTGCCGGACTGGCCGCGGCAGCTGTCTCCATCACCGCCGGATGTGCCTTCCAGAAGCCGGAGGAGGCCGCTTCCAGCGCAGCCAGCCCCGACGCCCAGGCGGTCCTCAAGCTCGCCACTGGATTCGCCATCCAGAACCTCGTCCCACTCAAGACCGGTTTCTGGGGCAACGAGTTCGGCTACGCCGAGCTGCTGTTGCGTCCCCAACCCGACGGCAACCCCACCGATTGGCTGCTGAAGGACGCCGTCAACGAGGGCGACCGGACCTGGCGGCTCAGCCTCAAGGAGGGCATCACCTTCCAAAACGGCAACCCGCTGGGCGCTGACCAGTTGGCGGCCCTCATGACCTGGCACCTGGCCAACAACAAGACCGTCACGGAGCAACTCCCCGGAGCCACCGTCGTCGTTGACCAGGACAAGTCCCTGCTGCTGACCACCCAGGCTCCCACACCCGGGCTGCGAAACATCCTGGCCGACGAGGCCTGCTTCACCATCTTCGATCTGCCGAGCTACGAGGGCACCGGCGACGACCCACAAAAACTCATCGACGCCAAGATCTACACCGGTCCCTACGTTCCGGTTTCCCTGAGCGACGAGAAACTGGTGATGACCGCCAATCCCAACTACTGGAACGGTACCCCGGGGCTGGGTGGGGTCGAGGTGCTCTTCGTCTCCGACGCAGGGGCCCGGATCAAGGCCGTCCAGAACGGGGAGGTGGACATCGCGCTCTACCCACCCACCCAGCAGGCCAAGAGCCTGGAGGGCGACGCCCGGGCGAAGTTCAGCCTGGGTGAACCCGGCGGCCCCAGCTTCTGCCTCACCATGAATGTCACCAAGCCTGTGCTCGCCGAGGCCAAGGTGCGACGCGCCCTGCTGCGTCTCATCGACTACAAGGCCATCGCCACCGATGTGATGCAGGGCTTCTACGAACCCGTCAGCTCCTTCTACGACCCGAAGCTCCCCTATGCCATCGACATCTGGAAGACCGATGTGGCAGAGGCGGAGCAGTTGCTCGGTGAGGCGGGTGCCACCAGGTCCGACAATGGCTGGCTGCTGAGCAGCGGGGAACCGATCGCCTTCGAACTGCTGACCTATCCGCAGCAACCCGATTCCGACACCCTTGCCCTGGCCCTGCAGGCCCAGTTCAAGGAACACGGCATCCGGGTCACCATCCGGCAGGTTTCCGACACCACCGCCGAGATGGAGGGCAGCAACTGGGACATCGGCGTCGTCAGCAACGGGACCGTCTCCTTCGGTGGCAATCCCATCCCGCCCCTGCAGCGTTACTACCGCACCGGCGGGAACCGCAACTACTCCCACATCAGTGATCCGGAGCTGGATTCCCTCATAGATGAACTCGCGGTCACCCTCGACGGGACGGCGGCCAAGGACCTGCTGGTCAGGATCCAGCAACGCATCGGTGATCAGGGTTACAACGGGTTCTGTGGCCGCCGCCGCCCGGCAGTGGTCGTCGGACAGCGGGTGCCGAACTACACCCCGCAGCACGCCCTCATCTGGGTGGATGCCACCACCCGCGTCGGCGCCTGAACCGCGATGTACGCCCTGCGGCGTGTCGGGCAGGGGTTGCTTTCCCTGCTCGTGGTGAGCATCGCCATCTGGTCCCTGATGGCCTTCACCCTGGGGGATCCCGCCCTGCGGATCCTCCAGGCCCGGGGCATCCCGGAACCCACGGCGGAGCAGGTGGAGTCGCTGCGTGCCGAACTCGGCCTGGACCGTCCCTTGGTCCTGCGTTACCTGGATTGGATGACCGGTCTGGTGCGTGGCGATCTGGGACCGTCCTGGGCGACGGGTCGTCCCATCTCCGACGAATTCCTCAGCAGGCTGCCCGCCACCGTGTTGCTGACCGTGGTGGCGCTGCTGCTGGCCCTGGCCCTCACCATGGTGCTGGGGATCCCGGCGGCGCTGTGGGCGTCACGTTGGCCTGACACCCTGTCGCGTGGATTCGCGCTGGTTGCGCTGTCCCTGCCATCCTTCCTCATCGGGGTGGTGTTGGTGGAGGTGATCACGCTGCGTCTCGGGCTGGGACGGGTCTTGGCAGACGGCACCATCGCGACGGTGTTCCTTCCCGCCCTCACCTTGGCCCTGGGACCTGCCGCCACGTGGTCGCGGCTGTTGCGTACCGGGCTGTTGGAGACCCGTAACGCTCCCTTCCTCAGCGTTGCCCGGGGCCGGGGAGCTTCCAGGAATTACCTGCTCACCCGGCATCTGCTACCCCATGCCGCCCCACCCATGTTGACCGTGATCGGGCTCAGCGCCGCGGCCCTGCTGGGTGGCGCCCCCGTGGTGGAGACGGTGTTCACCTGGCCGGGTGTGGGGTTGTACGTGGTCAAGGCCATCGACACCCGCGATCTCCCCGTCATCGCCGCGACGGCCCTGTTCGCCGTGGTGGTCTACCTGGTCACCAGTCTGGTCACCGATCTGCTGCTGGTCCGGATCGATCCCTCCCGGAAGGCTACGACATGACCACCTGGCGCGCCCTGTGGCGGCACAGGGAGGGACGGCTGGGAATCATCCTGGCCGTGGTGCTGGCCCTGCTGGTGCTCGCCGGGCCGCTGTTCGCGATGGACCCCGACCAGGTCGACTACAAGGCGCAGCTCCAGGCACCCAGTCCCGGTCATCTCTTCGGCACGGATCAGGCCGGTCGTGATCTGCTGACCCGTTCCCTGGTCGGCGGCACCACATCGCTGGGGGCTGCCGTGACGGTTTTCCTCATCACATCAGCCGTCGGGATGCTCGCGGGGGTCGGGGCCGCGTTGAGCGGAGGAGTGGTCGACGCGGTCATCAGCCGGTTGATCGACATCATGCTCGGTCTGCCCTCCCAGGTGCTGGCGTTGGCCATCGTCGGTCTGCTCGGCCCGAGTTTCCCCAATCTGATCCTGGCGATGTCGATCACCGGCTGGGCGGGGTTGGCCCGGCTGGCCCGCACCTGCGCCCTCGGGTGCAGGCAGGAACCCTATGTCCAGGCGGCGCGCATGGCGGGGGTGTCGTCGTGGCGGATCCTGACCGGGCACATCATCCCGATGGTCTGGAACCAGGTTATGGTGTTGGCCACCTTGGACATCGGATCGACCATCTTGGCGTTGAGTGGTCTTTCCTTCCTCGGGTTGGGAGCGCAACCTCCTACGGCGGAGTGGGGCAACATGCTCTCCGAGGTCCGCAGCACCTCGGCCGCGGCGCCCTGGCAGCTGATCGGGCCGGGGCTCGGGTTGTTCATGAGCATGGCCGCTGCTGCTCTCATCGCCGATGGGCTACGGGATGTGACGGAGGTGGGCAATGCCGTCGCGTGAACCTCTCATCACCGTGGAGGCGTTGAGCGTAACCTATCCCAACGGGGTGAAGGCCCTCGATGAGGTGAGCGTGGAGATCCCCACCGGGGCTCGCGTAGCGCTGGTTGGTTCCTCCGGGTCCGGGAAGTCCACCCTGGTCAAGGCGCTGTTGGGACTGCTGCCCATTGGCAGTGAGGTGACAGGACGGGTCGAGGTGACCGGAATCGACATGGTGCACGGCGATCCGGAACGGATCCGGGCCGCCCGGGGACTGGTCGTCGGATACATCGCACAGGATCCCTACGCGGCCTGCGACCCGTTGCGCAGCATCCGGCACCACATCGAGGCGGCCTGGCGGATGCACCGGCTCAGACCCCCGGAGCAGGCAGCCCCCAGCCAGCTCGGCTCGGTGGGCATCGAGGATGCACAACGCCGAGCACAGGAACGACCCCACGCATTTTCGGGTGGGATGTTGCAGCGGGCATCAATCGCGGCGGGCACCGTGCATCATCCCCGGCTCGTCCTGGCGGATGAGCCGACCAGCGCCCTGGATGCGGAACTCGCTGACGGTGTGCTGGGGCTGATCGACGAACGTTCCACGGGGCTGCTGCTCATCACCCACGACCTCTCCCTGATCGGGGAGCACTGTGACCGGACCCTGGTGATGCACCAGGGGCGGATCGTCGAGGACGGGGCCACCTTGGAGTTGCTGACCCATCCCCAGGCCTCGGCTACTCGACGTCTGGTCGAGGCCTGTCCCCGTCTCAATGCGGCACCCGGTGCTCCCCGGCCGGCCGGGCGGCCCGTGATCCGGGCACAGGGACTCACCCACGGTTACGGAACCCCCTTGTTCCAGGACTTGGATCTGACGGTGCGGGCCGGTCAGGTGTTGGGAATTCAGGGGCCGAGCGGCTGCGGTAAATCCACGCTGCTCCGGTTGCTCGCCGGATTGGAGCAACCCCAGGCGGGCAGGGTCGAGTTCCTGCCGGACACCGGCGCGGTGCACCGACGACCCGCGGGTTTCGTTATGCCGGTGTTCCAGAACCCGGTTGGCAGTCTGTCGCCGCGTTGGCCGATCTGGCGTTGCCTGGCTGAGCCGTTGCGGGCGCGCGGGGAACGCCGGAGCAGAGCCGAATGGGTGGAGCTGGCGCAGGAGAAACTGGCCGAGATCGGACTCGGCGCGGTGGATCCCCGCCGCAGGTCCCGTGAGCTCTCGGTGGGGCAGGCGCAACGTGTGGCGATTGCCCGCGCGATGGTCGCCCGGCCCGCCGTCATCGTCGCCGACGAACCAAGTGCCAGTCTCGACGTGCTGAGCGCCCAGGTCAGCTGCTCCATGCTCACCGCGGCAGCTGACGAAGGGGCTGCGGTGGTTGTCGTCAGTCATGACACCGCCCGGTTGCAGACGATGGTCGACCGGTTGCTGGTGTTCCGGGACGGGGTGGTGCGACAACAACGCTGAAGGGGGTCACGCCCGGTCCGAGTCGAAACCGCCCTTCGAAACTGGTTGAGCCAGCACGTGAGCGCCCCTCCCCCGAAGCTGGTTGAGCCGAGTCGCGAGGAACGAGCGACCCGAGTCGAAACCACCACTGGCGCCCAGTAGCCAGAACCCGACTCCCAGCTCCCCGGACACACCCACCATGACTTCGACCCGATCTACTCGCCGCTGTTCGCAGGTCGGACTCGAATGGTCTGCAAGAGAATCGGAAGGTTCCTATTCGTATGTCGGCGTGCCCTGCGGTGTGAAGAATCGCGCTATGACCACGTCGCTGCCCAGGATGATCTCCACGACGGTCCCGGAGGGATGCTCCCATGCGACGTATCGGGGGCCTTCCACCTCCACGCGGAAGGGTGCGCCCCAGGCCCGGGTGCCTGCCTCCTCGTAACGCAGGAAGCAGTCCCGGAGCGGTTTGTCGGCGGAATCCGCCTTGGCCAGGGTGCAGGAAAGCACCGTCACAACCCCGGAAGAATCCGGGAGCGCCACCACGGTGGAAGGACCGGTGAGACCGCCTGCGAACCGCCATGGAAACCCGTCCCTATTCCAACCCAGGGAGGCCGCGGCGGCGCGACCCGAGAAGGTTTCCAGGTCGATGGGCCAGTCGAGGGCGGCCACCTGGTCCACCCAGGAGAGAAAACCGTTCAGGGACAGGGCGGTCATCGCTTTACTCCTCGGACAGCGTGGGAATGACAGGTCCGGTTCCGTCCCATCTGATGAGCAGTTCCCGGTTCGGGCTGAATCTTGCGTACCGGATGCCACTGTCGTTGTCGACCGTCACCAGTTCGTAGACGACACGGACGGCTCCAGCCGCCAGATTCCTGAAGAACTCGCGGTGGCTTCCAGTTTCCTTCAAGCGGCGCAGTTCCTGGACCAGGCGGGGATCCTGGCCGTCCCCGGTCAGGAGATCCGTGAGGTATTCCAAGCTCCCCCGCTCGACGATGGTGCCATCGGAGATCCTCCAGCATCCCCAGATTTCGTAACCGTCGATCTCGGTTTCGCAGACGATCAGGCGATCACACTCGTCTACTGCGACGTGATTGAGTTTGCCGGAAACCGCGGACGCGTCCCAGCCGTTCCCGATGATGACCGTGTATCCCTGGTCCCTGCTCCGGTGGTATGCCGCCCTGGCCAAGATGTTGGCGGTGGAGTTCCGGTAGGTGACAGTAGATGCGGCGGACCGCGAGAACATCTGATACGCCTCGTAGGCCCGCTCCAGCTTTGTGGGATCACCGCCGTGCACGACCAGGGCAAGCTCGCGTGCTATCTGGCTGTCGGTCTTGTCCATGGGTCACGCCTCCTGCCGCAAGTGTAGGCCGGGAGGGTCCGGTGAGCTCTCGGAGCCCCCGGTCACTGCCCCTTCCCCGCCCATCCCCACGATCAGCCGACGGGCGTTGCGTTGAGGTTGCCGGTTTCCGGCGGGAGCGCAGGGCGGGGTGCCGAATCAGGTGTGTTCTCGTTGGAGGCCGAGGGTCGGGAGGTCAAGCTCATCAGTCCCGACACTACGCTCCTCCTCAGGGATCTCATCACGATAGTCGGGGTAGCTCCACGCCTTGTAGACGAGCCGCTCCGGAGAATCAACACCACCAATGTCCCGAAGCCGAATGACACACGCCCGGACAACGTTTCGGATAATGACGCTGGGTGTGGGCCAGGGAAGCTCCTGCTTCCACGTGAAACCATCCTCTGGACTGCTATAGGTTTTGCGGATGGCAGTCCACGACAAGTGAGACATACTCTCTTTCATATACATTTTTCAAATCAGCCCATTGAGGGATCGTCACTCGTAATAGCGGGCCCCTTGGGGAGTATAAAGAGTAACAGTCACCTCATGCGGACCGCGCACCAGCTCACACACTCCATCGTTTATAGCCCTCCAAGCCTTGAGGGGACGTTTTCCAATAACCGTTTTGAAAGCTTCTCCCCATTCGACCGACCCCGCATTAGCATAATTGACGAAGTGATCGTTCAATCGGGCAAGCTCACTCCGACTTCCGTCCTTCTCAGCTCTGACTGCGGCAAAAAGAATTCTGCGAACTTCGCCAGTGCTTCTTCTTCCCACCAAGACATATTCGGAGCAGTTTGAAAAGGTGGCAGTGAGCACTTGGTCGCCATCGAAGATGGCCCATCCGAACTCACCCGTCGCGATCTTCGCGAATTCTCCGGCGGTCATGGGCCATGGGAGGCCGGCGAGGCGGTTGGCCCATGTGGTGAACTCTTTGGTGGTCAATGCGGTCATGGCGCGGCTCGTTCTTCATTTGGCGAACTGGGGATTATCTGCCCTTGAAGGGAGCCATTCTTTTCTAATCTCACAGGGTGAATGGTGATGCAGGAGGTCATAGGCCATGTTTGCGGTCACCTTTCGATGGCATAAACCACATCAGAGCAGCAAAACCTGTTCTCGAAATCTTGATCTATTCGTGAGGAATACCGAGTTCGGGAATCGGAAGATCTACTTCTCCGGGAATGTATTCCTCACCCTGGGGGGTTTCCCGCCAGACAGGGTATCGCCAAGCCATGTAACACAGTTGTTGGGGGCTGTCGATTCCCGCGACGTCCCGGAGGCGGGTGATGCAGGCCGCAACGACCTCAAGGATGATGCGGCTGGGAGTAGGCCACGGATAGTCACGCCGCCACACGAGCCCTTCCTTCGCAACCGCAAAACCAGCCTGCGCGAAGAAAACACGCTGCGCAGACGTGAAGGTGACGGAACCGCCTCTGTCGTCTTCGACATTCTCCGCAGAGAACTCGGCTCGGATCTCATCAACACCCTTGAGGGACCCCAAACCAGCGAACTGAATGAACGGAATCTCACCTCCCGCCAGCTTGATGGTGATCATCTCCCGCTCCTCAAGATCGAGAAGCACAGACGTCAGGGCCGACTCGAAATCTTCCCAAGTCTCGGATACCGTCATATCTATTTTCTCACTTCCATACAGGGAGGAATGGTTTTCAGGAATCCAACGCTCACCTATTAAGCCTTATTTACAGTAATCCTCAAGAATATTCTGAGCAGGAGTTTCACTGGCCGGCACGCTACCCGTGAATAAACTTTACCGGGTCGACTGTTTCGCCGACTGGACATGAGAAGTGTCGAGAAGACCCTATGGGCGACCCGCAGTCGCCAATAATAGAATCGAATTCTTGAGCAGCTTCATTCTTATCTCTGCTGAAACAACCCCAGAAGCTTCCAAGCAGCACGGTTCGCGGAATGATCGACATGCGGAACCCCTTCTTATCTACTCTTTCCAGCCCATCCCACAACCGCCACCTTCACTCGTAGTATTGGGCCCCTTGAGGAGTGTAGAAAGTGAACAACACCAAAGACCTTGTCCGGACAATCTGCAGAATGCAACCGATCGGATGACTCCATGCCATCAAAGGCTCCCTACCATGCTCCGTCTTAAATGGCTCCCCCCACGCATCCGAACCAGCTGCCACGTAGCCAACGAACAGGTCATTCAACAAGGTTTTGTTCACATGTTCTTTTGACCCAGCTCTACCTAAAGGAAAGAATGAGTCATTGATTCTGCCATCAGAGTTCTTTCCCATCAAGACATACTCGGAGCGCTTTGAGAAGGTAGCGGCGAATCGTTGTTTCCCTTCGGTAGTGCTCCATCCGAAGTCTTTGACTGCTGTTGTGGTGAATTCTTCGAGGGTCATGGGCCATGGGAGGCCGGCGAGGCGGTTGGCCCATGTGGTGAACTCTTTGGTGGTCAGTGCGGTCATGGCGTGGCTTGGTTTCCTCCCCTTGTTGGGTGTGGGGATTGTTTGCTCTTGAAGTGGTCCTTTCTTTTCTGGTTTTACTGGTTGTGGAGTGGTGTCACCACTCGATGGGGACCTCGTCGAGATGGTTGGCCTGGAAAGTGTCGGTCAAGGCATCAACAACCCGCTGGGCCGGCCAGTCATCAGGCACTCGGATGAGGGTACCATTCCCGAGACGCTCGGTGGTAAGGCCTTCCGCATGCGAGGTGACGGCTCCGACCCAGTCATTGATCCACACCCGATACCCGAACGAGATCTTCCAGCCGCCCCGGCGGGTCATCATGAGGATGGTCATTTCCTGACCGGTGACGAATGCGGGATCAAAGGCGGTGACGGCGGCGTGAACCGAGGCGTCCCACAATTCACCCGCCGACGCATGCACCGACCGATAATACTTCTGCACAAAACGAGGCGAAGCGATTCGTTCGAAGAGTCGCTCCGTGCCGGCTCACACATTGAAGTCGGTGCTCAAAGGACCAGCGCCATTGAGCAACGTAAAATGGTATCCGTCTCCGGGGATGGGTTCCCGTCATCATCGGTTACGGGGTTCCTTTCGATAACCTCAACCAGCCCAGCCTCGGCGCCATCCCACTCGCCCTCCAATGGTTCCCATGGTCCCACCTTGATTCGGGTGGAGAATTCTTTCATGAAACGCATTGTTCGGTGGGCGATGTCTTCCGGGGTTTCATTGAGACGTGCCCAACACGCATACACGGAAATGTCATCGAGATCATAGGGCATGTTCGCGGTTACCTTTCAGGAGTGTAGATCACATCAATATCATGAAACTCCTTTTCGAATTCTGAAGTTATTCTTGGGGGATGCCGAGTTCAGGGATCGCAAGATCCATGTCTCCGGGGATGTACTCCTCACCCTGGGGAGTTTCCCGCCAGACGGGGTATCGCCAAGCCGCGTAACACAACCGTTGAGGGCTGTCGATCCCTGCGACGTCCCGGAGGCGGGCAATACAGGCCGCAACGACCTCAAGGATGGTTCGGCTGGGAGTGGGCCACGGATAGTCACGCCGCCACACCAGCCCTTCCTTCGCAACCGCAAAACCAGCCTGCGTGAAGAAAACACGCTGCTCAGGCGTAAAGGTGGTGGAGACACCTCGGTCTCCCTCGACGTTCTCCGCAGAGAACTCGGCCTGGACTCCATCGACGCCGTTGAGGGATCCCAAACCAGCGAACTGAATGAACGGAACCTTGCCTCCAGCCAGTTTGATGGTGATCATCTCCCGTTCCTCAAGGTCGAGGAGCACGGATATCAAGGCTGACTCAAAATCTTCCCAAGTCTCAGATACCGTCATATCTATTTTCTCACTTCCATACAGGGAGGAATGGTTTTCAGAAATCCTGATACTCACCTATCACGCAGGACACTTCATCAAGGATGATTACCCACGGGCGATGCGCCGACCAACGCCCCCTATGGGCAGAGCGTGTTTGAAGATGGCCGCAAATAAGTCTCAAGGCGCAGGGATGACGATGCTGGGAAGACCACGCAAGTGACCTGTAACATACAGCCGCCAATATCTGGTATGACTCTCAATGATATTCATTCTCCCAGTTATTGAAACGTATTCACAGCATCCAATAAACACGGCGATTACCGGCTTATTAAACCATAGGACACAACCCTTTCAAACTCGTTGATAACACTCTTGAAAACCTCTCACGGCCATGGCCTACAAATTCATGAAACAACCGGCGTGCAAGACAATCAGCATTCACCCTCTGCAAGTCATCCCACAAGAGTTGCTCGCACCCCTCCTCAAGCGTGCGCCGACTAGGGGGTTCACCGGTTGACCCGCTGCCTGCGGACAAGCCTCCCTGAGTAAAACTTCACTCATAGTAACGAGCTCCTTGCGGACTGTAGAAAGCAAAATTGATTCCAAGTGGAGCACGAGTCAGTTCAAAAACACTTTCTGTTTCATGCCGCCAAGCCCTGAGAGGGCTTTTACCCGCAACTGTTTTAAATACCCCTCCCCATTCCTTCTCTCCGGCTTCAGCATAAGTGACAAAATCATCATTCAACCGAAGGGCTTGATTCCGCTCCCCCTTCTCAACCCTAGCCATTGCCCAAATGCATCTGGTGACCAGATTATCACTATTTTTTCCCACGAAGATATATTCGGAGCAGTACGAGAAGATGGCGGCGAATCGTTGTTTCCCTTCGGTAGTGCTCCATCCGAAGTCTTTGGTTGCTGTTGTGGTGAATTCTTCGAGGGTCATGGGCCATGGGAGGTTTGCGAGGCGGTTGGCCCATGTGATGAACTCTTCGGCGGTCAGTGCTGTCATGGCGTTGGGTCACTTTCCTTTCGGAACAATCGTTATTTTGAGGTCTCCCTTTCCGCCCCATGTGAGCATGATTTTACCACCGGGCGGCGCGATCCTGAAGTTGGATGCCGTCACGTTGCCGTTGGTGCGAGCCTGGATCAGTTCGTAGGCCAGTTCAACCTTCCCAGCGGCCAGGTTCTCGAAAAACTTCGGATGTTTCCCTTCCTGCTTCAAGCGCGTCAGGGTCTCGATGATGCGGGAATCTTGGTTCTTCCCGCTCAGAAGGTCTTTGATGTAGTCCAATGTGCCCTGCTGAGCACGCACCCCGTTCTCGGTCGCACGACTGGAATAATTCGGGCTGTCACCACTCTTCGCCTCGTCCACAACGAAGGTCTTGTCACCCTCGATCGCAGCGACATCAACCTTACCGGGCCCGGTGCGCGTGAAATCGTTGGGATTATCGGGAGGATCACCGATGATGGTGTCACGCCCCAGATCCTTGTTCCGGTGAACAGCAGCACGCTCACCCAACCACTCAGACGCCCGACCCGCTTTCTCAGAAGCAGCCGCCGCATCATCGAGAACATCAAAAATCTCGTTCGCCCTATCGGCATGTTTCAGATCGATATATGGCAACAGTTCAGACAGTTCGCTCTTTAGTTTGTTGAATGATTTTCCTTCTGGGTTCATTCCGTAGGATTTCAGATCGTCGAAGGTGGTTTTTGCAGTTTCGATCTTTTCTCTTGCGGTTGTGTCGAGGTCTGTTCGTTTCTGTCGATCCTCATGGTAGTTGTCGTCGTGAGTGGCATCATCCCAAGGATGGTTCTTGCCGGGCTCACGGTCATTGAACACGTCAACATCCTTGTCCCATCCCGTGTAGGGATCCTTACCGTAGCCGCCTTCCTTGTTTTGGAGGGCATCTTTTGAGTCGCGGTAGGTTTCAGCTGGGTCGCTGGCATAGTGACGCTTCCCATCTCCACGATCAACCTCCAAGGGGTTCCCGTCCTTGTCGTAGAGCGGTCTCCCATCCTCGTCGTAGAAGGCACCGGGCACCTTCCGGGGACCCTTGCCGCCACCTGTCGGTTGGTCAACTCCCTCCCCATGGCCATCACCACCCGGTGGGTGCTTCACATCCCCCGACGAAGATTCCTGACCATGGCGTTGCGGGTGCTCCGGACCGGTGGGGTGGTCGGGTTGCTCGGGGTTGTGTTTCGAGTCCGGGCTGGTTTCTGGTGTGGTGTTCCGGGGTTGGGGGGTGTCTCCGGGATCGACGGGTTCTGTGGGTGAGTGCCGTGACCGGTCAGCACTCCTTGCCGGGTTTTCGTTTCCGGGCGGCCCGGATTCACCACCATGCCCATGAGAGTTCCCACGGCTGGAGGAAGGTCCGGTGTTTTCCTGACCATGATGAGTTCGCGGGGCTTCCCCACCATCGCTCCCGGTTCTTGTGGTTGAAGGATCCTTCGGAGCGGGGCGTGTCGGACTCTTCCCACCAGCAGGGTTTTCCTCATGGCTGTTCTTAGCGGTGGGGGTTTCCTCCGGGTCATGGCGGGTTCGCGGTTTCTCGAGCAGCGAATCAGGACGTGAACCACCGTTGGGGTTCGTATGAGGCTGATGAGAACCACCCGCATTGGAACCACCGGAACCGCCGGTACCCGCGTGGCCGCCATGACCAGCGCCCGCACCGCCACCGTGGCCGGGACCAGTACCCGTGCCAGTGCCGCCACTGGTACTTACGTGGCCGCTACCACCCGCACCGCTACTTGTTCCAGTGTGACCAGAACCAGCACCCGCACCAGTACCGCTGCTTGTACCCGTGTGTCCACCGATCGGATTGTTACCAGGGTGAGTGTGGCCACCTCCGCCTGTGATGGGGTTGTTGGCGTCCAAGTTCAAACCAAGGGGGTTGAGCTTCGGTCCACCCGGGTTACGGGGCGGCAGGAAATCGGGCCCCGGACCCGATGATTTTGAAACACCGCTCCCTCCACCACCGGTGCTGCTGGAAGGAACCTCTGGTTGACCATGCGATGCTTTGGGTGATGGATTGCCTGTTCCCTGTTTCTCGGGATTGAGGGGGCTTGGTTTCGGAGCTGTTTCAACTTCTCCCAGATGAGTGGTGCTTTTGTTTCGCAGGCTCTGGCATTTCTCCAGTCCCAAGTCAAAAAGTTTCACTCCACCCCGGACGAGCCAGCCACCACCGGGAACCGCATAATCAGCCAAGCGTGTTGTCATGTTCAATGCTTTGACCGCCGCAGCTCCCGCTTTGGTGCTACCTAGCACGGTTTTCGCCGCCCCAGCACCAGGGATACGGGTGGATGCGACATTTAACACAGACTCGGTCAGGGTCGCGATCCCGTCCTTCCTCCACTTGTGGAATCCATCCTCGCCCCTATCGTGGGCTTCCAGATCGAAACCCGCCATCCCCGCGACGGCAGTCGCCACAACCTTGTAGCGGTCCGCCACCCACTGCACCCCATCCTTGCCGCCGATGAGCGCCACCCCGGCTGCCACCAAGGGATTCTTCACCACCCACACGGACATGGCGAAGTCCCCGATACCCAGCCAGGTATTACCGGCGTTCTCCCAAGACCAAGAGCCGTCCGCACCCCGGCCGAACAACGCCTGCACACCCTCCCAGGTGTTTTTGGCGAAGTTCCCCACCCCATGTCCCACGGATTCCGCGCAGTTACGGTTTTTCTCGACTGCACCACCCCAGGGCATTATTTCCCCTGATTTCATGATCGCTTCGGCGGAGATCCCCTCCACCGCGGGCAAGCTGACCCCGTCCAGCAGTCCATTGATTGCAGTGGCGCATGTGGCGGCCGCGGTGGTCATCGTTTCCACGATCTTGGCGTAGCGGCCGAGTAATTCGTTGTTGCGGTCCACCACTTCCTGATGATCCCGCCACTTGTCCCCGTAGGTTGACAGGGTGTTGCTGCGGAATGTGGCGGCCTCGGATTCCAAACTGGCGAGTTCTGACTTGACGGGACCTATTGCATCCGCGAACGTATCCAACGCGCTGGAGGCCTTCTCAAATTTGGTTTTGATCGCTTCCGAGGCGGTGGCGGCCGGCGCCATCAAACCGTAGGCCTGCTCGGCCTCAGGGGCCACATACACGGCTGGTAAACCATTCCACAGACCAACGATAGTATCCATCTTGGAATCAATCGTCTGCCCCATAGATTTCAATTTCGCGGACGCCGATTTGACGTTTTCCACATTGATGTTATCGCTCTTGCACGGAAACGCCTCCGGCATTACCAAACCGTCACCCGACTGGGGCTGCTCAGCCATCGCTCACCACTCCCTGCCCTGAAAACCCATTAACGACCAGTTCTGCAGATATTCTTACAGTCCGTTTTTGTATCCGTTGGCTTCGAAATAAGAAAAGTCGCCACTCGACGCGGAAGCAACCATTTGTCGTTGAAACTCACCGGCCATTGCTTCCTGTCCCCGATTGTAGGAACCGACCGCGTTCGCCACTCCGTTCGTGCCGGCAGCGATCCTGTTGGTTACCGCCTGCAGATTCGATTTCTGGTTCATTATCAACGCTTTTAAAGCCTTCGGCACTTCGGCGATCAATCCACCGGCCTCACCGATCCCGGTGAATATCGCCTCGAACTCTCCCTCACCCAGCGCCGCGACCAAACCCTGCTGCTCGGCCCCCACTTGCTTCAGGATTCCCTCCACGCCGGCGGGATCTATCTTCCAGCTGCCTGCCACAATCCTCACACTCTTTCCCTGATCAGGCCGCCGACCTCAACAGCCATGGCTTCGGCCACCGTGCGGCCTTTTTCCGTGTTGTCAAAAGGCACCATGATTTCACTCCACAACCCAAAAGCCTCCGGTGGATCCACCAACGCAGCGGCTGCCTCCCGGGCGTCGTGGATCACCATGGGCGCATGCACCGTGAGAACATGCCGCCCGGATTCGTCGTGCAGGGTCGCGAACTGGCCGTCGAGCCACTCGAACATCTCCCCCGTCATTCCGAGACGCGCGTAGGCGCGGTGGTGCACCTCGGCCGTGACCGGAACCTCGCTGAGCAACACCAGTTCAGTGGCCACCTGCTCATCCTCTCGTTTCTTCCCCGGGCTTCACATCATCGAACTCGACCGCCAGCACCGCTGCCAGGCGCTCCTGATCGAGATCGTGGGCGAATGCAACCAGTTGATGCCACAGCTCGTCCCTGCCGCTGAACCTGACCAACAAACTCGGCGCCCGTCTCAGGCCCAGCGGAGTCACATCGTGGTTCACCGACAAATCCGCAACATCGATCCCCAGGTCCCGCACCGCCGGAGCCCCGATCAACACCGCCAACGGAACATCCATTCTTCTTCTGGACGCGATCTGCCCCAGCGACCCGTCCTGATCAACCACCTCGCTGTACGAGATCATCGCCAAGTTCGGGCGGAACCCGTCAACCAGGCCCTTGAGGGTCTCGGTGATCGCCGGATGCATCGCCAACGGCATCCCTTCCGCAAGACCATCCGGTCTTCCGTACTCGCCGGCCGGCACCAACCCTCGGGTGTGTTCCAGCAGCCCGATCCTGGTCCTGGAAACCTGGATGCTCACCGGCTCCCCGTGCTCCCCCCTAGCCAGGTGCCGCCGCGATGTAGGCATCTGCGCCCGCAACGAACCGGTCAGCTCGGTCCTGCTCCACACATTGGCCAGCGGCTCGCACTCACCCCAACGAACCAACCTGCCCCCGCCAAGCCCAGCTACCATGTGCTCGGCCACCGCCCCGCACAGAGTTTTCTCCTGGGCCCTCTCCCGGGTGAACACATCGAAGAAGAACGCCCCCTGGGCGCTGGGAGCCAGCTCCCGGAAGGACCACAACTGTTCCCGGTCCCTTGAGAACTCCCCCCACAGATCCTCAAGCGCATCAATTCGATACCCGGAACGCCCGTCATAGACGGCACCGTCTTCCCCCCTGACCGCCCAATAGCCGCCCGAGAACCGCAGCTCGTCGGCGACGAACCATCCCAGATGAGCCGCCGTTGAAGTACCCAGAACCGGCCTGACCTGGCTCATGAGAGCATCTCGGATGAACCCACGAACTGCCGCCGTCAAAGTGACCCGCTCGCTCGAACACAACAGGGTCCGATAATCATGTCCCCATCCATCGGCGAACGGAGAGAATGAAACTTCCATCACCCGGCGGAGCCGCCAGCATCGGGAACGGCAGCGGCGGCAGTGGAGAGAGCCCGAACGGCAATGTCGTCGTTATCGCCCAACGAATTACGAATCGAACCAATCACCTCACGCAGCTGATGACCGCCCATATTCCACCGCCGCTCCAGATGCGCATACTCCTCAGACACGCCATCCGCCTGATACCTACCCATAGCCTGCTTCACATCACTGTCCCGACGATCCAACGCCGACTCCAGCCTGGAGGCAGCCGCCTCAAAATTGGCCTGCGCGTTCTGCGACGCAGCCACGCTGTAGTCATTACGATCTATCTGATTACCCGACGACATCACACACTCTCCCAAAAGAAGTCAAACACTCAAAACGGACATCGAAAACTCAACAGGCCAACCCGATCAGCACGGACCGATCCCCCTCAGGAACACGCCAGCGCTGAAATCAGCCGCCCCCTCAGCAGAACTATGCACCGCAGCGCCATCCTCAGCAGCTCCCACAAAGGCTTTGTTCTGCCCAGAAATCGAACCAACAATCCCAGCCAAAGCGCTGTTCAGCGAATAAGCAATATCATCAATACTGCCCTTGAACTTGTCAAAAGCAGCCCGAGCCGGACCATTCATCTGACCCGCCAGCGGCTCCGCGGCATCATACAGATTCCTCACCAAAACACCGAGATCTTCCGACTCCGCCTGCGTCCGCTGCCCCAGATCAACCAGCGCGTCGCTCTCCATCGCGAACTTCACAACAATCCTCTATTCCTTGGACTACTGAACTCGAGTCCCGCAACCTTTGCCTGAAACCCCGACGACGCGCAACAATCATTGAAGCATCAACCTGACTTCTGCCCCGCAGACTCCCCGGGCAAACCCGCTCCGACAAGCAACAACGCTCACCGCCCCCGAAAAGTTTAAATATTTCGTCGACCAAAAGGACGACACTCTGTCATCCGACAGAGACGGCGCAACATAAACCCGGTAAACCCGGTATACGCAACTCGCCGAAGGACATGATTGACTTGCCTCCAAACCACGGCTGCGGGAGAGGAGGTTCGACCCATGGCTGGAAGCACCCCGGCCTTCGCCGATGTCCCGGCCAAAACATGGCGTCTGCTCGCTTCCTCGGTCTTGGATTTCATCATCATCGCCTTGGTCGTCACGACCGTCGCCCTCTGGGGTTTGGCCGGTGATCTCCCGCGGACGCTGGTTATGTCACTGAGTGCTCTCGTCACGATCGTCCTGACGGTCATGTGGTGGCGGTTGCGCACGCACCGGGGAACGAGCCCCGGGCATCTACTCCTGGGGTTGCGCTCGGTTGACCCGGTGACCGGGCTGCCCGGCAGGTTGCCTGGTCTGCACGCCGTCGACATCAGACGCGGCCAGGATCCGCTGCGCCCAAGGCCCCGCCCTCTCGTCCTGGACACCACGGCCCCGAGACGCCCACCCGTCGACGTGACATTGATCGCTTCCCTTGACGACGGCTCCAGCTACCGGCTCGACATGCCATGCGTGATCGGGCGCGACCCACGGGTGGCTCCCCCCTACCACTGCCTGGCCGTCACCGACATCAGCCGGACCATCTCCCGCACCCATCTGATGCTGTGGAGCGAATCGGGCCTGCTGTTGCTGAGCGACATGGGAAGCCGGGGAGGAACCGCCATCATCACCGCCCAGGGAAATCACCCACTACCCGCAGACCAGACCATCAGCTTCCCCATGGCACCCGGTCTGCTGGCTCATCTCCGGTTGGGACAGCGTGAACTCCGGATCGAAGCCCTTCCAAATCTGCCAGGAACGCGATGAACGAATTCGACCGCACCCTGATCGAGACCACCAAAACCCATAGGGAACGTCTCGCTTCCGCCTTCATTCACGGAAGACTCACTGAACGGCACAAGGTGAACACGAATCTGGGCCGGCTGCTCGGCTCGGTGATTCTCGCAGCGGTTGTTGGGGTCGCCTGTCTGGGCACCGGTTTCGTGCTGGGTCTACTGGAACGCCAACAGCATGAGCAGGCCATAAATTCCTTCATGGCGGCCATGAAGGCCAATCCCATAAAACCCGGTAACGGATACGTCGAGGATGAGAAGACAGGGCTGTTGTTTAACCCGGAAACCGGCATTTACATCGATCCCAGGACCGGCTTCCGGGTCGATCCCGAAACCATGCTGGCCACCGACCCTCAGGGCCGCACGATCGACATCCGGCTCGGCTGGTACTACGACCCGGAAACCAGGACCTACACGGATCCGGCATCGGGTCTGACCATCGATCCGGAGACCCTCACTGTCGTCAAGAAGGACAAGAAGGAGCGGTGATGGCCTACACGCGACTCACCATGATCGGCAGCAACCGCAAGGCCGACCTGGTTCTTCCCGACGACGAACCCGTTGGGGCGCTGCTGCCGCAATTGCTGGAGGTTCTGGACGAACGCATCCCCGGGGGACGTGAAATCGCGCTGACCACGCTAACGGGAGTGCGCATCGAACTCGACTCGACCCTCGGGGATCAGGGAGTCGACCACGGCACGATGATCCACCTGGCCCCTCTCGACGACGCCCCTCATCCCCCCGAGATCGTTGACATCACCGACACGGTGGCGACAGCGGCCGGGCGGCGCGGTGATCACTGGGGCGAGGTCGCGGGCGCCGCCTCGGTCGCAACACTTTCCGCTGTTGTCGCCGGCATCGTCTCGGTGAGCGCACAGGCCGTGCTCGGTAAACCAACGGATCCCAGGAACTACTGGCTTCTCCTGGCGGCCGCGCTCCTGACCGTCCTGGCGGCAGTTTTCGCCCGCCGCTCCCGCACCGGGGCTGCCGCCGCCTTCGGGGCCGCGGCCTTCGGGATCGCCGTTCCTCTGCTCGTCCTGGCTCCCCAACCCTGGACCGCAGGTACCCGCATCGTCGTCCTGGCAGGCGCCGCCTGGCTGGTGCTCGGGGCAATCGTCGGGGCCGGTTTGAACCGGCGTTCGGCGCTGCTGTGCAGCGGAATCGGGGTGCTGGCCGCTGTCCTGGCCGCTTTGGGGGATCAGCTGTTCTGGCCGCGGATCCTGGTCGCCGTGGTGACGGCGTTGACCGGGATGGCGCTCATCGGCTTGTTGCCGGGAGTGGCCCTGGCCCTGAGCGGACTAACCAGGTACGACGATCGCGCCATGCGTGGGGAACGTTCGGAACGCCGGAACGTTGACCACGCCATCGAGGAGGGATTCGCCACCCTTACCTGGGCCGTCATCGCGATCAGCTTCCCGACAGGACTTGCGCTCTTGTCGTTGTCCGGTCAGGAGAACCCCTGGGCCACCGGCCTGACCCCGGCGATCTGTCTAGTTCTCCTGCTGCGCGCCCGTGTGCTGCCCCTCGTACCGCAGCGCATCGCGCTCCTGATCGCCGGGTTGGTACCGCTGCTGGCGATGTTCGTCGGAAGTCCTCAACTCAGCCCCACGTCACGGTTGGCCACCGCAACCGCCCTGCTGGCCGCGTTGCTCGGCGTCGCCCTGATCCGGCCCAGCGCCGTTCTAGCAGCCAAGTTGCGGCGCGCCGCCGAGGTCGCAGAGGTGCTGCTGATCATCACCACCATTCCTCTGGCCCTGGGGGCGCTCGACGTGTACACCGATCTGTTGGAGACGTTCCGATGATCAGCGCCTGGCTTCGAGCCTCGGGAAGTGCCCGTCACCGGCATCTGGAGCAGCTGGCACGCAGTATCAACACCCCACTGCCGGTGAGGCGACGGATCGCGGTCGCCTCAATAGGGCGCCGGAGCGGCACCACGACCATCGCCTCCGGGTTGGCCGTGATGTTGGCCCGGTTACGTCCGGACCGCCTGCTCGTCATCACCACCGACGATCCCGAGCGGTCACAGTTCGCGCGGTTGACGAGCCCGCACACAGTGCGTCATCTGACCCCCGAGCATTGGAGCGATCCGCTCTTGTTCTGGGGTGAGGTCGTCGGCAACGCCCAGCGCGACCATGATCTGACGATCACGGACTGGGGAGCTGCGCCGCTTCCCCAGCTGAGCCTGATAGCCACCGACTCCCACGCACTGTGTCTGGTCACGGCAGCCGACAGGGGAATGATCCAGTCAACCCTCGACGTCGCGACGGCCCTGGGTAAACGCCTTCCCGTGTTGCTGGCCGTGGCCGATGTGCGCGGTGTGGTCGGCCCGTCGATCCGCGCGCTGGTGCGTGGGCTTCCCCCGACTTCGGTCCTGCAACGCCACGATCGTCGCCCAGGCACCCGGAAGAAACTCAGGGAACCCGATGCCTTCGAGATGTATCGCCTGGCCGCCGGCCTGATAGAGGCGCTCACCCGCCCTGCGAAGGGACGCATCCCGTGACGAACGAAACCATGGCTCCCGAGGATCAGGAACTCCAGGAACCCACCTCGGCGCACAGACGAATCCAACGCCCCACCCGAACCACGACACCGCTCGAACGTCCGGGCCCGATCGAGATCCCGTCGCCACCCACGCTCGGCGCCGAGATCAGCCCGACCCCGTTCCAGTTCCTGCTGCCGGTGGTCGGGGCACTCACATCCGTGGTGATGATGGTGGTGATGCGCAACGGCCAGCCGCTGTTCATGCTGATCGCCGCCGTGGTTTTCACCGTGGCCCTCGTAAGCGGTCTCGGTTTCGCCATCTCCAGCCGGGGACGCGCCGCCAAGCAGCTGCGTCTCCACCGCAGTCGCTACCTCGACTACCTCGAACGCACCCGCGACAAGCTGCGGGAACAGGCCGAGCACGCCCGCAACACCGCCTTGGCGCTGCACCCGAGCCCGGCCGGGATCGTCAGCTTCATCCACGACCCCGAGAGGTTGTGGGAACGACGCCGCTCCGACGCCGACCACCTTCAGGCGCGCATCGGGATGGCGACGGTGCCGTGGTTCACACTGAACGTCCCCACCTCCGAATCCCCCGTGGAGCCGATCGACCCGATCCTGTTGCGCGAAGCCGAGATGCTCACCAGCTCCCATTCCTCCATCGAGGCGATGCCTGCCACCGCCGACCTGCGGGAAGCCGCCGTGGTGGCGGTGATCGGGCCTCGCGAACGCACCATCCCCATGATCCGCGCGCTGGTCATGCAGCTCACCGCCCACCAATTGCCCGAGGACCTGGAACTGGCGGCCGCCTTCCCCGTTGAGCACGCGCGTGACTGGCGAGGTTTCGACCTGCTGCCGCACGTTCATGATCCCAACCTTTTCGACGGGCCCGTGCCGGCCCGGCGCGTCGCACCCACCCTCGATGCGCTGAGCGACATCCTCGCCAGCGAGATGGCCGAACGGTCCGCCGCCGCTACGGCAGCCAGGCGGCGGGGCGGGCAGGCGGAGGAGCTGTCCCGGTTGGTGGTGATCTCCGACGATCACGGGCACCCGGCATCAGGCCTGCGGCATCCCGATCAGACCCTCCACCACCGTGACCTGGAGGTGACCGTCATCCACCTCCTGGATGACCGTCTGGACGAACCCGACGATGTTGACATCCGCATCGACCTGCGTGACGAGGCGACCATCACACACGGGGCCCGCGGCACCGAGCCCAGCACCACCCGTTTCACCCCTGAGGGGGCGGAATCCTGGCAGCTTGAGGCAATTGCCCGTGACCTCGCCGCACGCCGTACCTTCTCGGCCCTTCACCAGGAGGTCGTCGAGGGTGAACAAGCCGACATCGAGGACATGCTGGGCATCGACCTGCACCAGCCCATTGATCTGGCCCAGCTGTGGCGTCCCCGCACCCCGGCGGACTTCCTGCGCGTCGCGTTCGGCATCGACGACAACGGCCGCACCGTGCACCTGGATCTGAAGGAAAGCGCCCAGCAGGGAATGGGACCGCACGGTATCTGCATCGGCGCAACCGGTTCCGGCAAGTCGGAGATGCTCCGCACCCTGATCCTGTCACTCGCGACAGCGCACTCACCGGAGGATTTGGCGATGATCCTCATCGACTACAAGGGCGGGGCGGCCTTCTCCCCCTTCACCCCGCTCCCCCACCTGGCCGGTCTGATCGACAACCTCGCCGACGATCCACAACTGACCGTGCGTGCCCGCGCATCGCTGCAGGGTGAGGTGGTGCGCCGCCAGCAGCAGCTCAAGGACGCGGATTCCTCGCCGTCGATCACCCACTACCGGGAACTGCGTCGCAAACGACCCGACCTGCCCCCGATGCCGCATCTGTTCGTGGTCATCGACGAATTCGGTGAGCTGCTCACCGCCGAACCGGATTTCATCGATCTGTTCCTGCAGATCGGACGCATCGGACGCTCCATCGGGGTTCACCTGTTGCTTTCCAGCCAGCGGATCGAGGGTGGGAAACTGCGCGGCCTGGACACCTATCTGTCCTACCGGCTGGGGTTGCGGACCTTCAGCGAATCGGAATCCCAGGTGGTGCTCGGCTCCACCGACGCCTTCCACCTGCCTCCCATGCCCGGGTACGGCTATTTGAAGGTCGACACCTCGGTGTACCAGCGATTCCGCGCTGGGTACGTCTCCGGGCCCGTGCCGAGCGGAGTTCGCCAGGAAACAGTGACCTCGGGTCCACGCATCTACGAACTCCCGGTCTACAACGGCATAAACGTCGACGAACGTGACCCGTCAGTTCCCCTGCTGCGTCGCCCGGACACGGGACGCACCCTCGTGGAGGAGGTCGTCGCAGGGCTGCGGGCCGACGACACAGCCGTCTCCCCGGTCTGGCTTCCGCCGCTACCCAGCCGCCTCACTCTCGGGCAGGTCAGGGAACGTTCCGATGGCGATCCGCTGCAGGTGGTCGTCGGTCTGGAGGACGATCCGGCGCATCAACGTCAACTCCCCTGGACGCTGGATCTGACCCGCAGCGGCGGCCACGTCGCGATCATCGGCGGCCCACAGACCGGTCGCACCACGCTGCTACGCACGGTGGCCGCTTCCCTGGCGCTGCACGCCACCCCCCAGCAGGTGGCGATCTACGGCATGGACCTGGCCGGTGGCGGCCTCAGGCGCATCGAAGGTTTCCCTCACGTCGGCGGGGTTGCCACACGTGGGGACACCGACCGGATGCGTCGTCTGGTAGAGGAACTGGCCCTGATGCTGCGCTCTCGCGAGCAGCTGTTCAAGAGCATCGGCATCGATTCGATGTCGCAGTTGCGCGCCATGCACGCCGCGGGCCGACTGCCCCAACTGGCAAGCGCCGACATCGTGCTGCTGGTGGACGGCTACGGAATCCTCCGCAGCGATTTCGAGCCGCTCGAGGATTCCTTCACCCGTCTCATGCTCCAGGCCGCCAGCTATGGCCTGCACCTGGTGATCTCGATGGGCCGGTGGGGGGAACTCCGGATGGCGCACCAGACCTTGTTCGGCACCCGTGTCGAACTGCGCCTGAACGATCCCACCGATTCGATAATCGACCGCAAACTGGCCCCGACCATTCCGTCCGACACCCCGGGCCGGGCGCTGACCGACAACAAGACCTTGGCCCAGGTGGCTCTCCCGAGCTTGGAGATCTCGGAATCCGAGGACATCGGGGAGGCTCTCGAACGCCTCGCGCAGCAGGTCTCGGAGTCGTGGTCCGGTCCTGCCGCCGCGCCGATCCGGTTACTTCCCGAACACCTGCCGCCCGAGTCGTTGCCCGACGCCGCAGAGGAATCCTCCGTTCCGCTGGGTCTCCGGCAGGACACCATGGACACCGCTTTGTGGGATCTCGACGACGGGGACCAGCACCTTCTCGTGCTGGGCGACGCGAAATGCGGCAAATCCACCACGCTGCGCACCATCGCCCGGGGGCTCATCGAGCGGTACACTCCGGAGGAACTGGCGATCGCCGTCGTCGATCCACGCGGGCACGTCCCGGGAGTCATTCCCGACGCCTACCTCGCGGCCCACGCCAGTTCCCTCCGGCAAGCGGCGGGGCTCGCGAGTTCCATAGCCAGCGAGCTGGAGGCCCGTCCCTCCCGCAGCCCGGAGGAGAAGCTGCGTTCCCCGCAGGTCGTTCTCCTCATCGACGATCACGACATCATCTCGGCCGGCGGTTCCGAACCCCTCGCCCCACTGGTCCCCTACCTGCCCGCGGCGCGGGATCTGGGGTTTCATGTGGTGGCCACCCGTCCCGTCGCAGGCGCCACGAGGGCGCTCTACGGTCCGCTGCTGCAAAGCATCCGGGACACTGGCGGGGCGATACTGCTGATGTCCGGCGACCGGTCGGAGGGTCAGATACTGCCACGGATCACCCCGGAACACATGCCGCCCGGTCGTGGTCGCTACATCCGCCGCGGAGAACAGCCCTACATCGTTCAGGTGGCCGACACGCCACGGCACTCCCAGCAACCCTGATTCGGGGGTCGCTCGGCGACGACGGCCTCCCGGAAGCAGGGTCTCCTGCGTGGCAAGGAGTCGCCGGAGACACCCTGCTCGCGTCTCTGGCAGCCGTGGGTGAGACCAGGAAGGTGAACGTCGAACGTGTCATCATTCGCCTCTTCGGGCACGATTTCAGGATCCCCTACTTGGTGAAACACGCCAAATCCCGGCACTGGGACTGGAAATCGTGGATTCCTCAAACCAACCAGCAGGGAGGCTTCCTGACCCGCTTCCGCGCGGCAGTGACCGAAACATTCCTCGGTCCTCCACGGAGACGACACGGTCCGGCAACCGTGATCCATCCACCCAACGTCACGGGGTCGTGGGGTCTGGGTCGGGAACACAGTTTGCAGACCCGCACCGGAACGTCCGCTCTCGGACGCGCAGCAGGACGCGGCCTCTTCGTTCTCGGAGTCGGCTTGACCTACAGCAGCGAACTCGAGAAAACCGACAAACGATACCGCGAACAAAACCCGGAACTTCCGCCGGCGAACGGCAATCACGAGTAAGAGAAACCGCCGCGGTCCGGACATACTCACAGGTGGCGGCGTCAGCTGCCGCAGGCGCTGCAATCGGCTCCATGATTCCCGTGGGTGGAACCGCCGTCGGCTTGGCGGTGGGTGTCGTGGTCGGGTTGGGCATGAGCATCGACACCGGCGAAGGCAAGACTGTTGGTGATCGCAACGCAGACCTTGGCGAAGGCATCTGGAACTGGGGTAAAGGGCTGTTTGGCAGATGATGAATCAAGTAGTTTTGTTGGAGGGCGTCGTTCCCGGTGAAATCCTAGCTGCAATCGTGCTCATACTCATCGGTTTGCTCGGGCTCTGGCAGGGCTGGGTCGCCTATACCAAGCCAATTTCCCGCTTCGTCATCAACTATCGCGGCTGGACCTGCCCACCCCTCGCCATGTTCTACGGGGGTGTAGGTATGTTGCTCATGTCATTGCCAGCGTTCAAACCGCCTCTACATCGAATCGTTGCGGAAGTGATCGGACTTACATGGGTGTTCTGCATATTGACCTTTTTGATCGGTTTCTTCTGGTTTCCCCGATTCCTCCTCCGCCGCTGGCACCGCCGAGCTGTCAAAGCCGGCGTCCCACGCAACGACCCCAACGCCATGGGAGCTTTCAAAGCAGTTCTCATGGAGCAGCAACGCGAAGCAGCCCAGCGAGGAAACCGACGGTGAGGCGCTGAACCGGGCGCGGGCTGCCCGGTTTCCACGCGGCAATAGGATGGGGATCGTGTACGACGTCTCGGTGGTGCTGTTCGAGGACTTCGAACTGCTTGACGTGTTCGGGCCGGTCGAGCTCCTCGCCCGGCTGCCTGAGGAGTACCGGATCGTCTACGTGGCGCCCGAAGCCGGCCCGGTTCGCAGCAGCCAGGGAGCGGAGATCGTGGTCCCTGCATCCTTGAAGAATGCAGCGCCCACCGACATCGTGCTGGTGCCGGGAGGTCCGGGCACGCGTCGCCTGGCCCGTGACCAGCAATTCCTCCAGATGCTCACCCATTTGGCAGCCCCGGCGGCGATCATCGTCTCGGTGTGCACCGGTTCGGCGGTTCTGGCAGCCGCTGGTTTGTTGAACGGATACCGGGCGACCTCCAACAAAAGAGCCTTCGACTGGGCGTCAGGACATGGGGACGGGGTCACGTGGGTGCGCAGGGCGCGGTGGGTTCACGACCGGAACCGCTGGACCTCCTCCGGGGTGGCGGCCGGCATGGACATGACGGCAGCGTTGATCGGTCACCTCACCGGTCCGGAAGCCGCGGCGACAGCCGCCCGTGAGATCGAATTGGAGATCCACCCCGGCCCCACGCGGGATCCCTTCGCAGACCCCCGGTGACAACTCTCAGGGCATCATGCCTGCCGCTACGATGCTTCGTACGCGCGACACAGAGGATCGACGACGATGTCCAACACGAGCAGGAGACGTCGTCGTATGGGCCGTCGACAGTCGAAGGAGACCCGATGAATCAACCGAAGCCAAGGCAGATCAGCTGGCTGGACAGCGCCGAGCATCGCGACTGGCTCGCAAAGCACCGGGAAGCGCTGCTGGACTTCTTCCAACCCGAGGTGGTGCTGCCCGGAGCGGGCTACGCCTACCTCGATTCGCGAGGCCACGCCTTGCCCCGGCTGGGATCGCAGCTGTGGTTGGGAGCGCGAATGCTGCACTGCTTCTCCATAGCGGCCATGCAGGGGCGTCCCGGGGCCGAGGACGTGGCCCGACACGGCATCGGCTTCTACCTGAACGGCGCCGGGCGCGACACAGAGCACGGCGGGTGGTTCCCGACCGTCGGAGGCGATTCCCCCAGCTTCCGCAAGGAACTCTACGGGCAGGCCCACATCCTGCTCGGCGCCAGTTCCGCGACCACCGCCGGGATTCCCGGAGGCGAGGACCTGCTGGCGGCGGCCCTGAAAGTCATCGAGAGGTTCTGGGTGGAGGCCGACGGCGCGGGCATCGATGCCTTCGACCGCGAATTCCACCAGGCCGAGCCCTACCGCGGCCAAAACGCCAACATGCACCTGGCGGAGGCCTACCTGGCGGCCCACGAGGCGACCGGCGACGAACAGCTCCTGGAAAGGGCCGCAAGGATCGCGCGCCGCATCGCGGGCCGGGCCGCCGACGCCACGGAAGGGGCCTGGCGGCTCCCGGAACACTTCGACGCCGCCTGGCGGGAACTCCCCGACCACAACCGCGACGAACCCCGGCATCCGTTCCGGCCCTACGGTTCCCAGCCCGGGCACTGGCTCGAGTGGTCGAAACTGCTGCTCCAGATCCGCGGCCTCGGGGTTCGGGAGAACTGGCTGCTGGACGCCTCCCGGCACCTCTTCGATGGCGCATTCCAGGACGCGTGGGCAGGCAACGGCGGTTTCTGCTACACCGTCGATTGGGACGGGAAACCGGTGGTCCCGGAGCGGTTCTTCTGGGAGATCGCGGAGGGCATCGGCGCGGCCGCGGGGCTGTTCCGCGCCACCGGTGAGCAGCGCTACGAGGACGCCTACCGCACCCTCTGGGCCTACGCAGACGAGCACGTCATCGACCATGTGGACGGTTCTTGGCGGCAGGAACTCGACGTGGAGAACCACCCCGTCACCCACACGTGGGAGGGCAAACCGGACCTCTACCACGCCTACCAGGCCACCTTCTACGCCCTGCTGCCCGAGAACCGGGGAATAGCCGCCTGGGTACGCGACCAGCACCGAGACGGCACCAAAGCGGGCTGAGTCGGACTGCGAGGTGCCAGTGGATGGTTTCGACACGGGCTGCTCGTTCCTCACAGCCCGGCTCAACCAGCTTCGAGAAGAACAGCCGGCTGAGTCGAAACCACCCAGCAACCGGTATCCAGAACCCGCCCCTCAACTCTCGGACACACGCAATAGGTTTCGACACAGCCAGCTCGCCAAGCGAGCAGCCCGGCTCAACCGGCTTGGCTCAAAGAAACCCGCGGAAAACGAAACGGGTAGGCATCCCAGCAAGGATGCCTACCCGTCGCTTTGGATTCAGTCCTCGGACTTGTGCTCCACCGGCTCGGTGACGAGCTCCAGAACCGCCAGGGGCGCGGAATCGCCCTTGCGGATGCCGATCTTGGTGATGCGGGTGCAGCCACCGTTACGGTCCTGGAGGGTGGGGGCGATCTCCTCGAACAGTTTCGCCACCACATCCCTGTCGGTCACCGACTTCAACACCAGGCGACGGGAGTGGAGGTCACCTCGCTTGGCCTTGGTGATGAGCTTCTCGGCCAGCGGCTGGACGCGGCGGGCCTTGGTCTCGGTGGTGGTGATACGGCCGTGCTCGAAGAGCTGGGTGGCCAGGTTGCGCAGGATGAGGCGCTCATGGGTGGGGCTACCACCCAGACGGGGGCCCTTGGTCGGCTTAGGCATTTCTCAATTCTTTCGGTCTGGTTCCGAGCAGCGCTCGGTGTGGGTTCTCAGTACTGCTCGGTCTCGGCGTAGTCGTCGTCCGCTTCGGCGTCGATGTCCTCTTCGCCCTCATGCTCCTGGTCGTAGCGTTCGATGGCCTGGATCGGGTCGAAGCCCGGGGCGGCGTCGCGCAGCGCGAGGCCCAGGTTGTGAAGGGTGACCTTGACCTCGAGGATCGACTTGGAACCGAAGTTGCGGATGTCGAGGAGGTCCTCCTCGGAACGGGCGACGAGCTCACCGACGGTGTGGATGCCCTCGCGTTTGAGGCAGTTGTAGGAGCGAACCGAGAGGTTCAGGTCCTCGACGGGCAGGTTCAGCGATTCGGCGATCTGTTCGTCCACGGGCGAGGGCCCCATCTCGATGCCCTCGGCGTTGACGTTGAGTTCACGGGCCAGGCCGAAGAGCTCCACCAGGGTCCGCCCCGCGGATGCGACGGCGTCGCGGGGGGCCATGGACGGTTTGGTCTCGACGTCGATGATGAGACGGTCGAAGTCGGTGCGCTGCGCCACGCGGGTGGCCTCCACCTTGTAGCTCACCTTCAGCACCGGAGAGTAGATGGAGTCTACGGGGATGCGTCCGATCTCGGCGTCGGGATCCTTGTTGAGGACACTGGAGACGTAGCCCCGGCCGCGTTCGACCACCAGCTCCATCTCGAGTTTGCCGCCTTCGCTGAGGGTGGCGATGTGCAGTTCGGGATTGTGCACCTCGACCCCGGTCGGAGGCTGGATGTCGGCCGCGGTGACCTCACCGGCCCCCGCCTTGCGCAGGTACATGACCACAGGCTCGTCCTCCTCGGAGGACAGAACCAGGCTCTTCAGGTTCAGGATGATCTCGGTGACATCCTCGACCACACCCTCCAGGGTGGAGAACTCGTGCTGATTTCCCTCGATCTTGATGGAGGTCACGGCCGCACCCGGGATGGACGACAACAGGGTGCGGCGCATCGAGTTGCCGAGGGTGTAGCCGAAGCCGGGTTCGAGGGGCTCGATGATGAACCGCGAACGGTACTCGGAAACCGTCTCCTCCGACAAGGTCGGACGCTGTGCGATGAGCATTTTCTTCCTTCCCGCGCCACCCACTATTTGATGACGCGAATGCCACGACCGGAACCTCTCCGGCCGCAGGGCCCGGAAACCCGAGCTGGGCCGGCCGGCCTTTGACGTGCCGACCAGCCCGGTGGTGCCTACTACTTGGAGTAGAGCTCGACGATCATCTGCTCCTGGACATCGATCACGATCTGCTCGCGGACGGGGAGCTGGTGGACGAGGATGCGCATCCGGTTGGGGCGGGCCTCGAGCCACGCGGGAACGGTGCGTTCCCCGTGGGTCTCACGCGCCACCACGAGCGGGTGGAGGTTCATCGACTTCTCGGCGACGTCGATGATGTCGTGGGCCTTGACGCGGTACGAGGGGATGTTCACCTTCTTGCCGTTGACGAGGAAGTGTCCGTGCACCACGAGCTGGCGGGCCTGGCGGCGGGTGGCAGCGAAACCTGCGCGGTACACGACGTTGTCGAGACGCGACTCGAGGATCTGCAGCAACGTGTCACCGGTCTTGCCGGGGTGACGATTCGCTTCCTCGTAGTAACGACGGAACTGCTTCTCGAGGACGCCGTAGGCGAAACGCGCCTTCTGCTTCTCCTTGAGCTGCAGCGAGTACTCGGAATCCTTGGTGCGGCCGCGACCGTGGACACCGGGCGGGTAGGGGCGGCGTTCGAACGCCTTGTCATTGCCAACCAGATCGGTCCCGAGGCGACGGGACTTCTTGGTCATGGGGCCGGTGTAACGAGCCATTTTCTCTTCAGTCCTTTACTTCTCGGGCACTCAGACGCGGCGACGCTTCGGCGGGCGGCAGCCGTTGTGCGGCACGGGCGTGACATCGGAGATGGTCCCGACCTCGAGGCCCACGGCGCCCAGCGAGCGGATCGCGGTCTCACGGCCCGAACCCGGGCCCTTGACGAACACGTCGACGCGCTTCATGCCGTGCTCCATGGCGCGGCGACCGGCGGCCTCGGCGGCCATCTGGGCGGCGAAGGGGGTCGACTTGCGGGAGCCCTTGAAGCCGACGGTGCCGGCGGAGGCCCAGGAGATCACTGCCCCGTTGGGGTCGGTGATCGAAATGATCGTGTTGTTGAAGGTGCTCTTGATGTGAGCCTGTCCGGCGAGGACGTTCTTCTTCTCCTTGCGGCGCACCTTGGTCTTGGCGGCCTGCTTGCGGCTGGTTGCCATCAGTAGTCAAATCTCCTGTCTCAGCTCACCGCGCGGGTCAGCGTGCCTTCTTCTTGCCGGCCACGGCCTTCTTCTTGCCCTTGCGGGTGCGCGCATTGGTGCGAGTGCGCTGACCACGGACCGGGAGGCCACTGCGGTGGCGACGGCCCTGGTAGTTGCCGATCTCAACCTTGCGGCGGATGTCGGCGGCAACGGTGCGACGGAGGTCACCCTCGATCTCGTAGTTGCCCTCGATGTGGTCACGCAGCGCGACGAGCTGTTCGTCGGTGAGCTGGTGGACACGGAGATCGCCGCTGACACCGGTGGCGGCGAGGGTCTCGGCGGCGCGGGTGCGGCCGATCCCGAAGATGTAGGTGAGTGCGACCTCCAGGCGCTTGTCGCGCGGCAGGTCGACCCCAACGAGGCGTGCCATGTTCTACCTTTCAGTGTTTCCGGTCCCTGTGGGCTTCCACCCGGTCAGGTCGGGGACCGCGAAGGTGTGTGGCGTGTCGCGTCCCCTCCTGGCGTGCGGCGGTTCTCTTTCGCCGCAGAGGGGCCTTGGCCTTCGTCCAAGGGTCGGGAGTCACCGTTCGGCGGCCCTTGCGATCACGTTGTGTTCAATTGTCTGGCGGGCTGGGCGACCTGCCCCGTTCCGCGATGTTCTGCGAACCCTCGCCGGGCTTTCAGCCCTGGCGCTGCTTGTGGCGCGGGTTGTCGCAGATCACCATCACACGACCGTGCCGGCGGATGACCTTGCACTTGTCGCAGATCTTCTTGACGCTCGGCTGAACCTTCATTCGAGCAACCTTTTCAATCAGCGACTGGGCAGTTCCCTGCCCAATCTGTGGTGGATGAGCTGGCCGCCGGGAAACCACGACCGCCGCAGGCGCGCGGCAGCATCCGGGCATGGACGACCGACGACAAAGCCTACGTCACGTCCCCGGTTTTCGCCAAACAGGCACGGCAAAAGATGGACGCCCGGCCGTGGGCCGGGCGTTGGGATTTCGAGTCTGGACCCGCCTGGTCACTTGTGCCGGTACACGATGCGACCACGGGTGAGGTCGTAGGGGGAAAGCTCGACGACCACTCGGTCGGCGGGCAGGATGCGGATGTAGTGCTGACGCATTTTTCCGCTGATGGTGGTCAGGACCTTGTGCCCATTGGGCAATTCCACGCGAAACATTGCGTTGGGCAACGCCTCGACCACGGTACCCTCAAGTTCGAGGGCTCCTTCTTTCTTCGCCATGTGCTCTCATTCGTCGGTGGAACCCGGTTTACGGGCGCGGCAAGGAGCCGCAGTACCGTAAGCAGTTTACGCGGCCCCCGGCGGCACCCCAAATCCGCCCCGGCCCGGTCGCCGTCACCGCCGGGCCGTAACGTTGCCCCATGCAGTACTTCGCCGTTCACTACACCTACGTCGACGACGCCGAACTCATCGCCCGCCACCGCCCCGACCACCGGGCCTTCCTGTCGGGCCTGACGGACAAGGGACTCATCGCGGGTGGCGCCTACCCCGATGCCACTCCCCCATCGGCCCTTCTCGTGTTCAAGGCCGAGAGCGCCGAGGCCGTTTCCGAGCTACTCGCCGGGGACCCGTTCCGGAGCAACAACGTGCTGGCCGACGTCCGCATCGTCCACTGGACCCCGGTGATCGGGATCTTCGCGGAGTAGTTGGAGCAGTTTCCGCCCTCAGATCCTGGTCAGGTGCGGTTCGGCCGGAAGGTGGCGTTGTAGCCCCCGAAGGACAACCGCCGGAGCATTTCGCCGCGATACCTGGGTTCGCACACCCTCGAGACGACCCACGCCAGGGCATGGGCCATCATCCCGACAAACCGGGGTGGCATTCATCCCCGTGAACGCCAGGCCCGCGAGATGCTGTGAGTTCTCGATGGCGTAGCAGCACGCCATTATCGAACCCGTGGAATGCCCGAGCAGCAACAACGGCACGCCGGGATACGCCTTCTCGGCGAATGCGATGACGGTTCCGAAACCACCCCACCGCCTTCGCCCAACCGTCCTCGTCTGCGAAAAACCCGAGCTGTGCACGGGCAGGGACTCGCTCATGGTTGGAAACCGTTCACCCCCGCAACGCTTGGAACGCGTGGCTTCCTGCTCAGAGCAGCCAGATCAGAAGGACGGCCACAACGGCCAGCAGGGCCACCACACCCGCGACGGCCCCGACCGCCACCATTCCTATTCGCGCCGGGGCGTGGATTTCACCGGTCTGTCCCGCTGGGAGTTTTCCCTCACCGACGATCGCGGGGGTCTCCAGCGCTGCTGCCGGAAGCTGTTCCACCACGGGAACCAGATCGCCCAGGGTCTTCGCGCCGTAGATCACATCCATTGACTGCCGGTAGGAATCCGATTCCATCCGGCCGTCGGCGAATGCGTCCGAGACCCGCTTGGACAGCGCCTCCCGTTCCGTCTCGCCGACCGGTTCGGCCGCGCGTTGGAGATACCGGGAGGATGGCGGCAACTTGTTCATGCGATCAATGGTAGAAGTCCGGTGCGTCACTCGTTGAGCGGCCCGAAGGCAACACCGCGCGCGGTCAGTTCCGCTTCTCCTCCGTCAGGTTCCGTGAGCACCCAAAGGCCGTGCTCCGTGATGGCCACGGTGTTCTCCCAGTGGGCTCCGCGTTCCCCGTCGCGGCTGCGCACCGTCCAGTCGTCGGCGGCCACCACCGTCTGGTGAAATCCGAGGGTCAGCATGGGTTCGACCGCGATCGCCATCCCCACCCCGAGACGCGGGTTGGGGCGGAACCTGAACTGGTTCGGGACGTCCGGTTCCATGTGCATCCGGGAGCCGATCCCGTGCCCCGTGTAGTCGCGCAATGACCCGTAGCGGCGTGGCTGGTGCTTGACGCACCACTCGATGGCCCGCGACACGTCCCCGACGCGACCTCCGTCACGGACCGCGGCGATGCCTGCCCACATGGCCTGCCGGGTGGCCTCAATCATCCCGAGGTCCTCCGCCCGGGCCTCGCCGACCACGAAACTGCGGGCCGCGTCACCGTGCCAGCCGTCCAGCACGGCGCCGAAGTCGATGGAGACGAGATCGCCGTCACGGATCACCCGGTTCCCCGGGATGCCGTGAACCAGTTCGTCGTTCACGGAGATGCACGACACCCCCGGAAACGGGGTGCCGTACTCGGAGCCGTAGCCCAGGAAGTTCGAGGTCGCCCCGTGCTCGGCCAACACGTCCCGGCCCACCGCGTCGATCTCGGCGGTGGTGACACCCACCGCGGTGGCCTCCTGCATCCGGCGCAGACCCTCGGCCACGACCAGTCCCGCGGCTCGCATCTTCCTCAGCTGTTCGGGCGACTTGATCTCTATCGACATCTCAGGCCTTGCGCGCAGCCACCGCCTCGAGCATCCGCTGCCGCACCTCCTCGACGGTGCCGGTGCCTTCGATCTCCACGAGCAGCCCCTGCCGCTCGTAGTGGAACAGCAGCGGCGCGGTCTGGCCGGCGTAGACCTCCATGCGACGTCTGATGGTGTCCTCGTTGTCGTCGGTCCGTCCCTCCTTCTGGGCCCGGTCCAGCAGGCGCGCAACCAGCACGTCGGGCTCCACCATCAACGAGACCACGGCGTTGAGGCGCCGTCGCTGGCGGGAAAGATGCCGGTCCAGGAAGTGCACCTGGTGCATGGTTCGTGGGAAACCGTCGAGAAGGAACCCGGATGCGCAGTCCTCCTCGGCCAGCCGGTCAGCGACAATGGCCTCCGTCACGTCGTCGGGAACGTACTCCCCGGCCTCGATGATGGCCTTGACCTTGACACCCAACTCGGTGGCGTTGCGGATGTTGGCGCGGAAGATGTCGCCCGTTGAAATCGCTGGCACCGAATACGCCTCTGCCAGAGCTGTCGCCTGGGTGCCCTTGCCTGCTCCGGGGGCACCCATGATGAGCATTCTCACCTCAGGAATCCTTCGTAGTTGCGTTGTTGCAGCTGACTTTCGATGCGCTTGACCGTGTCAAGGGCCACACCGACGATGATTAGGATGGAGGTTCCGCCGAACGGGAAATTCTGGTTCGCGCCGACCGCGATGAACGCGAGGGTCGGGATCATCGAGATGATCGCCAGGTACAGCGACCCCGGCGCGGTCAGGCGGTTCAACACGTAGGTCAGGTAGCGTTCCGTCGGTTTGCCGGCGCGGATACCGGGAATGAAGCCGCCGTACTTCTTCATGTTGTCCGAGACCTCCTCGGAGTTGAAGGTGATGGCGACGTAGAAGTAGCAGAAGCCGACGATGAGCAGGAACTGCAGGGTGCTGTAAACCCAGCTGTTCGTGTGGAAGTTGGTGGCGATCCACTGCCCGGTCCCGGACTGGGGCCGGAAGGTGGCGTAGAGGATCGGCAGGTAAAGGATGGAGCTGGCGAAGATCACAGGGATGACGCCGGACTGATTGATCTTCAACGGAATGTAGGTGGTCGAACCACCCACGAGCCTGCGTCCGACCATGCGCTTGGCGTACTGCACGGGGACGCGCCGTTGTCCCTGCTCCATGAACAGGATGCCGAGCATCACGAGCAGACCGATGGCGACGATGGCCAGGAACAGGAACCAGCCGGTGGCCCCCTGGTGGCCCTCCTTGATGGACCACAGGCCGGTCGGAAACTGGGCGGCGATCTGAGTGAAGATCAGCACGGACATGCCGTTGCCGACACCACGATCGGTGATCAGCTCGCCCAGCCACATGATCACGACGGTCCCGGCAGTCATGGTGAGCACCATCGTGACCAGCGGGAAGAGCTCCACCTTCTCGTGGAGGATACCGATGCCCTTGCAATCCGGCAGCAGCTGATCCGTGCGCGCCATGGTGACGAATGCCGTCGCCTGGAGCAGCGCCAAAACGAGGGTGAGATACCGCGTGTACTGCGTGATCTTGGCCTGCCCAGCGGCGCCCTCCTTACGGAGAGCCTCCAGCCGCGGGATCACCACGGCCAGGAGTTGCAGGATGATCGAGGACGTGATGTAGGGCATCACTCCCAGGGCGAAGATCGTCAGGTGCAGCAGGGCACCGCCCGAGAACAGGTTGATCAGGGAGTAGAGCCCTGCCTGCTGACCTCCCGCGGCTTTGTTAAGGCATGTGTTCAACGCCTGCATGTTCACGTTCGGGGCAGGGATGGTGGAACCGAGACGGAACACCAGAAGGATCCCAAGCGTGAAGAAGATCTTCTTGCGCAGCTCAGGCGTCTTGAACGCGCTAGCGAAGGCGGAGAGCATCCGGCCCCTCTTTCAGTTGCTCAGCAAATTACCCGTCACCCATCTCAGGCAACCTAGGCAGCGTACCAAGGGGCACGCACATTCCCCAATGCCGTGCCACGCCCGGGGCCACCCGGGCACCGCCGGTACCGGCACCGGGCCCCTTCCCCACGCGACACCTCCCCGGAAGGTATTGCATACTTCCGGCCAGCTCTCCTATGCTTTCCAGCATTGACTTCGCGACGTAAGCGTCGTCGTTGGTTGGGGGACATCATGAAAAAAGTAATGACCGTGTACGGGACCCGTCCCGAGGGCATCAAGATGGCGCCTGTCATCCGCCGCCTCGAGGAGGATCCGCGATTCGAGTCGATCTCGGTGGTCACGGGACAGCACCGCGAGATGCTTGACCAGGTGGGCGAGGTACTGGGAATCACCCCGACGCACGACCTCAACGTTTTCACGCCGGGCCAGACCCTCAACGAGATCATGGCCCACATCATCACGCTGCTCGACCCGATCCTCGAGATGAAACGCCCCGACGCCGTTGTGGTCCAGGGCGGCACATCCACCGTCGCGGCGGCCGCCCTGGCCAGTTTCAACCGGCACATCCCCGTCGTCCATCTGGGGGCGGGGCTCCGCAGCGGCGACATCGCGGCGCCGTTCCCGGAGGAGGCCAACCGCAGCATCGCAACACGGATCAGCTCCCTCCACCTGGCCCCGACCCAGCGGTGCCGGGTCAATCTGGAACGGGAGGGGGTGCGCAGCGAGGACATCATCGTCACCGGGAACACCGTCATCGACGCCCTGATGCGGGCGGTGGAGGCCGAGGTCCCCATCCAGGACGAGAGGATCCGCGAGGCGATCGCCTCGAACGCACCGATCCTGCTGGTCACCGCCCATCGCCGCGAGAACTGGGGAGCCCCCATGGAGCGGATCGGCAACGCCGTCGCCCGGCTGGCCCTCCGCCACCCTGGGCTCCGCGTGATCCTGCCGGCCCATCTCAACCCGATCGTCAGGCACTGTCTGCTACCCCCATTGGTCGGCCTGGACAACGTCATCGCCTGCGATCCCCTCCCCTACGGTGAGTTCATCCAGCTGTTGAAGGCATCGAGTGTCGTCCTGACCGATTCCGGCGGGTTGCAGGAGGAGGCCCCGGCCCTCGGCAAACCCGTCCTGGTGCTTCGCGAGAGGACGGATCGTCCGGAGGCGGTCGAGGTCGGTGCGGCCCGGCTGGTCGGCACCGACGAGGAGACCATCCTCGCGGAGGTCGGCAGCCTGCTCAGCCTCCCCGCCGGCCACGCCCCGATTCCCGAGTCGGTCAATCCCTACGGTGACGGTGCGGCCGCGGTGCGGGCGGTCGCGGGAATCGCGGCTTTCCTCGGTGTCGGCGATCCCCTGCCCGACTTCGTCAGCCACACCCCGGCGCGCCCCTGGCCGCTCACCAAGTCCGCCTGAAAGCTCCACCCGGGTTCGGGGTCCTAGCGGAAACGGAACCACCCGGTGGGAAAAGGGAAGGAGCCGGGTGCCGAATCCTCGGATCGGCACCCGGCCCCATTTGTCTTGCGCTGTCGCTCAGGCCTCCACCGCGGAGCCGCCGGCAGCGGCCAGCTTCTCCTTCGCGGAGTTCGAGAACGCGTCGGCCGTTACGTTGAGGGCGACGTTGATGTCGCCGTCGCCCAGTACCTTGACGAGCGCGCCACCGCGGACGGCCCCGGCCTCGACGAGGTCCTCCACCGTGACCGCTCCCCCCCTGGGGAACAGCTCGGCGAGGCGGCCGACGTTGACGACCTGGTACTCCACGCGGAACGGGTTCTTGAAGCCCTTGAGCTTCGGGATCCGCATGTGCATCGGCATCTGGCCGCCCTCGAAGTTCGCGGGGACGTTCTTGCGAGCGCCCGTGCCCTTCGTGCCGCGACCGGCGGTCTTGCCCTTGGACGCCTCACCGCGGCCCACGCGGGTCTTGGCGGTGTTGGCGCCCGGGGCGGGACGCAGGTGATGAATCTTGAGAGCCATTACTTGACCTCTTCCACTTCCACGAGGTGGGCGACGGTGCGGATCATGCCGAGCACCTCGGGACGATCCTCACGCACCACCGTCTGGCCGATGCGCTTCAACCCCAGGGTGCGAAGCGTGGCCCGTTGGTAGTCCTTGCCGCCGACCCCCGACTTGATCTGGGTGATCCTCAGTTCAGCCATCAGCCGGCCACCTCTTCCTTGCGTGCACGGAGCAGCGCCGCCGGGGCGACGTCCTCCACCGGCAGGCCACGACGCTTCGCGACGGCCTCCGGTTCCTCGAGCTGCTGCAGGGCGTCAACCGTCGCGTGGACGACGTTGATGGCGTTGGCCGAGCCGAGCGACTTGGCCAGCACGTCGTGCACACCGGCGCACTCGAGCACCGCACGCGCCGATCCACCGGCGATGACACCGGTACCGGGCGAGGCGGGGCGCAGAAGCACCACGCCGGCGGCCTTCTCACCCTGCACGGGGTGCGGGATGGTGCGCTGGATCAGCGGCACGCGGAAGAAGTGTTTCTTGGCCTCCTCCACGCCCTTGGCGATGGCGGCGGGCACCTCCTTCGCCTTGCCGTAGCCGACGCCGACGGTTCCCTCACCGTCACCGACGACCACCAGGGCGGTGAAACTGAAACGACGCCCACCCTGGACGACCTTGGCGACGCGGTTGATGGCGACCACGCGCTCGAGATACTGGTTCTTCTCTTCCCTGGAAGCCTGGCCACGACGATCGTCACGGCCACGACGCTCCCCACCGCGGCGATCACCGCGCTGCTGGGTTTCACTCATCGTGTTCCCTATCCTCTCGTCGTTCTCAGAATCCGAGACCGGCCTCGCGCGCCGCATCGGCGAGCGCGGCGATCCGGCCGTGGTACTTGTTGCCGGCGCGGTCGAAGACGATGTTCTCGATGCCGGCTTCCTTCGCGCGTTGGGCGATGATCTCCCCCACCATGCGGGCCTTGGCGGACTTGTCGCCCTCCGCCGCGCGCAGGTCCGCTTCCATGGTGGATGCGGAGACCAGGGTGCGGCCGGCGGTGTCGTCGATCACCTGGACGTACAGGTGCCGCGCGGAGCGGGTGACCACCATGCGAGGCCGCTCGGCGGTGCCGTTGATCTTCTTGCGGCCACGCAACTGACGGCGGGCACGTGAGGCGGTCTTCGCCGCCAGGCCCTTGCGTATGCCAAGCGAGATAGCCATTACTTACCAGCCTTTCCGGCCTTGCGGCGGACGTGTTCGCCCGCGTAGCGAACGCCCTTGCCCTTGTACGGCTCGGGCTTGCGGATCTTGCGGATGTTCGCGGCGGTCTCACCGACAAGCTGCTTGTCGATGCCGTGCACCGTGAACTTGGTCTGGGTCTCGACGGTGAAGGTGATGCCCTCCGGGGCGTTGACCACCACCGGGTGCGAGAACCCGAGGGCGAACTCCAGCTGGGTTGGGCCCTTCGCGACGACACGGTAGCCGACGCCCACGATCTCGAGTTTCTTCTCGTAGCCCTGGGTGACCCCGGTGACCATGTTCGACACGAGGGTACGGGTCAGGCCGTGCAGGGAACGGGACAGCCGCTCGTCGTCCGGACGCGACACCTGCAGTTCGCCCTGCTCGTTCTTCGCAATGGTGATGGGTTCGCGAACGGTGAACTTCAGCTCACCCTTGGGGCCCTTGACGGCCACGTCCTGGCCGTCGATCTTGACCTCGACGTTGGACGGGACCGCGATCGGGAGCCTGCCAATTCGTGACATGTTCTATCTCCTTTTCAGTCTCGTCGGGTCACCAGACATAGGCGAGCACTTCGCCGCCCACGGACTTGGCGTTTGCTTGTTTGTCGGTCAGCAGCCCCTGGGAGGTGGAGATGATGGCGATACCGAGACCGCCGAGCACCTTCGGGAGGGCGTTGGCCTTCGCGTAGACGCGCAGACCGGGCTTGCTGATGCGACGGAGCCCTGCGATGGAGCGCTCGCGGGAGTCACCGTACTTGAGGGTGACCTTGAGCACCTTGCCCACCTGTCCTTCGACCTCGGTCAGCTCGAAGTTCGAGATGTAACCCTCGGCCTTCAGAATCTCCGCGATGCCGACCTTGA
>ERZ773079.185-NODE-185-length-42806-cov-25.722299_pt1 | contig 42806 bp, 64 predicted proteins | sample MGYA00511355_ERZ773079 | MGnify/ENA primary metagenome ERZ773079 (study PRJEB29015, sample SAMEA2737979) | human oral metagenome | biome: human oral; feature: human-associated habitat; material: dental | place: China | collected 2117 ... | reverse complement strand
ACGCTTTCAGATTGCGAGTAAGCCCCAAGTACAGGAGACCACTTCCTGTAACTCGGGGCTACATCAGAGTAATTGTAGAGCTAACCATCCAGCTCGTCAAGCAGCCGCCGCCCTTTCCTGAGGTTGCAGCCGAGGTGACTGAACGCGATGTTCGATTCCTCGTGCTTCCCTCCCCTGGCGATGGGAATGATGTGCTCGATGGTGCGGCTCATCGGGTCTGGGTGGCTGACGCCTTCGTCGATGAGGTCTCCACAGACGATGCAGGTCTGGCTGCTGTTCTTCCAGAGCTCGAGGGCATCGACCTGGTAGGCCTTGAGGATGAGGGCCTGGCTGTCGAAGTCCTTGGGCGGGGTCTTGAGTCGCTTGACTTGCTGCTTGTACTGGGAGAGTTTGTGGGAGGCGTAGCCTCGTCGGCTCTTCCTCCATCGTGCTACGCGAGCGGCCTCCTGGGCGCGGTGAGATTGCCGGTAGGCGCGGGCTGTGGCATGGGCGCGCTCGGGGTTCTCCTTGCGCCATTGGCGGGCTTGTTCTGCGGCCTTGCGGCGACGTTTGCGGTTGTACCGTAGGTCGGAGCATTGGGGTGAGCAGAGGGTCTGCTTGGGGCTGCGGGGGGTGAATAGGGTGCCGCAGACGGGGCAGGGTTGTTTGGGGAGGGGGTCTTCCATGTGGCGCCTCCTATGGTTTGGTGTGTGTGGTTTCCTCGGCGGTGGGGTGTGGTGGCTCGTACGGCGCGGGCTGCGTCCATGCGGGCCCGTTGTTGGTTGAGGCGCTGTTGTTCTTGGTTCCATGCCCATTGCTGGTAGGCGCGGGCTTCGGCTTGGCGGCGGAGTTCATCCTGCCATTCGCGGGCTTGCCATTCCTGGTGCCAGGCTTGGAGTCGGGCGTCTCGTGCCGCCTGTTGCTGGGCGGCGGCTTTGCGTTGGCGTTCGGCTCGGCCGATGTCGGCGAGGGCTTTGAGGGCGCTGGGCCGCTGTTTGGTGGTGTAGTAGCGGCGGCGTCCGGTGCCGGGGATGCGTGTGCTGACGCTGAATGGTCCTGGGAGGTTGACGTGGAATCTCATGGCCCCTTCTCCTTCGTGGTCTGTTAGCACGTAGCATACTCGGGTTTGGGGGGCTGGTCCACCCGGTAGTGCCCTGTTGGCTGTTTTGTTACGTCGATGGCTGTTCGCGGCCCATGTACTCGAATTCGGGGCTGTCGAGCATCCAGTCGATGACGTCGAAGGTCTGGTCGTAGGTGTCGATGGTGACTTGGAGGATGCGGTCTTCGTTGGGTTCCATGTGTTCGCCGGTGACGCGGGCGGTGCCTGCGTCGGTGCGGAAGTGGTCTCCGACGGTGTAGCGGGTCATGGTGTGTTCTCCTGCGTCTCTTGTAGAGAGTATCGTATTCTGTCGTACGTGTCAACACCGTAGACCCCTATGATTCGGTCGTATTCTTCGTCGTCGTAGGTGGTGAAGACGTTGACGTAGTGGCTGTTCTCGCCGATGGTGGCGGTGATGTGGAGGTCGAGCTCTCCCCGGCCTCGTTCGATTTTGGTGATTTCTCGGATGAGGCCGTTCTGGCGGATACGGTCGCCGACATGGAGGTCTTCGGCTGGCGTGGGTTCGATGGCGATGATCATCGGATGGGGCCCTTCTCGTTGAGTGAGGGGGGGGGATCGAGGGGGACACTCTCGTTGCCGAAGGAGAAGTTCGTGTCGTTGACGGCCGTGAGTCCTCGCTGGAGCATGAGGTGGGTCTGGAAGCCGACGACCGCGTTGCCGGCGAGACGGATGCGGGCGGTGCGGGAGAGGTTCGCAGCGTTGTTGGAGGGCAGCCCCATGAGCCACTCGGCGAAGGCAGCGTTGAGACGACCCGTGCCGTCTTCGAAGCGGGGCACGGAGCGGCCCGTGATGCGCGCCCAGAGCATGAGGTCGAGTAGATGGGGGGAGTTGCCCTCGCGGACCCAGGTTTGGAGGTTGACGCCGCCACTGCGCCCGGACCGTCCGGGGCCTGTCGAGGATGAGGCCGTGGGCGTGGGGGCCATGCACCGCGGGGCGGTCTGCCGGGCGGTGGCCGTGCGCCGCACGGCGAAGCGGCGGCGGGCGGCGACGAGCATGATGCGTTCGCGGCGGTGTGGAGCCCCGACCTCCCAGGCGCCGGCAGAGGAGACGGTGGTGCGGTATCCATACTTCTTCGCCAGCCAGTCGGCGAGGGAGATGTAGGTGCTGTGGCCGCCGGGGACGCTCTCCGCGACGATGAGGTCCGCGCCGCCCGCTACGGCCTTGTCAAGGGCCTCGTGGATGAGGCTGCTACGAGTTCCGGAGCCCCGTTCGGCCCTGGCGCCCTTGCCTGCGACGGAGAGGTCCTGGTAGGGCGCCCCGATGGTGACGATGGAACCCTCCGAGACGATCTGGTCGCGGAAGTCCTTGCACACTTCGACGTCTGGGAAGCGGTGCCTCAGGTACTTGCGGGCGGGCCCGTAGGTGTCGGAGAACGACACGGGGCGAGTGGGTTCGACAAGGCCAGCGGAGACGGCCCGGGCGAGTTCACCGGTGCCGGAGAACATGTCGATGACCGGTGTCGAGTTCATGTCAGTCAACCTCCTCGCACTCGATCTCGACCTCGCCGGTGGCCACGAGGGTGTTCAGGGCCAGGATGCGATGCCTCTTGTCCCCCACGCGGACGTAGACCCGGTCTCCAAGGGAAGTTTCGAGGAGATCGTCGGAGAGTATGAACGAGGTGGGCTCGTGCGGACCGTAGGTGATGCGGCCGACGGCTTCAGTCATCAGTGGCTCCATGTTAGTTCTCCTTCCAGGAGAGGGCCTTGATGCGGATGCGGTTGCTGCCGCCGTCGTCGGGCCCCCAGCAATCAGCGTCTTCAGTGAGCATGAGCGACACGGGTTCGAAGGTGAGGTGCTCCTCGAGGTCGAGGGGGCCAGCGTCGTCGTAGAGTTCGCATTTCGTATCGGCCCTGATAACGATCGGCAAGCTGTCGTCGTACTTGTCAAGGTATTCCTTGAGGTCTGTGATGGTGTACATAGCTGGTTCCTTTCAGCCGGTTCTGGTGATCGGTACGGATGAGTGGACGACGATCAGTGCACGTCTGCGGGTGTCGAGGTGTTCGATGTACAAGGAGTGAAGTCGTCGGTCTGGTCTATCGATATCAGTTCGTAGTCGCAGCCTGACAGTGAGATGAAGTAGCCGGGGTGGAGGTCAGCGGGGCGGCAGGTCATTCCTGGACCTCGATGACTCGGGTGAACTTCTCGTCGTTGGGGCACATTGTGCTGGTCGTAGTCTTCTTGAAGCGCGGGGTGTAGTAGGCGATGACGTGGCCCTCAGTGACCTGGCTGACTTTTTTCACACGGAATGTGTTGTCGGGTGAGTAAATGATGTCGCCTTCCTTGAGTTCCGTGACGGGGGTCGGTTCCACTAGGTAGCGCACGTCAGGTCTCGTCTTCCAGGCCGAACTCTGCACGCTCCCTGGAGAAGATGACGCGGTCGATGAGTTCGTCGGTTCTAAGGCAGAAGTGGGACTCTGGTCGATTCTTAATCTCACGCCGCACTCCGCCGACGTCAATGTCGTCGTCGTAGTGTGGGAAGCCGGTGACGTGGACGCGGTGATCGGATGTGGTCACTTTGGTCACACGTAAGTTCCGGCAGCCTCTGCGGACAATGGCACCTCGATTCAGTTCGGACGCGAGTGTCGGTTCTACTGCGTACAGCATGTCAGTCCACTTTCTCGTAGGTCTCTTCGAAGATGTCCTTCTGGCAGGGGTAGAACTCGCCTTGGATACCCTTGATGATGTAGGCGCCTTCGTTGAACCACATGGGCCCTTCGAGCGAGTGGACGAAAACGCCATCGTCGTCGTACATGGAGCGCTTCACATGGCCGTTGCTCCAGTCCTGGAGCTCTAGGAAGTTACTTCCGGTGTACTGGCGGGCCTCAATGGGGATGGGCTTCTTTCGGTAGTAGGGCATGTTTCGTCTCCTGTTCGTGGGGTAACTGTTAATTGCTTGTCAGTAGAGTTGCAGTCTTGTCATGGCGCGTCCTTTGATTTCTTGTTGGCGAGTTCCTTGAGGATGCGTCGGGCTTTCTCCTTGCCGTGCGTGTTGTCGGCCGGGAGTTGTGGCGGCGACGGTCGGCGGCCGATGGTGGTCCATGCGTGTTGTTCGGCTTGGGGGCCGGCGAGTCCGGATCCGATGCCTGCGTTCCAGGCGGTGAGCCAGGCACAGGCTGTTTCGGGTTCGTCTCGTAGGCCGTCTGGGAAGTGAGTGCCGGTGTTGCTGCGGTTGTGGTGTTCGAGGCGTTCCTTTCGTAGTGCTCGGATGGCTTTGGCGATGGTTTCGACGTTGATCTGCCAGCCGCGTCCGTTGGTGTCCCAGTCTTTGATGGCTCGCCGTGCGGCGGGGCGGAGTTCGGTGGAGCGGAGGTGTGGGATTTCGGCGTTGAGGTAGTCGGCCCAGACTGGTGCTTGTGCGTCTTTGGCGGTGGTGGTTCCGGCGGCGACGAGGTATGTGAGCATGTCTGCGGTGACTGAGGCTGAGATCATGGTTCGCTCCAGTATCCGGCGGGGAGGAGGTGTTGGTCTTCTTGTGCTTGGTCCCAGGCGATGGCTTGTGCACGCATGTCGTGGAGCATCTGGTCCTGGTTGCGGCGTGGCGTGGTTTTGTTGGTGCGTCTGGCCCAGTTGCGCCATGTGGCGTCCCAGTCGAGTTTGCGTCCTCTGGCGCCTGGTTGGGCTGCCCAGTAGTCGCGGAAGGTTTCGAGTTCGGTTGGGTTGGCGGCGGCTGGTGCTTCGCGGCGCGTCCAGTCGGCGAGTTCTGGGCTGGGGGTCCAGTCTTTGGGTAGGCGTGTACCGTTCTTGGGGGCGGTCTTGGCGGCGGGGGCAGCGGTGGTCTTGGGGGGTTCTGGGGTGTCGTCGCCCCATTTGCGGCGGTTGTTCTCCTTGGAGGAGGGGAGCGTGTTGGCTCCAGTCTCTTCGACGGTGAAGGAGTTGTCGTAGCGGATGCGTCCGTCTTCGTCGAGGGTGGCTCGCCAGTCGATGTAGTAGTCGAGGGTGTCGGTGCCGTTGTGAGTGTCGGTGACGATGAGGTTCTTGTCTTTGAGGGCGTTGAGGTGCCTGTAGACGGAGCTAGTGCCGGTGCGGGCGATCTTGGCGAGGCGCTTCTGGCTGATGAAGATGGGGGCGCCGGCGAGGGTGGAGAGGGCGAGGAGGATGTTGACTTCGCCTCTGCTGAGGTCTTGGCGTGCGTGGAGGTAGATGAGGGGGGTGAGTTGCGAGAGGTACATGGTTTGTGTATACTCCGGTTCGTCGATTGTAAGTAGCGCGGCGGTCGGCGTTCGTGCAGGGCGGTCATCTGGTTGGGGTGGCCGCCCTGCTGTTTATCGGCCGAGGCGTGACTGTTGGAGGTAGTCGTCGAGGTCGGTGCGGCTGATGCGGATGGTGCCGCGGGGGCCGGTGCCGAGCCTGTAGTGCTTGATGGCGTCGCGCTTGACGAGGGCGTAGACGAACTGTTTGGAGCAGCCGAGTTCGGTGGCGACTTGCTGGATGGTGAGTAGTGCGGGCATTGCTGTGTTCTCCTTTATTGTTGTCTGTAGTCTACTCCCGCGCTACGTCGGCTGTCAACTAGCGAGCTGGTGTCGTTTTGATTGCGGACGCTGTTGCCCCGGTCTGCCCCTGGTAGTGGGAGCCGAGTCCGTCGGATCCGTAGGGGCGTGTGGCGGGGCGGTCGAGCTCGAGGAAGGTGAGCTGGGCGATCCGTGTCCCTGGCATCAGTGAGATGGGGGACTTGGAGAAGTTGATGAGCTCGAGGGTGATCTCTCCCTGGAAGCCGGGGTCGATGAAGCCGGCGGTGACGTGGATGGCGAGTCCCTTCCTGGCCCAGGAGGACTTGCCTTCGAGGCGGCCAACGAGCCAGTTGGGGATGTGGACGTACTCCTCGGTGGTGGCGAGGAGGAACTCTCCGGGCTGGATGACGAGGGGGTCTTCGGTGATGGCGCCTGTCTCTTCGTCGAGGGTGCCGACGTTGTCGATGTAGGTGGTGCCGAGGTGCATCTCGATGCTGGCGGGTTGGATGTTGATGGGGCGGCGGCTGCGGATGAGTCCGTAGGAGTCGATGAGGGCCTGGAGTGTGCTGTCGGCGAGGATGCTCATGAGTCTTTCCTTGTGATGAGGTCGAGTGTGAGGTCTTCTGTCCAGTGTGTTCTGAGGAGTCTGGGCATTCGTTTTCGGTCGGTGCGTTGGAGGTCGATGGTGAATCCTGCGCCGTGGTGGTGGGTTTGTGTGACGATCCAGGTGGAGTGCATGTGTCGTATTGGATCTCCGGGGCGGATGTCCCAGACTGATGTGGGTTGAATGGTGATGTTCATGGTCCTGTTGTGTGGTTGTGCGTGTTTTGTGGAATGGTTTCTTCGTGGGTGGTGGTTGGTTTTGTTTTCTCCTTTCTGTGGTGGGTTTGTCGCATTTGCCGCCCTTCTCTCGTGGAGTGTTGGTGTGCTGTGTGGTGGTCGCAGGTCCATCGTAGGGCGCCGGGGGTGGGACGTCAACCACCCGGGCAACATGTGACACCAGTCTCATAGTTTGTGAAGGAGGCGCCGCAACCACCGTTCAAAATGAAGGAGGGGGTCATTCAAAATGAAGGAGGGGGTCATTCAAAATGACCGACAGAAGATAAAGAACCTAAGAAGAACTCTCTCCTCACTACGTTCGGAGAGAGTTACGCGCGCGCGTGCACACGTGCGCGCGCGACCCCGACCCGACACGCCGCCCGGGGTTGACTCGCCGCCGACCAGGGTGTAGGCTCCTAGCTATGAGCGCCGCACTAGACCTCGCCGCAGCCGTCAGGTTCGCCTACCAGACAGACAAGCCCCTCACCGAGCACGCCCGCTTCGTCCTCATCGCACTTGCCTTCCTGGAATTCATCGAGGACGACGACGCGGTCACCTACGACAAGCTCGTCAAGACAACCGGCCTTTCGCTCGCAACCATTTACCGGGCCGTGAATTCCCTCCGCGACCGCGAATTCGTCCTCAACAAGAGGCGCAGCATCCTCACAATCAACAAGAGCATTCTGTGAGACTAGAATGTGGCACAATGAGAGCCGACGCAGAAGCGAATTACCGGCCGACTGGAACAAAATAAGAGCCAGAGTCCTCAGAAGAGACAACGGCAAATGCGTATTCTGCGGAGCACCGGCCAATCAAGTCGATCACATAAGCCCGGGGCAGAACCACTCGATCGGCAACCTGCGCTCCCTGTGCCGCACCTGCCACATGCGCCGCACCGCAGCCCAGTCCAAGGAATCCCGGAAACGAGGAGGATGGACCCGGCCGAAGCGAGCCAGACGCAAGCCACCGCCGAAGCACCCCGGATACCTGTGAGGAGGAGACCATGCCGAGCCCAATCCCCAAGCGCTCCGACGAGGGCCACAGGACGACGCGCGCCAGGAAGCGCAAGAACGGCCTGACGCAAGGCAGATCCGGGAACCTCGACTTCATTCCCGAGCCCGACGAAGATTGGCACCCGATCGCCAAGATGGTCTGGGATGGGGCCAAGAAGTCCGGTGAAGCTGTCTACTACGAGCCGTCCGACTGGGCCGTCCTGTACTCCCTCTGCGACGACATCTCGCACTACAAGGCCTCCGGGCGGCGAGGAGCGCAGATGCTCACCGCGATCAACTCCATGATGACCTCTCTGCTCCTTACCGAGGGGGACCGGCGTCGAGTCCGCATCGAGCTCGACCGCCACAGCGAGGAGGAGATCGAGTCCGCTGGCGTCGCCTCCATGAAGAAGTTCCTCGAAGCCAGACAGAAGGAAGCATGAGCAAGGCGCTCCTCGCCCCACGGGAGCGCCTCCACACACTCCCCGACGGCCTGCCCGAGAGGACTCTCGGCTACTGGGTCGCCGCATGGATGATCGACAACCTGACCCAGCCGAACGGCCCCAAGGCCGGGAACGCCTTCCAGCCGACACCGGGCCAGATCAACTTCCTCCTGCACTTCTACGAGGTCGATGAGAACGGCCGGTTCCTCTACCGGCATGGCGTCCGCCGCCTCGCCAAAGGATCCGGAAAGTCCCCGTTCGCCGCCGCCCTCGCCCTTGCCGAGCTCCTCGGCCCGGTCCGCCTCGACGACTTCGACGACGACGCCCTTGGTGGGGTGATCGGCAAGCCGGTGTCCATGCCTCTCGTGCATGTCGTCGCCACGTCGGAGCGGCAGACAGCGAACACGATGCGCATGGTGAGAGCCTTCTGCAACAAGAAGACGAAACTGGCGGCGAAGTACTCGCTCGACCCGGGGAAGACCTACATCGATACGCCGAAGGCGGGGCGCCTCGAGCAGGTCACCTCCTCCGCGCACACTCTTGAAGGCGCCGAGGTGTCCTTCCAGGTCGCCGACGAGACCGAGCACTGGACTCCCGGCCTGGGCGGACCGGAACTCATGGCGACCATGAGGCAGAACGCATCGAAGTCGCTCGGGTCCCGTGTCGTCGAGACGTCAAACGCATGGATTCCGGGCCAGCAGACGGTCGCCGAATCGACGTTCGACTCCTGGTGCGACCAAGAGGACGGGCTCACCAGGGGTGACATGAAGATCCTCTACGACGCCCGTATAGCGCCCGCGAACACGTCTTTGACCAATGACCCCAAGAAGGGCGAGATCAGCCTCAGAGAGGGCCTCTCGTTCGTCTACGAGGACTGCCCGTGGGTGGACCTGAAGACCATCGAGGAGCAGATCTGGTCCCCCGAGTACCCCGAGTCGAGGTCCCGCCGCTTCTTCCTCAACCGGCCCAACGCCGCCGAGCACTCCTGGTGCCCCCTCGACGCCTGGGTCCTCCTGTCCGACAAGAAACGCAAGGTCGAGGACGGCGAGGACATCGTCATGTTCTTCGACGGGTCGAAGTCGAACGACCACACGGCCCTCGTTGGCTGCTGCATGTCCGACGGGCACATCTTCAAGATTGGCCACTGGCGTCCTCTGCGCTCCTCCAAGAACGTGGATGTTGCCGCCGTCGATGCCGGGGTTCGGCTCGCGTTCGAACGCTGGCACGTCATCGCGTTCTGGGCCGACGTCCGCGAGTGGGAGTCCTTCGTTCGCGTCGCCTGGCCAGAGGACTACGGGAAGGACCTCATCTGCCACGCCGTGAAGGGCGGCATGTCCGCGTCGCCGATCGCATGGGACATGCGCTCCCACGCCTACCAGTTCGCCGAGGCCGCCGAGACGGCCAGGACGGAGATCGACCAGAAGGCCTTCACCCATGACGGCGACTCCGCCCTCGGGGAACACGTGTCCAACTGCCGTGAGAACGAGTATCGGGGACTGATCTCCGTGAAGAAGGAATCTCCGAAGTCGCAACGGAAGATCGACCTCGCTGTCTGTATGATCGGAGCCAGGATGTTGTACCGACAGGTTAAGAAGTCCCCCGAGTGGGAGAAGCTCTCCAAGGGGCCCGGGAAGTGGGAGATCCTCATATGAGTTTCGAGAAGATGCTGGAGCGGTTCCAGACCGGGGCCCTGAGGCCGAAGCGGTTCGAGGCGCACTACGAGGGGAACTCGCGCCTCGACGCCCTTGGTATCAGTCTGCCCCAGTCGGCGCGCGTCCTGGAGATCCAAGCTCCGTTCGCGAAGATGGCCATCGACGTGCTCACCGAGGTTCTCATCCCATCGGGGTTCATCCTCCCCGACCAGGACCGGGACGAGGATATCGCCTTGATCCGGGAGACCTGGCAGTACAACAACATGGATTCCCAGTTCAACCTGGCTGCGGCTGAGGCTATCGCCGCTGGCCTCGTGTTCTGGGTCGTCGCCCCTCCGGACAAGGACCACGAGTACGCGACCATCCGCGCTATCGACGCGAAGCACGGCCGCGTCCGCATCGACTACTCGGGCAAGCCTATCGAGGGGATCGCACGCTACCGGCTCCCGAACGGGAAGCAGGGCGCCTCCTACTACACGCCCGACGGTGTCACCATGTACGAGGAGAACCAGTCCGGGTGGGCGAAGGTCGCGGGCCGGAAGGACAAGTGGGGGATGAGTATCGTCCCCATGTTCAACCGGGCCCGAATCTCCGACCGGTACGGCAGGTCGGACCTGAAGGAGCTGCGGACCGTCATCGACGCGGCCTCCAGGACTCTGACGAATCTTCAGATCGCCCAGGAGGTCAGCGCCCTGCCGATGAGGGCCCTGGTCGGCGACGGTGCCGGGGAGGTCGTCAAGAAGTACGCGGATCGCATGCAGGCCTACATGGGGACGCTCCTGGCGCTCCCCGAGGGGGCTTCCGTGACCCAGGTATCCGGGGCCCCCTTGGACCCGTTTATCTCCTCCTACCGGTCCTACGCACTACAGATCTCGGCGATGACGGGTATCCCGCCATCGATGATGGGCGTCGCCTCGGACAACAACCCGACGTCCGCTGAGGCTCTCCGCGTGGCCAAGGACCGTCTGATCGCGAGGGCGGAGAACAAGCAGCGTCAGTTCTCCGACGCCCTGGAGGAGGTCGGCCGGCTGATCGTCGCCATGAACAGGGGCTCCCTGGAAGGGCTCCAGGACCTCGAGGTCACGTGGCGCGACGCCGCCGCCCCGTCCGTGTCCGCCCAGATGCAGGCCGCACTCCAGGCCCAGGCCCAGGGCGTCATCCATGAGGAGACGGCCCGCGAGTACATGCGGCTCACTCCGGCCCAGATGGAGCGTGAGGCCCAGTTGTCCCGGGACATCCACGACATGACCGGGATGAGTCTCGGCGAGCGGGAGGAGGGAGAGCCGGGTGCTGGAGAGGATCTTCCGGCTGATGCTCAACAGCATCAGGGCGTCGTTCAGGCGAAGCATTTCGCCGACGGTAAGGGGGCTTTCTGACGGGCGCAGCAAGGGTGACCCGAGGGGGCAGGCAAGGGTCCTGTACCCGGAGGTCGCCGCGGCCCGTCGGAAGGCGTGGGCCGCGGCCGCCTTGTTCCTGAGGGATCAGGCGAGGCGGTACGGGGCTGACGAGTCGTGGATCCCCGAGGTGCCCCCATACGGTGAGAGAGCGGTCGAGTACGCCCTCCGGGGCATCCCTACCGGGGGCACTCCGGAGAGGTGGGAGGAGGCCGTCCTGGAGCGCCTGGAGGGGCACGTTGAGGCTGCGGCCAGGAGGACGGTCGCCGACGCGGTCTCAAAGGCCCCGTCGAGTGTTCCTCTCGTCGAAGGTCTAGAGCACCTAGAGGAGAACCTGGACGGGTTCCCCGAGAAGGAGAAGAAGGAGATCGTCCGCGAGGTCGCCGAGTCGGAGAAGCGTCGTCCCCGGCGGACTCTCGCCGAGGCCCTGGGGGAGATCGCGGAACGTGTCGGCGAGGCGCTCGACGAGCTCGACGAGGCGGGCATCAAGGTTCCGCGTGAAACACGCGAGGGCGTCCCGTCATCGAGGCGCTCCCTCGATGGGAAGGTCATCGCCCGCCCGTTCGCGTGGGCCCGCGTCGTGCACCCGTCCCAGAACGGGCCGTGCGGTTTCTGCGTCATGCTCGCGGCCCGCGGCCCCGTCTATCACACGTCGGAGACTGCCGGGCTGAGGGCCGACGCGTTCCACGACCACTGCCACTGCACCGTCGTCCCGGTCTTCACGTCCCGCGAATGGGAGGGCAAGGCGGCGCAGGAAGAGGCGGCGAGAACTTATGATGAGGTCGTCCGTAAGGGACGGTTGCATGGCCGCGAGGCCGTGAACGCCATGAACCGCGAGATGTATCGGAGAAGGAAACGATGAGTCGCCCCACAACTCACGACACCGACCCGGCCGAGTCCGTTGAGGAGACGGAGCAGGTCGAGGAGAAGGCCACTGACGTCGAGGCCGCCGAGGAGGCTCCGGCCGAGAACGCCGACCCGGAGAAGAAGCCTGCCGAGGAGTCCTCCCCTGAGGAGGCCGCCGAGGAGGCTCCGGCCGAGAACGCCGACCCGGAGAAGACTCCGACCGCCGAGGAGTACGCCGCCCTCAAAGCCCGTCTCGAAGAGGCCGAGAAGGCTCTCGCTTCCCGAGCTCTCGACGAAGCTCGTGCCAAGGCGGTGACCGACGCGGGTCTCGCCGCCAAGTACGCTCCCCTGCTCGGAGACGACCAGGACTCGTGGCAGGCCAAGGTCGAGCTCCTCAACGCCCTCCGGGAATCCAGTGACGAGACCGCCACTGTCCCCCGGGACCCGGCCGTCGATGCATCACCTGACATCGAGGAAACTGAGACAATGGAATTCGCCAGGGCCCTGTTGGGCGTCTGATTCGTTTTCCACGACTAGGAAGAGGCGAGAATGGCTGACAACGAGGCCAAGATCGAGACCATCAGGAAGATTCTCGACACCAACGTCGGCAACTCCGATGCGTTCCCCAAGACGGTAGTCCAGAACATCTGGGACACCGCGAAGAAGGGGTCCATCATCCAGACGCTCGCGGGCGCCGTCCCGCTGTCCATGAATGGTGACGCGATCCCGATCCCGGTCGGTCAGGCGACCGCCGGAGTCGTCGCCGAGGGCGAGGCCAAGCCCGTCACCACGATGGCCACCAAGGTCAAGACCGTGACCCCGATCAAAGTCGCGACCATGATCCTGTACTCGATGGAGACCGCCCAGGCGGACCCGCTCGGCGAGTACTCCCGCATCCAGAACTTCCTCGCCGAGGCGATCGCCCGGTCCGTTGACATGGCCGTCATCCACGGCGTTGACGCCAACACCGGCACCAAGATCACCGGCAAGGAGGCGCTGCGCGACACCACGAAGGCCATCGAGATCGACCTGACCCAGGAGAAGGCCGGGTACATCGGCAAGCAGCTGACCGCCGGTTACGACGCCGTCGTTCTCGACGTCGTGGACGAGCACGAGTTCGACTTCAACCACTTCCTGTTCGCCCCGAAGTTCCGGTCCTCGCTGGTCAACGCCCTGGACGGCCAGGGTCGCCCCCTGTACCAGGCCTCCACGAACCTGGCCGACCAGTTCACTACGGTCCTCGGCCTGCCCGCCGCCTGGCACCGCTCCGTCTCCGGCTACGAGAAGGCCAAGACCGGTGTCGAGAAGCTCCTCGGCTTCGGCGGCGACTTCAAGGACAACATCCGCCTGGGTTACGTCAACCAGATCACCTACCGTCGCGCCAGCGAGCGGGCCGGTGGCATCGATCTGTTCGACCGCAACCTCGGTGCGATCCTCGCGGAGGCCCAGTTCGGCTGGGTTGTCCGCGACACCAAGGCGTTCGTGAAGTACAACTCCAAGTGATCGACTCCCCACAAGGGAGTAACCGTCGAACAGGAGGGCAGTGATGACACAGGCGACACCCGCTGACGTTGCCGCTGCCCTCCTGCGCGACCTGGAGGAGGACGAGGCCAAGTACGTACAGGCGGCCCTCGACTACGTCGAGGCACTCATCGCCACCCGGATCCCCGACGCTATCGCTCGGGCTACGCAGGACGAGCATTACCGGATCATCCTGGTCCGCGTCGAGTCCGAGGCGGTGGCCCGGCTCCTGCGGGCCCCGGGCGGGGGCCTGTACAAGTACGAGACCGAGGGCACGTACACGTACTCGGTGAACTCGGCCGTCGCGTCCGGGCTGCTGGAGATCACGGATGCCGAGTGGCTGATCCTCGGCGGGGTCGAGGGCCCGTACGGGACCCTGAACTTCACCGGTGACGGCTACCTTAAGACGCGCACCAACAGGGCCCTGATCGACAAAGACTATGAGGTGCTCGGGACCGAGATCCTCGACGAGGACGACATCCTATGGTGAAACGAGTCCGCCGCCCCAAGGGCAGGTTCCTGGAGAACGGCCCCCACACCGTCAAGGTCACCACAGTCCGAGTCGAGGACGGCCGCGCCGGACGCAGGTACATCAAGGACAAGGAATATGTCCTAGACCGCGTCCTCGTCCAGCCCGCAGCTGGCAACGCCCTCAAGGCGGCCGAGACCCGCACCGGCCTGAAAGCCCTCGACGACGAGAGCACCGTCAATGTCATCGGCTGTCCCCCGGAACGGTGGCCCGGATCCGATCACTCCTACATCACCATCATGGTCGGCCCCCCGGGCATGGAGGGGTGGGAGTTCCAGCAGGCGGGATCCGCCAACAAGTTCGGCGCGTCCCCTATGACCGCCCACTTCAAAGTCCGCTGCGATCGCCTCTACTCGGAGGCCAAGTAATGGCGAAACTCGTGCACCGGGACGGGGCTGACATCAAACAGATCCGAGTCGGCCGAGAGCAGCGCGAGGCCATCGCTGAAGTCGCCTCCCGGAAACCCCAGTTCCGGGCGTACGCCACCAAGATCTTCGCCGAGATCAAAGCCGAAGCCGCCAAGCACATCGACTCCGGCCTCCTCGAAAGCTCTATCCACCTCCACCAGGAGAAGGTGGACTACCACATCGAGACGACCGGCGTCAACTACTCGTGGCACACGGAGTTCGGTCACTTCGTTGGACCCCGAGGCTCGTCCGGCCGCAAGTGGGTCAAAGGCATCGGCGTGTTCCGCAAGGTCGTCGCAAGGCACGGGGGGTACTGATGGAGTACTCGATCGTACGCCCCGCCTCCTTCGTCATCGCCCTCACCCGAGACGTCATCAAGAAGTACGCCAAAGGCCGTGCGGCGAACCTGACCGTTGACCTGCGCGGAGACGTTGACGACTGCCAGCGGTACCCGTTCGTCTCCGTCCAACCAATCGGAACGGAGCTTGTTGACGGCCCCACACCGGCCGCCACGAGAATCCGCGTCCGGTGGGTCTTCGAGGACATCCAAGCGGACGACTGCGAAGACGCCGCCGTCGAGTTCATGCAGGGTCTTCTAGACTTTAGGAGAGCCGGAGAACGAACAACGGAAGGCGGACTAGCAGCCCTGGACATCACCCAGCCGCCAGTCCTCATCTACGACGCTCAGACCACGGCAGACATCAATGAGTTCAATATGATCGCTGAGATCATCGCAGTTCGAAGGAGCACAGATGGCTAATACCGCTGGCGTCGCACTGGAGATCGCCGGTACCGGGCACGTCTACTACGCCAACCCGGACACCAATCCCCCGGACCTCGGGGACTACACGTTCGGCGACGGCACGACCCTGGAGGCCCAGGGTTGGACGTGGCTCGGTGACACGTCCAAGAAGAACATGATCGAGAACGACACCGACGGCGGTGACACGACCACCAAGGACACGTGGGACCGCCGGGCCGTCAAGTCCACTCGTGAGGCCATCAAGAACACTCTCACGATCAACTCGGTCAACCTGTCTGAGGACACGTTCAAGGTCGCGTTCCCTGGCTCCACCTACGACCAGGCCGCCAAGGCGTGGGACATCGAACTGGATGGTACTCAGGAGAAGTCCTTCCTGATCATCGTCGAGTCCGACGGTGCGGTCTCCGCCCACCTTTACCGCCGCTGCTCCGTCGGTGGCACGCTCCCTGCCTTCTCCGACGAGGAGTTCACCGAGGTCAAGCTCTCCGCCACCCTCCTGACGCCCCTGTCCGGGAAGAAGAAGTACACGTTCTTCGAGCCCCGCAAGCCCACCGGCAAGTCCGCTGGCGTCCCGACGATCACGACGATCACTCCGAACACCGGTAAGGCCGGCACCCTGATCACCATCGAGGGCACCAACTTCCTGGGCACCCACACGGTCTCCGTCGGCTGGAAGGTCAGCCAGTTCACGGTCGTCTCCGCGACCAAGATCACGGCGACGGTCCCGCCCAACGCCGGCAACCAGGGCGTCGCGGTCATCAACGGCAAGGGCTCCTCCGCCATGAAGGAGTTCACCGTCACCCAGTGACGGTCGCCTAGTCTCCCTCCCCCCTTGGGCATACGAGTGGGGTGACCACGGGGGGAGGGAACCCACCCACTCGAACTACCCCACGGACAGGCACACATGGATACCAAGAAGGCCGACGTCGCCAGCGGCGAGGAGAAGCCCGAGGCCCGGAAGTTCTCCGAGATCGAGGGCCACGAGTTCCTCCGCGACCCCGCGACGCTCCTGCCCTCGGAGGTCATGGAGATCACGGTCGCCGCTTCCTCGTTCCTCAGCGATGACGACGGGGAGCAGAAGAGCCTCGGCGCACTCTCCGCGGAGAACCTCTCCGGTCTCGCCGGTCTCCTGCGTCTCCTCGAGGAGAAGTACGTCACCGACCTCGACGGGTGGCGCACCCTCGCCCAGGCCCGTGGCGTCATGCACACGGTCGAGCTCGGGACAGCCTACCTGGGGGAATTCTTCGCCGCCGACGACTGAGGGAATACCTCGATGACAACCCGGATGCGGAGGCGGACCTCTACGCGCTCTACGGATTCACGTGGGGGAACGGCCTCCGCACCGAGGTCATCGAATCCCTCATCCGGCGGCTTCCATGGGAACCCCGGTCACTGACCAGGGCCAAAGCACTCGGAGACGAGAAATGGTTCGGCTACTCCATCACCGAACTCCACCTCGCCGCACTCATCGACAAGGTCACGCTCCTCACCAAGGCGGCCAGTCAGAGGCGCGCCACCCTCAAGAACGAGGAGATGTTCCCGCGCCCGGCCGAAAGCGGAACCAAACGTATAATCCGAGCAGATGATGCAAAGGGAATGGCCGCCTACGCGGCTATGATCGGCTGAGGAAGGGGCGAACGTGGCGGGAGGCGTCCTCGGGAAGCTCGGCGTCAAGGTCATTCCCGACCTTGATGGGTTCAAGCAGGAACTGGAGAGGAAGCTCCGCCGTGTCGCCGCGGAGACCAAGGACATCGCGGTCGAGTTCCGGGCCGAGGTCGAGGTGGACAAGAGTTCCCTCGCCGCGGCCCGGGAGCGCGTTGAGCGCATGCGGCCGACGATCCACGCCCACGTGGATGTTGACCAGGGGGCCCTCCATCGGGCCCAGGCCGCCCTTAACGACCGGTCGGTCACTATTCGTGGGAACGTCCGTATCGACGACCACGCTATCGCCGACATCGGCCGCAAGCTCGACGAGATGCGCGCCCACATCCGGGCGTCCATCGACATCGACGAGGCCTCCAGGCAGAAGGCCCTCCAGGAGATCGCCCGCCTGGAGCGGGACATCGACCTCAAGCCGAACATCTCCGCCCACGACCTGGCGGAGATCCGTAACCGGATCAACAACTTGAAGACCGATCTGCGGATCGGCGTCACACTCCGCGCCGGTGACGAGGCCAGGATCCGTGAGCGCATCGCCGACATCGGCAGGGACATCAAGCTCCACCCGGAGATGGACGCCGGTAGGGTTCGGGCCCTCAAGGCTCAGCTCCAGCACGCCATGGACGACATTGAGGCTCACGCCCACCTCAGTGAGGCGTCCAAGCGGCGGCTCAAGCATGAGATCAAGAAGCTCGACGCGGACGTCACCGTCAACGTGGATCTCGACAAGGGCAAGGCCACGGCGGGGATGGCGGTCCTGACCAGGGACAGGATCGTCAACCTCAAGCCGGTCGTCGATAGTCGCGCCGCTGCTGTGGCGCTCAGCACGCTGGGGGCGTTGTCCGGCGGGCGGGCCCTGTCGAACTACACAAGGGACCTCAAGAATCTCATCGCCCACCTCGACGAGACGTCCCTGAAAGCCGGGATCGTCGCGTCCGGGCTCCTCACCATAGGGTCCGCAGCCGGCAGCGCGGTCGGACATGTCACCGCAGTCGCCACCGCCCTGGTCCGCATGGCGCCGGCCCTGTACGCCGTCCCCGGGGCTGCGATCGCCGCCGCCACCGGCGTCGCCACCCTCGTCATGTCCTTGAAGGACTTCCAGGACCGTCTGCCCGACGTCGTCGATGGGTTCAAGGACCTCCAGAAGTCTGTCTCCAACGCCTTCTGGGAGCGGGCCGAGGCGCCCATGCGGGAGATGGCGAACAACCTCCTTCCCGTCCTCCAGGACGGTCTGGCCGGTGTGGCTCGAGCCCAGGGTGGGTGGGTCGAGGCCATCGCCGCGACCGTCAACAAGCAGTCCGTCCTCGATGCCATCGCCAAGTCGATCGAGAACACCCGCCTCGCCACCGAGGTCGCCTCGACGGGGATCGGCAGCATGGCCGAGGGCATCATCCACCTCGGGTCCGTCGGATCCCAGTATCTTCCCAGGCTCGCCGAGTGGTTCAACAAGATCGCGGACAAGTTCGCGAACTGGGCCGAGGCCGGGGCGAGTAACGGCAGCATCGAGTCGGCCATCGAGCGGGCCATCGACGCGGCCAAGAAGCTCTGGGACATCATCATGTCCATCGTCGGCATCATGAAGTCGTTCGCGAAGGCGGCGGAGGAGGCTGGCTTCAACCTCGACTACGCGGTCGCGCGGGCCAGGGCTATCGAAGCGGCCCTCGGTTCCCTCGAAGGCCGACAGATCCTCACCAACCTGTTCTCCGGCGCCATGCAGGGGATGGAGAACTTCCGCGCCCAGCTGGAGGGGATCGGCCCGCTCGTCACCAGGATCTCCGGCACGATCAGTGAGGCCATGGGGGTCGCCGGTGAGATCATCGGCCGTGTCGCCGCTACCCTGGCTACCGCGTTCAGTACGGACGGCGCCACCAAGGGAGTCATCGACTTCTTCAACGGCGTCCTCGACGCGGTCAAGTCCCTCCAGGCCGTGGCCCCTGAGATGGGGGAGATCTTCGGGTCGATCACATCGTTCGCCGGGGAGTTGGCCAGGATCGTCGGCGATGTCCTCGCTACGGCCATCCGTGAACTCGGCCCCTCTCTCACCAAGCTCCTCGAGGCCCTCAAGCCGGTCGTCCAGATCCTGGGTGAGGACCTCAAGAAGGCGATCGAGGCCGTGGCCCCCTGGCTCGACAAGTTCGCCGACTGGGTCTCCGGCCTGGACCCGGATACGATCGCCACGCTCATCGAAGGCATCGGCGGTATCGCCCTGGCCTTCAAGGGGCTGAGCATCGTCTCCGAGATCGCTGGTGGCCTGGAGGGGATCGCCGCGATCCTCGGCGGATCGGCCGGGTGGGCCGGTGTCGCCATCCTCGCCATCGCCGCCCTCGCCGCCGGGTTCCTCTACCTGTGGAACAACAGTGAGGGCTTCCGGAACACCATGACCGGGATCGGCGAGTGGATCGCCAGCCAGTTCCAGGTGCTCCTCGACTGGTGGAACGGCGAGTTCCTCCCCGCCTGGAACTACCTGTGGACGAACGTCCAGATGTACTGGGAGCAGGTCGGCAAGCCGGTCTTCGACAGGATCATGCAGTTCTGGGACGGGTTCGCGGCGTACTGGAACGGAATCTGGTCCGGCCTTAGCGAGGCGTGGAACGCTTTCTGGGGCATCATGGGGAACATCCTGTCCTTCGGGCTGACGAACCTGGGGTCGGTCTTCAAGATTCTCACCGGTCTCATGACCGGCGACTGGGGCATGGCCTGGCAGGGCGTCAAGGAGCTCTTCTCGAACATCTGGGAGGAGATCACCCAGAACGCCCAGCTGGCGTGGGACGGCTTCTGCGGCCTGGCCCAGACGTTCCGCAGTACCGCGGCGGGCATCTTCAACGGGTTCATCCGTCTTCTCCCGGAGCCGGTTCAGCGCGGCCTCGCGGACATGGGCCGCCACTTCCTCGACGCCCACGTTCATCTCATCCAGGTCGTCGGCGAGATCGCCCGGGATGTCGGCCGTGGCTTCGAGCAGATGGGAAGTGCCCTGGCCCAGATCGGCCACGGCATCGTGGATAACCTAAACGGCATCTTCCACGGTGCGGTGGGTCTTATCGCTGGCGCCTGGCAGGCGATCGTTGACGCCGTCACGCGCGTGTGGCAGGCGCTTCCCGAACCACTCCGGAACTTCGCCACTGAGGGTTGCCGTCAGATCGCCGACGCCTTCCACGGGGCTGTCGGATGGGTGGGGCAGGCAGCCCAACGTGTCTTCGATGCCGCGGTGCATGTCTTCGCGAACGTCGGCCACGTACTCTACCAGGCGGGCGTCAACCTGATTCAGGGGTTCATCAACGGTATCACCGCCATGTTCTCGAATGTGGCAAACGTCCTCGGAGGACTCACCCAGTACCTTCCCGACTGGAAGGGCCCGGCGCCCGTTGACCGTAAGATCCTGTTCCACTCCGGTATCCTCGTCATCCGAGGGTTCATCGACGGCCTCGAGTCGTCCTTCGGTGATGTGCGGAAGAGTCTGAACGGGTTGACGGACGACCTGTCCGTGGCCCCGGACTTCTCGAAGCTGCGTCAGACGATGCGCGCCGAGGCCGCCTCCCTGAACGACGCCTGGCTCAACAGCCCCGAGTTCGACGCGCCCGAGTGGAAGCAGGTGAACATCGTCAACCACTATCCTGTGGCCAAGGAGGAGTCCGAGGAGCGTGACGAGGTGGCCGAGGGGATCCGGCTGGCCGGCGCCATCTGAGAATGAGGGGGAAGCGTGGCATCCGAGTACACGCTCAACGGCGTTGATCTTGAGGACGCCAAGGGCCGCTGGTTCGTCATGAAGGGGACTCACATCCCCGGCGTCGCCGCGCCTAGGAACGCGTCCGTGGAGGTGCCGCTGAGGAACGGCGTCCTGCCAGCTTCTACAGCCTCCTGGGGGACTTTCAAGGTGACGGTCTCACTCATGGTCACGGACGCCCGGGACGGGGCCCTGGGGGGCGGGAGAGCGGCCCTGGAGGACAACTGGCAGGCTCTCATGACGATCCTCCACTCGCCTACCCTCATGACACTCGGCTACAAGCCGGCGGGCATGACCGAGCGCACCACCAAGGTCCGTGTCTCCGGAATCAGCGACCCCTCCTTCCACTACGGGGGCCTCATCTACGAGACCGCCATCATCTTCGAGTCCCTCTCCGGGATCTGGAAGGACACCGCCGTCAAGACGATGGACTCCAACCTGCTCATCCCGATCGACGGGGGAAGCAGGCCCATCACCGACGCCGTCCTCCTTGCGACCGCCTACACGGGTACGGTCCTGAAGGTCACCGACGTCGTGTCCGGGTCGTGGATCTCCTGGTCCGGCACCGTCCCGGAGAACAAGAACGTCCGCATCGACTGCGCCGCCGTGACGGCCAGGTTCGTCGCCCCCGGCGGGTGGGACGAGTCCGGTGACGACGCCTCCAAGGGGCTCGACCTCTCTCCCCGGGGCTTCGCCATCTGGCCCGACCCGGCCGGCGCGTACGCCGTCAAACGGTCCGGCGGCTACGTCGGGGTGAGGGCGTCGAGGAGTTTCTGACATGCCTGATCTGATCAAGAAGGAGTGGCGTAGGGCCGTCCAGTTCGGCAAAGGGTGGAGGCTCGTCGAGTCGGGCCTCCGCTACCGCGGTGTCGCCGGGGACAACAACGACATGCTCGTCACGGTCGGCCCCTACGACATCCCCGAGGGGAACTACCGGGCGACCCTGATGATCACGAACCTGGGTGACGTCCCCGCCTGGGTGAGTCTCGGCTGGAGGCAGGGGCCCCCGGCTGTCGGGTTGCAGCGCACTGGCCTGCACTGGCCGAAGAAGACGCAGCTCGCCCCCGTCGGCGCCGGGAAGAAGGAGGTGATGATCGAAGTCCCCTTTGAGGTTTCCTACAAGAAGGGGCAGAACCGGGTCTGGGTCGCCATCCTCAACCGATCCCCATCCGTCTCCGCCCCCCTCATCATCAACGAGGTCCGCCTCTTCTCCTACCGCGGCGAAGAGAAACCCGCCCCGCCCGTCGTACCCAACGCGCCGGGCCCCGAACCCCTGTACCCGCTGCCGATCATCCCCAACATCGACTGGCCCGACGACCTCCCCACCATCGGAGAGGACCCCGACGGAGACCGTGTCGGCCTGCGCGCCGTAGCCTACAAGATCGGCGGCGAACGCCTCACCGTCCTCCCCGACGTCACCGACATCTCCGTCACCGTCCCCAAGAACAAGACGCCCACCGTCTCCATGTCCTACCCCATCGGAGACCTCGCCCCCCAATCCTCCCTCCTCGCGAAGGAAGTCGAGATCGGGATCGAGATGTCCTTCACCGGGGAGACCTGGGTGGAGATACCCGGCGCCCGCGTCATGTCCCTCCAATCCCAGACGGACCTCAAGAACGACGGCACCAAGGGACAGTCACTGACCCTCGTGCACGTCTCCAGCCGCCTCAAGGAGGCCCTCGTCTGGGACGTCCCCGCCAACGCCGCGGACAAGGACGGCAAGTACCAGTTCACCGCCGTCAACCCCGGCGTGATCCTGCGTACCCTCTGGGACGCCGCCGTCAACCGGGGGTGGGGCGAAGGCCTCACCCTCGACTGCACTCCCGACGTGGACGCCGCAGGCATGCCCTGGCTCAACGTCGTCACCCTCGCCTTCGACAAGTTCATCAATCTGAACCAGGTCGTCGAGACCCTCATCAACCTCGGCATCATCGACGTCATGTGGGACGGCCGCATCATGCGCGTCTACAACGCCGAGGGAGTCCTCTCCCGGGACCAGTCCAAGCGCAGCAGGTGGTTCCTGCACAGGGACACCACCGCCGCCCCCGAGAAGTTCGCGTGGACCGACATGGTCACCGACGTCCTCGTCAAGGGAGAGCAGGGCAACACGTGGAGGTTCCACAACGACCAGGCCCCCAAGGACCTGCGTCGTATCGAGAAGGTCGTCGAGGCCGGCGGCATCTCCCTGGAGGGCACCGCGCGTCTCCTGTCCCAGCCGACCCTCAAGGCCGGGACCACGCCGTCGGAGCAGATCACCCGCTCCTGGAGCGTGTACACCTCCAGGCTCCTCCCCTGGAGGGACTACGTCCCTGGGGACTGGCTCAGCGTCGAGCGCGCTGGCGGCATGGAGAAGCTCCAGGTCACCCAGATCTCCGTCACCCGCAAGTCCGACGGGACGATCGAGGGGCACACGACGTTCGGGACGATCATCGACTCGACGATCGCCCGCCTCCAACGCAGACAGAAGGGCGTCGTCGGAGGCGCCGCCCAGGCCGGGAGCACGGTCCGCCCCTCCGACAACCGGAGGCAGCGGAAGCCCGCCCAGGTCGGCCAGCTCGCAGGTAACTCGACGGCCGTCCTCAACGACGCCGGGTACCCGACCGGCATCGCCTCCCTCACCTGGGCGCCCGTGTCCCTCGATACCCACGGCGCCGCCATCAACATCACCGCCTACGAGATCCTCTACGGGAAGGGGGCGGACACCTCAACGTGGGGGATCGCCCGCACCAAGTCGAACTCCGGTGACATCTACGGTATCCAGTGCGGCACCCGCTACTCCTTCGCCGTCCGCGCTATCTCCAGTGAGGGGGTCCCCGGGGACTACTCGGACTTCTTCTTCCTGGACATCGCGTCGGACTTGACGCCGCCGCCGACGCCGTCCGCGCCGACCCTATCGCAGAACCTCGGCATTCTGAACGTCATGTGGGACGAGAAAGGTAGCCGCGGGGAGTCCATGCCCCTGGACTATGCGGCCCTGGAGATCTCCGTCCAGCAGCCCGGACGGCCCCCGTCCCCACTCCAGTCCCTCCCCACTCCCCTCGTGCGTACCGCTATCGCTGGCCTCGAGATCCGGGAGTGGGAGGTGTGCCTGCGCACCGTTGACCGGTCCGGCAACAAGTCCGACTGGGGCAAGACGGCGACCATCAAACTCGAATCACTCATCGACACGGACGCCATCGACAAGCAGATCAAAGAGCACTTAGCCAAGTCCGAAGTCCTCATCCAGAAAGCCCGCGAAGAGGCCCTCAAACAAGTCAAGCAACTCACCGGGGCCATGGCCACCGTCGCAACCAGCCTCGTCACCAGCGGCCCAACCCCGCCGGACGACGGCAAAGAGGGCTCCAGCATGTGGGTCGCACCAGACGGTAGAATATTCGTACTCAGGAAGAAAGCAGGAGGGTGACGGATGGCAGGCTACCAGCCCAAGAAGGTCTGGCGGGACGGGTACGGGCCCCAGGAGACCCGCCTCATGGCGGCCGACCTCAACCACATCGAGAACGGTATCATCCAGGCGGACGCCAACTCCGACGCCGCAACCAAAGCCGCTGAGGCCGCAACCAAAGCCGCCCAGCAGGCCGTCATCGACGCCCAGAAAGCAGTCGAGCAGACCCTCGCCACCACCGCCGCACGCATCACCGACCTGGAACAGAAGTACCAGGACGCCATGAAATTCATCCAGAACATGGAGAAGATCCCCATCGGCACCGTCTTTTTCTACACCGGCGGCCCCTCCCCAGACCAGGACGTCTGGCTGTTCTGCGACGGCTCCAACGTCTCCAAGAAACTCTACCCGCAGCTCGCGGAGATCTGCGGCACACGGTTCGGCCCCGGCGACGCCGACTTCTTCGCCCTTCCCAACATGGAGAAGCGCGTCCCCGTCGGCGCTGGCGGCAGCTACACCGCCGGGAAGATGGGCGGCGAGGAAACCCACCTCCTCACAGTGGACGAGATCCCCTCCCACAACCACCTCGTAGGCGCCACCGCAGAAGGCTGGGAAACCATCGGCGTCTGGGGAACCAACGTCTCCGGAGGCGACGCGTGGAAACTCCTCGCCCGCCAAGCAGACGGCTCCGAAGGCCGACTCGTCACCAGGGACGTCGGCGGCAACATCGCCCACAGCATCATGCAGCCCTACGTCGTCCTGACCGCACTCATCAAGGCGAAGTAACCCCATGGCGTACCCCACCGGACAGAATCCCCAGGAGGACGAACGCACAAAGGGCGGCCAGTACGCGACCGTCCCAGGGTTCGCCCTGCCCGGACAGTCCTCCCCGTCGAACACGAAAGACGCCACCGGCTCCACTATCGTCTACTCCTACAAGGGAGCAGTCTGGGAAGAGGTCACCGACGACTACCAGAAGATCGTCTCCGACCTGACCGGCAAGACAATCGAGTCGGCCTTGTCCCGCATGCACGGACAGTTCGGGGAGATCTACTACATCACCGGCGGGGAGGACACGAAGCCCTTCTTCAAAGGGGCCGCGATCGGTGACACGTGCCGCGTCCAACGGCCCGGCGACAAGGTCATCGTCGCCGAATGGAAGTGGGACGGCGGCGACTGGGAGAAAGTCCAGGTCTCCTCCGCCGTCGTCAGCAACCTCGACGTCGGCAAGCTCACTGCCGGGGCCGCCACCATCAACGAGCTCGCGGCCCGGAAGATCGCCGCCGCCACCGGCCAGTTCCTCGAACTCAAGACCGAGCAGCTCGTCGTCTCCGGGGAAGCGAACTTCAAGAAAGCCGTCGCACAGGAGATATGGGCGAAGATCGTCCACTCCCACGACGCCGAGTTCGTCAAGATCAAGGCCGGGATGCTCGACGCCAACTCCGTCACCGCCGCGAACATCCGGGCCGGAGCCATCGACGGGCAGGTCATCACCGGCGCCCGCTTCCAGACCAGCAGGGACCAGTCCACGTTCCTCGCCATGACCCCAGACGGGCTGCTCGCCAAGCAGGGCGGTCGCGTCACCTTCCGCATGAATCCCCAGTCTGGCGACGTCTACCTGCGCGGCAACGTCGGCAACGAGGACACGTGGTCCTACTCGTACTTTGGTGACATCAAGTTCAACGGCAGTGAGTTCGACAGCAACAATGACAAGTGGGGCTGCGGGGTCCTCATGGCCTCGAAGCAGCGCAACTACCTGAACAGTGGGATCATTGCGATCCGTGAGACGAAGGCGACCGGGTACCTGCCAGAGATCATGATCCAGGCGCCCCGCATCAACGGAACCTACGCCCCCAGGCTCACCCTCTCCACGAACGGCCTCTACGCCGACGCCGGACTCAACTACGGGCAGGTGTTCCTCAACCTCACCCCGCGCACGTTCGCCGTCAAGTTCAATGACGCTCACATACACCTCCTCGACAGATTCTTCGAGGTGAGGCTCGGCAAAGCCGATGACCGGCTCGTATTCCAGAGGTTCACCCACATAAACGGGCAGCCCGTCGCTGACGGCGGCACGTTCGGCGTGTACGTGAACAGGATGCGCAGGCTCGGCATCGAAGCGACCTACGCCCACCTCACCACGGGGAACAGGAACAACGGATTTCACGTCCAGCAGGAAAACATCGGCATGTTCTGGGACAGCCAGCACTACGTCTACGTGGACGGCAAGGGCGTGCATTTGAGTCCGTTCAACAAGAAGTTCCGTTCACCTCTCCCTGGGTACACCGAGCCGGGCGGGCGCATGGAGGGCAAACTCCTGGAGCACGTCTGCACCGAGTCCCCCTGGTGTGGTATCGAGTACTGGGCGCAGGTCCTCCTCGACGCGGACGGGAAGGGAAGGTACACGCTTCCGGAGTACGTGCCGACCCTGGCCACCGACATGGGCCCCTGGGCGGCGATCGCCTCGGCGTGGAACCCGGTCCGGTCCAGGCTTGTCAGAGACAAGTACGACATCTCCTCCGCCCCCTGGTATGTTGAGCTCGAAGGGACGCCCGGCGACGTCGTCAGCGTCCTCGTCAAGGGTAGCCGCGCCACCTACAACATGGACATCAGGAAAGATCACCTGGGCGAGTCGTATGCGGTGCCGGCCGACCCTCTTTGGAGCACGGCGACGAACGTGGACCTCACCGGATCGCCGTGGGCAGGCCAGCTCGACCAACTCAAAATCGTCGATGGGAAGTACAATATCTCCGACGAGGACTACGAAAGGATCATGAATGGCTGGAACCAATGAGGGCGCCCCCGAGATTCAACTCGACGCCCAGGCCGTCATCACCAGGCTGTCCGCCGAGTTGGCGTCCGCTATCCAGCGGGCTGTCATCGCCGAGTCCATGGTGGAGGAACTCCGCAAGACCACTGAGGCGAAGGACGGTGAGTGATGGCTGACCCGCAGGCCCCGTACTGCCGTCTCACCGGGCAGATCGTCACCCCCGCCGGGGGCATCCCCCGGCTGAAGCTCTACGCCCGCCCCATCATCACGCAGGGCGTCGCGAAGGACGGGGTCTCCCCCAGCGACGTCCAGTTCGCGACCGACGACCAGGGCAACATCATCCCCCTCGACGGGGCGACGGTGGATGTGGTCGCCCCCGGCCCCGGCGTGAACGCCCCGGACAGGTTCCAGTACCAGGTCCTCGTTTACGGGCCCGGCCTGATCGAGACCGGCTATCTGCGCGCCGAGCAGGGGAAGACGATCGACCTCAACACGGTCCTCCCCGGCGCCCCCTATGACGGCGGCCTCCTGGCCTCCCGCGTGCACCGTCCCAACACCGGCGGTGGCGGGAACGTTGACCTGTCCAACTACCCGACGAAGGCCGAGGTCGCCGCAGCGTACGGGTCCAAGGCCGATGTCGCCACCGCGAAGTCGCAGGCCGCGGACGCCGTCCAGAAGGCGGCCGCGGCGGCCCAGCCGAAGGACACCGGATGGCGGGAAATTCCAACCGGCCTGGCCGGTGCAGGAGTTTTCCAGTACCGGGTCCTGTACGGGATGGTGTACGTGCGCAGGAAGTCCGGCGACGGGTGGTTCATCGGCGGAGGCCCCGGGCAGATCAACACGAATGTCAACCTCGCGAAACTCCCCGACAATGTGAAGGTCAAGTCCCGCACCGCCTTCCCGTTCCCCCTATCCAACAACAAGACAGACGGGTCCGTCATCGAGGTCTGGCCGAACAACACGGTCTCCTGCTACGCCACCGCCACTGGCGACCGCATCTACCCGACCGTCTGCGCCCCGGTCGATAACCCGGCCGGACCCTTCTGAGGAGGACTGAGTGACGGAAACCCCGGCTGACCTGAAACCGACCGACACCGACCCGCACCTGTCCGACAAGAACAAGGACAAGCAGGAGCAGAAACTCGTCCCTGACCCCAAGGCTCTCCTCCCCGGGCAGGTCCTCCCCGGGGAGGCCGAGGGGGCCGCCGCCCCGCAGTCTCCGTTCGCCAGGATCGGCGGCCAGGTCGCGAAGTGGTGGAACAACGACGAGTCCGGCAAGGCTCCGGGTGACGTCATGCCGCCTGTCGTCGTCCGACTCGTCCCCAGCCGGCACGGCGTCGAGCTCGCTAAGGGCATCGAGCCGTCATCGATGACGTTGCAGACCGACGAGAACGGTGTCCTTCAGCCGGTGGACATCGTCGCTGGCGGCCCCGGGGCCACGCCGAACTGGCGGTTCCCCTACCGGGTCTTCGTAGACGCCTACTCGCAGCACGGGACGGGCGCCAACAACGCCCAGCCGAACCCGCCGAAGGACGACGGGACCCCGGCCGGGCACCTCGAGGGGATCTTCAACCCCCAGCAGGGCGGCCGGTACGACGTCATGAAACTGGTCGGCCGCGAGCTCCCATTCAACGCGGACCTTCTCCTCCAGACCGTCGGCGAGTCTGCCTCCTTCGACAACCCGCAAGGGCCGTCCAGGGTCAACGACACCGGGTGGATGGACATCGTCGAGGGTGCGGGTAAGGGCAAGTTCAAGTGGCGTGTCCTCAACGGGTACGTGATCGTCCAGCCCAAGGCCGAGTGGCAGAACCTCGACAAGAACGACGCGGTCGGCAGGTGGGTGCGGCTCGTAGACATCCCGAAGAGCGTGAAGGTCGCGTCCCGCGTCTCCTACCCGACCCTCCGCCTCATCCCCAACCGTGTGGACGGGGCCGTCGAAGGCGACAACTCGGTGGTGGAGATATGGCCGAACAACACGGTCGTCATGCACGCAACCCAAGGCGGCGGCAGGATCATCCCCACCGTGATGGCCCCCGTCGAGCGCCCCAACCAGGCATGAGCGACTATCACAGGACCATACTCCTGGTCCTGTGGCTGATCCTGCTCACTTTGATCACAATAGAAATCAGTTAGGAGGGCGAGTATGACGAGCGTGCAGGAGTACGCGGCCCGCGAGGCCAGGTACATCTGCGAGAAGCGGAATCCGGGCGTCGGCTACTCCCAGTCGAACCGGTGGTCGTGGTACGACCGGTGCGACGATCAAGGGTGGTTGAACCAGACCGCTGAGGGGGACTGCTCCAGTCTCGTCACCGGCGCGTACAACATCGCCAAGCATGTTCTGCTCGGCACGCCGTACGTGCGGGACGGGTCCCAGGGGATGTTCCCCGTGTCGGATGTGACATGGACGGGGACGATCCCGGGGCTCGCACTGGAGCGGGGGTTCATCGACCGGGGTGACGCCTGGACGGGGGTGACCCCGGATGGCGGGTTCTGTCGGGGTGACCTGCTCATGGCTGACGGCCACGTTGCCATGGCCGTCCTGAACGCGGACGGTTCCTTCAACCCCTGGAACCCGGATATCGCGGATATGTGGATCGACTCCACCGGTGACATCTACGGGTCCGCCGGGGCTGATGGTTCCGAGGATGACGATACGGGGTCGGAGTCGTCGATCCGTGCCTACTTGGAGCACCCGTTCACTCGCCGGGCGAAGTGGACGACGTGCCTGTCCTATGACGGGCCCGGGTCCAGCGGTAAGCAGTCGTCCGAGATGGAGAAGCCGAAGCCGCAGGCGCCTTCCAAGCCGGACTGGCGGGGCTCCATGGTCGGTATGGACATCAGCATGCACCAGGATGGCATCAATGTTGGTGCGTCCGGGGCGGAGGCGGTGTTCGTCAAGGCCACCGAGGGGTCCGGGTATGTGGATCCATGCTTCCGTCAGCATGCGGACGCTGTCCTCGCCTCGGGTAAGTTGTTGGGTTTGTATCACTTCTCCTGGAACTCGGCCAACAGTGTGGCCGAGGAGGTGGGTACGTTCCTGGGGGCGGTCGGCCCGTACCTCGGGAAGGCTGTCCTGTGCCTCGACTGGGAGGATCCGAACGGGGTTGGTGATGTTGCGTGGGCTGAGGAGTGGCTCGACACCGTTAAGGCTAGGACGGGGATCACCCCGATCGTCTACATGTCGGCCTCCGTTGCTGGAGCCCATGCGTGGGAGTCGGTCGCCTCCAAGTGTTGGCTGTGGATCGCCGGGTATCCGGGGGATTCTCCCAGCAACCTCATCAACGTGTCCTGCCCCTACGACCCGGGGCACGGGTGGTGGATCATGGGCTGGCAGTACACCGACGCTGGCCGCGTCTCCGGCTACGGCGGGAACGTTGACCTCAACTCTTTCTACATCAACGCCAACTACTGGAACTGGCTCGCAGGGGGCCAGGGAGAGGACGATGAACTCATGGCTTCTGAGGCTGTGACTCTTCTTCAGCAGATTCACAATGACCTGACCTACGGCGAGGCCGGGGTCAAGCAGGCCGGGCACGTGATTTACGCGATCGAGAAGGTTGCGGAGAAGGTGGATGCCCTGTCCGCGAAGGTTCAGGTCATCTCCGACGCGGTGACCCCAGGCAAGGAAGGGGTCAAGTTCGACGGAGAGCTCTACAACCAGGTGAAGGAGGCCCGCAACTCCCTCGCCCGCATGGAGAAGCAGACCGCCGAAGCCAAGGCCGCCCAGGCCGCAGGCATCGCCTGACCCACCGGAAACCCAATCAAACCAAGGAGATAGTTATGGCCGACGTTGCCACCACCTCCGCGATCGGCGCTGTCATCGCCGTCGCATGGCCCCTCGTCCAGGCATGCCTCGACAAGCCCTCCTGGACTCCGGCGAAGCGCCGCGTCCTCGCCCTCGCCGCAGCCATCGCCATCGCTGCGGCCGCTTGGTTCTCCTCGAACCACCCTCAGCAGTGGGCTCTCCTGGTCGCCCAGGCGGCCGCCTACGCGGGCTTCATCCAGACCGCGTTCACCGTCCTCAAGGGCGTTAAGGTTAACGGCAAGTCCTTCCTCGACTGGGCCGGCCTCCTGACCCCCGGCGGAGAGGCCCTCAACCCTAAGGGCGCGGAGTAATACAAAAGGAGCAGGCTTGAACGACTGGTTCTCGGTGGACATGATTCTGCGATCACCAGACATTCTTGCCGCCGCGATCGCCCTCCTCACCGGCATCCTCGGACTGGCCGCCTCACAGGTCAACTCCTACAGGAAGCGGGTGGAGGAGGGTATCCGCGGCCTTGGCGCCAAGATCGCCAAGACCGAGGAGCACGCCCAGGCCGCAGCCGACGGGGTTAATAACACTCACTCGGTGAACCTCCGCGACGACCTGGACGCGAAGTTCCAGACGGTCTTCCGTCGCCTCGACGTGATGGAGGAGCAGCGCCAGAAGGAGGAGGAGGCCCGGGAGTACCGGGACCGCCGGGTCGAGGCCCAGGTGGACGGGCTCCGGGACGACATCCGCCTACTGACGGCGTCGGTGGAGGTGGTCCGGGAGTCCGCCGAGAGCGCTAGTGTTGATCTTGATGTTCGTCTGCGTAGGATAGAGGGGCGGTCCTAAGCGACGCCCCTTCTCCCAATGTTGAGCCCCCGCCAGGTTAGATCCAGGCGGGGGCTCAACTGCACAACACACCACAAACCTGACCAGTAGGAAGGCCCACGACCAGGAGCAATGAGACCAGGTTACCCCTGGGCCCGGATGATGTCAAGCAGCTTCTCCTGCTTGATCGCGAAGACTCTCACCGTGTTCGATGTGGCCTCCAGGAGGGCGACCTTGCAGCACCCAAGGGGATCCTGCTCGTCGAAGTCCGCGAGGAGTTCGCTGTCATTGAGGACCCTCCACGCCCCGCCGTTGATGACGAGGTAGTCGTCCTTCCGCAACTCCCCGGCCGTGACTGTCATGATCATATGACGCCTCCGATCTTCAGCGCGATTCCTATGGTTGCGGCGACGCCGACGCAGAGCAGGGCCAGGAGCCCCGACGCGGCGCAGGATGTGGCGAGCGCGAGGACTGCGTCGTCGGCCTCGTCGTGATCAGAACGGGGGCTCGTATCCTCCCGCTGCGGGTCGTCCACTCGGCGCACCTCCCCCGGTCTTGTCCTGCTTCCTCTGGTAGCCGAGGAGGCGGGGGAAGCGGATCTCAAGGGACTCCCCGCTGCCGCCGTCCTGCTTGCTCCAGACCCTACGGACGAGGGGGCCGGCCACCGAGACGCGGTCCCCCTTCCGCAGAAGGTTGGCGAGCCACTCGTGCTCCTCCCCGAAGAACGCAACTGACACCCACAAAGGGTCGCCGTCGTCTTCGAACTTTCCCGTGTCCCGGTTCTTCCTGGACAGCGTCGCTGCCACTCGCATCTCAAGAACCGCGGTTCCCCGCGGCGTGTACCGCATCTCGGGCTCCCCTCCGAGGTTACCGGTCAGGACTGCTTCAAGAGCCATGCGGGTCTTCTCCTTCCTGTGCTATAGTCTCTTCTCGAGAGACAGGTGTTCTGTGGCTTGCCCCATTACTCCTCCGTGTGGGGCGGTTTCCTTTCTTCGTGTGTCTCATGGGGTCTCAATGCCCCCGGCGTGTTGGTCCGCACGCCGGGGGCGTTCCTGTTTTCGCGGGCCATCTGGCATGGGTATGCGTTGTCTGCGATCTCGTCGGCGAGGCAGGTGACGGCGTTGAAGACGTCCTGCCAGGGGCCCTCTGTTGCGGGTGTGAAGGCGGCGATGGTGCCGCGGATGTTGCCGCAGGCGTCGTCGAGGGCGTCCCTGTTGAAGGTGCCGTCCTTGTTATATGCGATGCGACACATGTACCAGTGAGCCTTGTCGAGGTCCAGCTGTTCGGGGGTGCCGGGCTTCCTGCCCGCGCGGGCAAGGTACTTGACGACGTTGCCCGCGCAGAAGCTAAGGCGCTCGGTGATGGTGATGACCTCGGGATCGTAGGCGGTGTAGTGAGCGGGATGGTTGACGGCATCCCCGGCGGCCAGGTCCTCGGTCCCAGTACTCCCGAGTCCACCTTCGCCGCGCTGAGTCTCGTCCGCGTTGACATCCGCTTCGACCGGCTCGGGGAACACGGCGGGAAGAATCACCAGTTGGGCGACGCGTTCGCCAGCGCGGAGAGTGACCGGGTCGGTGCCGGGGAGGGCCGTGAGCGTCAGCTTAAGGGCGCCCCGGTAGTCGCTGTCGATGATGCCGATGCCGTTGGGGATACTGATCCCGCGGGCGCCGAGGCTGCTGCGGAGCGCGAGGATGCCGACGTGCCCGTGGGGGACGGCGACCCTGTAAGGAAGGTTGGCGACGGTGATACTCCCATGGCGGACGACAACGTCATCCTCGAGGCTGAGGTCGAGGCCCGCGGAAGAGTCAGTGGCGCGGACCGGCCGCCTGGCCGTGTCATTGGTGGTCTGCATACGGATGGTGTTCATGGTGTGGTTCCTTCCTTGTCGGCGAGGATTGCGACGAGGTCTGCGACGGTCATGGTGACCCACTGGCAGTCAGGGGCCGACCTTCCGTGACGTTTGTGGATGATGATGCCAGCGGCGGCCCCCAGGTTATCGGCCTCTGTGTGAGCCTCGTGGATCCAGCTGGCGAGTTGGGGGCGGGTGACGTTCTTGCACTCGACGGCGATGGGGCGGCCAGCGGGTGTGGTAACGCCGCCAATGTCACCCTCGTCCTTCGCTCCGGTCCTGACCTTGCGATCGATCCCTCCACCCAGGCGGTCGTTGAGGTGATCGGCGATGACTCTCTCGAACCTGCTCCCGGCCTGTTTGGCGCTCGCCCTACTCCTGGGCATGGCTTCTCCTTTCCTTCGCCCAGAGGGCCCTCCTGTGGGCCTTCTCGGCCTGCTTCTCCCGCTTGATCGAGAACCAGTAGCACGTCTCGCACATGCCGTGAGCTCCGTAGCGGGGGAGGTCGGGCCATTCGTAGGCGGCCACGTAACTCCGGACCCTCATCATCCGCCCGCACTGCTTGCACTTGCGCGGCTTCGTTCTTGGTTTCATCGTTTCCGCTTCGCCCCTTTCGGCCTGGCTTCCGGGTCGTCGATGTCGTCGTCCCACGCCCACAGTGAGGGCCACTTGTTGGCCATTGCGTGGGACCGGACGATCTCAGCGTTCTTCCCCACGGGCGGCGTGCGCTTCGCCAACTCCTTGGTGGCCTTGCGGACAGCCAGGGCCGTGGTCGCCGCCACGCCGTCATGGGCCCCGTACCGGATCTTACTCAGCCCGGACGCGGTAAGCCCGGAAGCCTTAGAAACATCTTCAAGGCTCCAACCTATTGCGGCCAGGCCTTGAAGCCTCCTCCTCGTCCCGGTCGCGTCATGCAAGTTCCGCTTGATCGGGTGCGGCGTGCAGAACGCCGGCACGGGAACCTTCTCGATCGCAGTCCACGTCCGATACTGGACCGTGGAATGACCACTGCTGTACCGGAGTTTCCTCACCGTCTCATAGGGGAGGCCGGACCGGTTGGCGATGTCCTGCAATGACATGCCGGTCGAAAGGAGTCGGACCCTCCTGATCACGGGACCCCGTGGCATCCTCGATGAGGACGTTCTACTCCGCACTGCGACGGCCTTCCGGTACAGGCGGCGGGCCCGCTTGCACTCCTCGCACCTGCACCCGCATACCTCATACGCGCGCCACGACCCGTGCTCGTGCGTCGTGAGGTGCTCGCACCACTCAACGGCCCCGGTCATTGCTGGCGATCTGGTGTGAGATATCGATGAGGGTCTGTGCGAGGAGTCCCTTCTCGATCTCTACGCAGGCTACGACATCCGATCGTCCGCCCGTGACGGTCGGCGAGTTGACGTGCTTGGCGATGTCCAAGTCTCCGACGATGTCGGATGTGACGCTGATTCTCACGAGCACGGTGGGGTCTCCTCCTTGTCTCCCGTGTCTGTCAGATAGTACATGTTGCCGTCGGAGTATCGGATGGGAACCTCTACCGGATCAGCCCATTGAGAGATGAGCCACCCTTCCTCCCTGGCGTGAGCCCTGTCCCCCTCGACCCTGCCGTGACAGCCAGTCGTCCCGGTCCCGCACAGGACGATCAGGTTCGACGGCTTGTTCACCGACGGGTCCTTGGTGCCTCCCATGCCCCGGGGTTTCCGGTGATGGATGCTCGCAGGCATCGCACCCACTTCCCGCCCACAGATGATGCACCGCCACATGTCCCGCTGGAACACGAGCTCCCTCACCTCACAGTCAGGGCCCGTCCTCCTGGGGGACTTGGCAGCGAGGCGGCGCATCCTCCGGTTAGGTGCGCCGCCCTGCCGCAGGCTGCTCACGGCACCTGCCTCCAATCGAACTCGACTTCCTCGATCACGTCCGCCCAGGGCGCCTTGACCGAATGGCCGCCGCCCATGATCACGGCCTCGTCGGTCGCGACGATGCACCGCGGGAGGCGATCAACGTTCGGGACACTGAACTGGCCCTCCCCTCGCAGGTAGATCATGGTGCCGTCCGGGGTCTTCTCTACCGCCTCCCGGAACTTCTTGGTCGTGTAGCAGCCGACGGCCTCGTTATCCTCGTCGTCATAGTCGTCAGGCATCTGTGACATCTGTCTCCTCCTCAATAATGACCTGACCGCAGTCGTATGCTGCGACCGAGATCCCCTTGTTCGCGACCACTACCCCACAATTCTTGACGGCGGCGCTGCCGGCTGAGAGGATGGCGACCTTCGGCGTGTCAGCGACGTTGACGCGCCCGTCGGTGTCCGCCCTCACGGATGCGACGTTCTCCACGGAGATCTCACCGCCATCGAAGACGGTGATGTGCAGGGGGAGGTGTCCACCAATGAGGGCCGCCTCGTCTCGAACGACAACCTCCGGGAACGGTGTGTCCCGGTGCGCTACGGGGATGACGTAGGGCCCCCTCTCGTTCAGGACGAGCAGCGTCCCCTCCGGCTCACACTCAAGGGCCTGCCGGAAGTCCCTCATCCCACGCGCACGAACCACGTCCTTGTCAGACATTCATAACCTCCAATGCGTCTCGAATCGCCCCGCAACTCATGGTGGGGAAATGGATTGTCATAGCGTCCGGCCACCGTCCTCGCTGAATCTTCTCACCGTGCGTGCCGTCGTCCCGCCTGCTGACCGTGACTCGCAGGGAAGTCAAGCCAACAAAGGACAACAATTCACAAGCCGCGTCCACACTGCTGTTGGCAACCGGGATCACGAGCGGGAGCACACCAGTGCTCCGACTGACCTCTGCCCGCACCTCCCCGACGAACGGGGACGGGTCGGGCTGCTCCTTGGCAATACATCCCATGACGTGAGGAAGGGATGAGGGCTTATCCATGCCCCCCACCACAAGCTGCCTCACGCCACCGGCCCGAGCCTCGTGCTCGACAACGCCCGTGCCGTCGAGGCAGAACTCAAACGTCGCCCCGATAGACTTCACCGCCGCAATCGCCGGACCATCTCGTCGGACATGGACATCGAGATTCTTGTTGCCGAACCACTCTTCCAGCTTCGCGATCGATTCCCAAGCCGGGTGCGTTGCGAGTCCTCCCATGGGTCGCCCTCTCCTGTCTCATCGTTTCGTGTAGGTGCGCTCAAGCCACCGGCGTAACTGCTCCGGGTCCGCCGTCCCGCCGGCCTGCATGTACGCCTCCGCTGCCTGATTCTGGTCGATGCCGTGCCGGTCGCAGAAGTCCGCCAACGTCACCCGGCATGCCGCCCTGGCCATCTCCACCGGGTCCGGCGCGCCCTGCTCGTGCACCTCAAGATCAGGGTCGGGCTCGTCCGTCGGAATCGTCAACGCCTGCAATAAGAACGTCCTATAGGCGACGCTCATAGCCTTAGCCGTCGCCTTGTCCCCAGTATCCATGGACTCGCCAACCGAGTACCCGTCGATACGATCCCCGGCCGGGCCGATGATCGAGTAGGTGACGCCAACGCGAACCTCGGTCGCCCCCTTCCCGGACGCCAGGCTGATCCGCTCGTGCGCCTCGTCCACCCTCACGGGTACGACGGCGACCCCATGCTTCCGCAGTGCGGGTCCGACGGCGTTCATCACGTCATCGATCCCCCGGAACGAGAAGCCCTGCCTCGTGTTCCGCTGCTGCTTCCTGATCGCCTGCACGTCCCCCATGACCTGTAGCCATGCTTCGTTCACGGTCGGCTTGTGCTCCGTCATCTCATTCTCCTCCTCAGAATGCTGCGGATGCTCTCGTAGTCCTGCTGTGTGAGTGCTGCTTTCCCGGCGATGGAGAGGTAGACCGGGGCCGTGACCTCGGCCCCAGTGACCCGGTCGGTCGCCTCGACAACACCGAAAGGAGCCCCCGTCAGCGGGGCGCTCCAGTTCGTCAGGCCGCGTAGAAGCCTAACAGTGTCCTCCATGCCGGTCACCAACCATCCCATACCCCGAGACGGGTAGTTGTACCTACAGAAGACCTGCACCCGGTAGCCCCCATCGACCGGCTCGTCCTTGAATATGAGACCCAAGAACTGGCCCGATTCGTTGACCGACAACCAGAAGACGCCGCCGAGCCGCTCCCACCTGTACATTGTGGACGAGTCCGAATGGAACGTCCGCGGGTTCTCCGCACTATCAGGGAACACGGCCATCACCACTTCCACATATCAACCATGGTCGGTGACACGCAGTAGACGCCGGCCCCCTGCAACATGGCCTCCTCCTCGCGGGCCAGTTCCTCCCGGCTGGCCGTGGATGGGTTCAACTTGGAGACGCGGGTCAGGTTCCGCAGCGCACTCTCCTCACCGGGGTCCGTCCAGTAGCCGCCTTCCATGACCTGGAACGACCACTCCGACCCACCCTCGCCGTCCGGACGGACAACCAGGCGAAGATCCTCGTACACCTCCACGTCATCATCCTCGCCAATCATGCGCAGGAACTCCGGGAACCGGATCCGATTGATGATGTCGTTGAAGACCTCGTTCTCGAACCGGCTCGCACCCTCCCGCTCATCAAGCGTAGGAACGCCAACGCTTTCTGCGATCTCATTCAGCCGGTCCGTCCACACGGCCCCGAAGATCGCATACCCGGTCGTCACCCTCCACTGCTTGCGGATCACAACGTACCGGTCAATGTAATCAGGGAACAACTGGTTCACTGCCCCTCCTCCTTTCTCATTGCCAGGATGCGGCGGGCCTCGGTCGAGTCCTCCAACCTGAGGATCGCCGTCCCGTTAGTTGCTGACCTGTAGAGCGGGAACCGCTTCATCACTCGCGCCTCATGATTCGATACAACCAGGTGACCAGAGCGCTTGTCCTGAGGGCTGTGCTGCCCGGCCGCCAAGCAGACGGCCGCCCAGATATCGAACAGGCGGGCCTTGATCAGGTTGCGGGTCAACGGTGCGCACACGGACGCCGACACGACGCGCTCGACCCCGTCACCCCCCCACTTCTCCTGCCGCTCGATGAAGAGCCGGTCCTCGTCAACAGTCACCTTGACCGTGACCTGCCGGCCGCCCTCCCGGGTCACGTACCCGGCGGCATCCTTATTGGGGGACAGGACGATGCGCGCCCCTCCCTCCGCCTCATCCTTGAGCGCCTCGATCACATCATGGATCACCATCACGAGTCCTCCATCCGGTAGTCAATGAATGAAGTACTCAGCCACTCGGGCGTGATGCCCAGCATCTCGCAGACCAGCTTCTCCATCTGGTCTCGAAGCTCCGGAGAGTAGGACGGCGACAACGGCGTCGTCATACAGGCGTCATACAGGAAGGGGTCTCGCGCGACCCACTGTCCTTCGACCATGACCTGCACCGTCCACCTCCACTCATGGTGCTTTGTTCGTTGGGCGACCACTCGCATGGACTCGTAGACGCGGGCGTCGTCGTACTCCTCCTTGAGACGCTGCACCACCTTAGCTTTCGTGTCTGGACTATCCGGGTCATCCGCACCTTCAAGGAAGTGGTCTAGGGTTGTCGTGTAGATGCGCCCGTCACTGACGCCGACCACAAGGTAATCCTCATAGCTCCTGAACATGCCATCCTCCTTTGTTCATTGTGTGCCTTGTTCATTGGTTGGACTCCAAGTAGAGAACGTCCTCCTTCCCCGCCAACAAGGCCTCCGCAAGAGTCTCACCCTGGTTCGTTGAGACCCTCACCGAGATCGCCGGCTCACTCTCAACAACGTCCACTCCGTCCGGGACCTCCCCCGTCTCCTCGATCACCCGGGCCAGAGACCCGGCCGCCGTGAACCACGGGGCCACCATCTCCCGCACAACGTCCGGACGATTTCGCTTGCACCACTCCAACAGGGCCGCCTCGTCCGCAACGACCGGCTTCGTTGACGCCCGCGCCTTCGACACCGTCGCCACTTCACCGTCATCGATCATCGCATACGAACGGTCGCCCGCATCCATGATCGAATCCAACTCGGCCTTCACGTCCCGAAGTTCCTGCGCCGCCTTGCCCCGGACGAACGAGGCTACCGCCGCGCGCACGAGCAGATCACGCTTGTTCATTGTGTGCCTTGTTCATTGTTGAGGTCTCACCTTGTTCATTGTGTGCCTTGTTCATTGTGTACATCTCATTGAGTTCCCACATGCGCCGTTCCACGGCGTACCGGGCAAGACGCTCTGACTGCACGAGCACCGCGTCCGCGAACACCCGAGCGTTCTCCCGGAACCTGTGGTTCAGTGGCATCGCTGGCTCCGTGTAGGAGAACCGGACATGCTCCTCCGTCTCGAACTCTGCCACTACCAGCGCCGGCCATACCCGCACTCGCGCGACGCGCATCTCTGGCATGTCCGACATGACACCGACCGGCTGGCCGCGCTCGTCCTCCCGGATCCAGTGGGAGGGGAACCCTATCCCGGTCAACACCTCAATGGCACGCCGGTACTCCGTGCCCGCCAGATCCCGCGGTTTAATCGAGTACCTGAATCCCGGATCTACGGCGTTCACTGGAGCCCCTTCACCGCGTCCCGGTACACCCGGTTGCACTCCGTCCACCGAGTGGCCAGCCAGCACCGGCTGAGCGGCCACGCCACGTCATGCCCGGCACCGTACATCACAACCTCACCGATACCACCGAGCCTATCGAACAACTCCCCGTCCGGTGGTACGCCGTCGGTCACTGCCATCCTCGTACTGCGCACCATCGTCCTGAGTCCCTGCAATGCCAGTAGGCACGTGGATTCGATCTCCAGCCGTGATGCCACGGTCAGCCGGCCACGCAGGTCATTGATCGCCACGGCCCTCCCCTTCCTGACCCACAGTGCGCACACCGCACCGTCCTCATCGGTCCATCGCGCCCCAAGGCCTAGCGGCCCCGGGTACACCGGCTGATCGTCGGGCAGTACATGCTCTAACCGTTCCTTCAGCGTGCTCACTGGTCTCCTCCTGTCGTAGTCGTCTGCGTTATGGTCGGGCACGGGGCGCAGTCCCTCACCCCGTGCGTGAGGCCACCCAGAAACATGGCGGCCAGTAGGGCGGCGAGGAGCAGGAGCCCTACCCCCGCCGCCAACCCACTGTGCTCCGTCGTGTGCCGCGCGTCCCTCACGCCGCACTCCGATCCGGCGTCGCCATGACCGGGGACCCGTGCGGCGTCAACACACTATCGACGCGCCCCCGGTCATCATGCTGGGCGTCGGCAGGGCCGACCGTGATCGGGGACGTCTCCGTCCCCGTACGGTCCTGCCGCAGTATCGGTGTCGGAGACACGTCCTCCACCGCCGTCGGCGTCTGCGCCTCGCGCACGTCGTCCCGCGCCCCTACGCCCAGTGCCAGGGCGCCGGCGACAAGCAGGATCGTGACGACCGCTGAGACGCCAACCGTGTCCGCGACGTGCACCGCGAACGCGCGGCGCCGTACTCCCACGAGTAGGCCCGCCGCAATGGTGAACCACACCAATCCGATGAATGTCATCCTGTCCTCCGTTGTCTGTTCGTGCGGCCGGTCAGGCCATGCTGCCTATCAGTGCCGCAGCAAGTCCCGCGCCCAGTAGCAGCGCCACTAGGGTGATGAGAGGAAGAGTCTCCTCGCTCCGGAGGCGACCCTCATCCCGCACGCGGACCATCGCGGCAGCGACGAAACAGGCCGCAACTCCCCACAGGAACCCGGCAATGATGCTCATCACTCGGCCACCGCCTTCACCCACTCGTAGGCCTCGCCCCGCTCGTCCAGCCCCGCCGCGACGCCGTCGCGAATCTCGCTGTCGCAGTAGTGCTGCCACTCCATCGTCCGCCGTGCGGCGTCCTTCACGGCATTATCGAGGTGCGAGTACCCGTCCGAATCGAACGGCTCACCGGCCACCGACACGTTCACCGCGACCCAATCCTCCTGCCCATCCCCGTACGGATCACGCAGCCACTCGACAATGACAGGTCCCATGCGCAGCCACCCGAGCGTGTCGTCGTCATCCCAGCCGCAATCGACCTCACCCCCGAGCGCGTACGCCTCGTCAGTCCATTCCAGCGCTTTGCGCGTTTCCTCTACAGCATCCGCAATCATCGTCGTCTCCATCGTCCTCATCCTCTCGCTCGTAAGTGTGTGCGTCAGTTCTCGCCGGCGACCGCGCGGAGGTACTCCGCGGCCTTCTCGATGTCGGCCTCATCGGCGATCCAGCCCTCACCTTCGTCGCCGCACTTCCACCATGCCCCGGCCAGCGCCTCATCGCCACTCTCTCCGCGGTCGTCGCCCAGTGCCAGGCTCACCGCCCCGAGTGACACAGCGGTGCGGCTCATCGTCACCGGCTCACCCTCCCTCTCCAGGCGCTCATAGATCGCCTCAGCACTGCGCTCCGCGGACCACTCGCTATCAAATTCAACCTCGAGCCCGAACAGGCCCATCGCGTACTCCCGGGCCTCCGCGGTCAGGACTGACGCGGTGAGGTGTTCGGCCAGGCACTCGGCCTCAGTCTCGTCAACGGCGTAGTAGTCCATGACCCATGTCTTCAGGTCATCGTAGGCGGTGCTCTCGTCGCTCAGGATGATCGCCCCGGCGTCGCCGATCGTGTCGGTGACCACTCGGCTCGTCCACTGTGTGCGTGTCATCGCTATCTCCTCCTGCGTGTGATGCGTGTGTGCTTCTGGGGTTTCTCCCATGTGATCCCACCATGGCCGCCATCCCCTACGGCCGTGATGGGACCGCATGAGAGGAGGAGCATCGCCGTCACAGCGGCCCTACTCCTCACCCGTCATGTGCCCGTCGGGGTCACGGGGGCCCGCCCCGCTCGGTACGGCAGCGCTGTGCTCCGTCCCGCTTGCCCGACCCTCCCGGGCCTCGGTCTGTTCCTCTGTGCAGTTCTCAATCTTTCTTGCCGTCGTCCCCGGCGATGACTCAATGATGCACCGACCCGCTGTCCGATGGCAAGCGGATCGGGAGGATTGGTGGGCGATTCACGCGGGGAATCACCACTTTCCCGCAGGATGACGCCAGAAACTCATATCGGGAAAATCTCAGCATGTGAGATGGGAGGGGTAGGGCCCCATGTAGAGAGCCCAATCCTCGCCTCCACGCGGGGCACTGGAGCCCGGCACGCGAGGCTCCCGCGCCCACGCCCACATCGATCCGTCGCCGGCCAGTCAGCACGCCCAGCCAGGAGACACCACAGCCACGTACGGCGCCCCACGCCACCGTCCTGCACCCAGGTACTAGGGCTGCCACTTCAGCCCCGAATCACACGCGTCAACACACTGCGGCAGTGGTCCGGTCGCAGACATACAGAAAGCCCCGGCCACCCAACCGGGTGACCGGGGCTTCCCCGCTCGATCGCTCAGCTGACCAGCGCCAGCGCCTCATCCAGCGACCGCACCGTCAGATCACGGTGCCGCGCAGCCTCACGCGACGGGCACCCGCGCTCCATCGCCGCATCGATCGCCGCATGCCGCAGATCCATGAGGACGCAGACCAGGATGCCGCGCTCCCCACCGGTCAGCCGGCTGGCGACCCGGGGCAGCGTCACCGTCCATGCGTCCCGCCGGACGACGGACGAGGCAGACGAGAGAGCAGAGAGCAGAGAGTCGATAGCGTTCATGTGTGTCTCCAATCAGGAAGGGAGGTGTGTGCAGTTGACGCCCTCACCATAGGGGGCCACGACTTTCCCTTGGAATCACGCCACCGCGTCACCCGGCTCGTGTCAAGCACACGTGACTTATAAGCCCTCTTCAGTCCTACGTACCAGCCTATGCACCACAGGTAATCCCACGATGCGAAACGTACAGCATTCAACCAACGCGGAATGTGAGGCACGACATGCGACCAACGTCCCGGGTCCACCCCAACGGGGGGTGACCCCAACCACACACACCACCCCTTAGGGCCCAGGAGTCTCACCCCATGAGACCCACATGGAACACACGTTCGAGCCAGCCCAACACGGGGGTACCACGGGGAGGGGAGGGAGGGGGAGGGGGAGGGGGTATAGGGGA
>ERZ773079.181-NODE-181-length-43231-cov-10.112261_pt1 | contig 43231 bp, 51 predicted proteins | sample MGYA00511355_ERZ773079 | MGnify/ENA primary metagenome ERZ773079 (study PRJEB29015, sample SAMEA2737979) | human oral metagenome | biome: human oral; feature: human-associated habitat; material: dental | place: China | collected 2117 ... | reverse complement strand
GACAACAAGAGAATGAATGAGCGCTAGCTTTTCTAAGATTAAAAACTAAAAAAAACAACTCTAAAAAGTTTTAAGAACTCTAAGAAGCCATTTTTAAGAAGCTTTAGAAGAGCGTTAAAACCTCTTAAAAAAGCTATCAAAAAGCCACTTATAGAAGTCCTATACAAAAGACAACTGTTAAGAAGAACATCTGACCTTACAAGAAGCTACTTTGAAAACCTGTCTAAAATTTCATGAAAAGGAAAGACAACTGTTTACTAGAAGATGTGCTATAATCAGCCATTAGAAAGTAACTTTATTTGACATTCATTTTTTACTTAAAGGAGAAAACATGCGGACACATAATCGTAATAAACCCCTTGGCTTTGATGAATTTGTGGAACTTGTTGAAAACGATTACAGGCTCTTTAAGAAAGTTTGCAAGGATATACTTTTTCACCATTTTAATAAGGAAGAATTTCCTTGTGTAGCCATTGGGTCTCTTAAATCTGAAGCTAGACGCCGTATAGAGAAGGATAGAACCTACATGGAGATTTTGCGGGCTAGGTACTCCCACATTGGAAACGAAGATAAAATTTTAAAAAGACTCCTTACACCGCCTTATCTTAAGGATGAAGCCAGCTTTAGAGAGTTTTATACTTCTTGTAAAGAAGAATATGATTCTTTGATTGCGGCTGCAAATGGACGACCATGCATTGTAATTCCATGCGACGATTTGCATTCTAATTTGTATTATCTAAAATACATTGACTAATTTTTTTTTTTATCAATCGGGGATGTCAAATGACTTACCAAAATCAAGTATCAAATACACAAAATTATGAAGCCTTTGCACTAGCATTGGAAAAAGAAGTTTGTTCCATTATCTCTAACACTTGTATAGATGACATTCAACAAGTTTCTGTTAAAAAAACTTACATTAAACCGGGTAGAAGGAGAAAAGAATATTCTTCATACAGCGAATGGGAGAAGACCCATTCATCAAGTGTAAATTTGGATGAAGATAATGTGAAAGACGCCCTGCAAAAGCAAGCTGAAGAAGCTATCCATTCACCTGAAGCCCTTACTGCGGGCAAAAAAGATGCGCCGCATGAAGCATCGGGGGGGACTTCACACGGCGCGTTGTTGAACGAAACTAAGCAAATCCAGACAAAACCTGCTAACCGTTCAACTGAAGCTATTTTAGCAAAACAAAATGCACTTGTCGAGAAAAAAAACAGCAAAAAATCAGCTATCACATTTGCCAAGCGCAACTTAAGAATCAAGTTTGAAAATGTTCATGGTAGTCTTGGCAAAGATGAGTTCTTGGTTATCAACAACTACCGCCGCCGGGTGGCTAAAGTTCGTAATAATAAAGATGGCACATTCACTATTCTTGGTGTTTACTACGCTACTGCGCCTGATTTCAAGCAATTAGTGCCTGTATCTAAAGAAATTTACACTCTTTTCAAAAACGGTGTAGAAGATGCTTATAAACAACACTTACAGGCTCAAGTTAAGGAAAGTGCTAATAAGGTCAAGTATGCAAAAGCTGATGCCAAGTCAGACGAAAACTACAAGGATTACACAAATATTCGCCCTAATAAATGGATTCATGAATCCATTAAAAAACACATGTCTGGTGATTATGCTGATTTCAACAGCGCTTCAATGGATTTCTTCACAAACGTTGCTTTGCCTGATGCTCATCGTTTAGCTAGCATTACTGTTATGGACAGTGAAGGCAATGTTGTCTATGAAAAAGTCTTTAAAACCAATCATGAACCCAAAGATTTCAAGGTTACATTGAATCTTGCAAACATGTCGCCAAAAGATGCGGGGCTTTCTCCTGAACAATTCATTGCTAATACACTTTTCGCTACTAATGCGCTGATGTCGCTACAAGAAGCTGATAAACATGACGGGCATAAGTTCTTTGACAGAAACCTTATGAGTGTTGTTATTGGCAAGATTAAACGTTTCACCATTTATCGTTATAACGTGAAAAAAGATACTGGTGAAATTGTGTCTAAGAAACAACCTTCCTTTAATGCTTTCATGGAAGCGTTTGGTCTTAGCCGCCATAAATCTCAATACGGCACAAAATCCTGCATTCGCCATCTTCACGCTTATAAAAATGAGCTTCTTGGCAAACTTGTTCTTGCTAAGATTCTTAAAGAAAATCTTGGCAATATGAATGAAGTTAGTTTTGATAGCAGCGAAAAAGCTATTCTTAGTAATGCTAATTACTGGGAAGGTCATTGTATGCGCGGACGTTACAGCGTTGTTGCGGGTTCTGCCCATACAGAGCTAGCTGGCAATCGCAAACTTCAATTTGTAGCTAAGACAGCATCCAACGAAAATCATGAAGGTATTGAAGTTGAAGGCATTGAAGGCGATGAACCTATTGTTGAAAAGCAAAAATTCTATAATGTGATTGCGCGCCCTGAACTGGACGAGTTCATGGAAACTATGGATACGGCTCGCATTCCTAAATTACTCCACAATGCGATTCAACAAACGAATTTTTCTGTTGATAAAACCTTTTCGGAAATGGTTTCTCAAGCTAAAGAACTGTATGCTGAATATGTTTTTGAGCAGAATTTGGATTACTTGGATGCCAGAAAATTCAACGAAAACATGGAATTTAGAGATGAACGTGTTGCTGCTGCCGCTGAAGATGAAGCCCTGTGGCTGAAAGAAGAGTTCAACACTACACTTCTGCAAGTTAAGAAATTCTTGCGGGATGTAACCACATTTGCTTCACTTGTAAGCCATTCTTATAAGGATGAAAACGGTGTTATTCACTACGTTCCGGCATTTACACTTTCAACTTCAGGTAGACTGTATGAAAAACTGGGCTTATGGGGCATGACCAGAGAAATGAAGGAATTGTTCTTTGGTTCAGGCTGTGTAAACGTTGATGCTATGTCTTGTCATCCTAGTATCGTCATCAATGTTGTTGTAGAAGCACATAAGAAAGGCTTCATAAAACTTAGCCAGAAGGATATAGATGAACTTGCTAAACAAGCAAAACGTGTTAATAACAAACATGACCGTACTAAACTTTGTGAAAGAACAGGCTGCTCCCAAGATTCACTTAAAAAGTGCATAAATTCCATTTATAACTTTGGTAAAACCAGTTATTCAGAAACCCGTATTAGTGAGTTTGGTGAAGCTGGCAAGAAGAATTTGGGTAGCATTGAACGGCTTATCGCCGAAAACAACCTTACAGAATCAGGTAAGAAAGAAATTCTTGCCTTCCTTCAGCCTTTCGCTGATGCTATGAAGAAGCTGGCAGACCATATTCATGCCCTTTACACATGGCGTAATGTGCGGGAAAACACACCTGAAGGCTATGTAAACATGGGGCTTTATATGGCTGAAGAAGGCATTCTGGATGGGCTTACGCCTAGCCAGCTTATGGCTTACTTCTTGCAGTCAGAAGAAACTCTACTTACCGCTAGAACAGCGATAAGACTTTACAAGGAAAGTAATGGCAAAATTAGGGTTTTGAGCCATGAACATGATGGTATGGTGCTTTCTGTAGTTGGATATGATGAACTTACTATGGAACAACGCGCTTATATTGCTGATGCGGCAGACAAAGCGTATCACGCTGAAGCTAATAAACTTTATCCGTCTAAAGCCGAAAAACTGATGATGCGGGAGAAGTATTTTTACAGCGCTGAAGTACACCCGTACAAAGTTACCAAGTGGGAGTATGTTGATGCCAGCATTAAAGCGCAAGTGGCACAAATCATTGCACCTAAAGAAGGTGAAGTTTTAGAACTGCCAGAGCAGAAACGTTACGATTTTGAACAAATTCGTAAGAACAATGAGACAATTATTAAGCAAAAACTTATTAGAAACTACGCAGCCCTCAATAACTATGAATGGGAAGACAAGTATGATGAACTTGTAGAAGCCTTTGTTCAGCTTAGTAGAGACGGTTTGCGAGAGTGTAAGAAAGCTAAAGTGCCTAATGATTTGCGTATTGACTATATTCTGGACGAAGTTAAATCTGTGTATGAGTACATGCAAGCGGAAATACCAGAAGAAGATATTGATGCAGTAAAGGTGATTATTTACAAGAAACTGCTGGTGGGCGAGTGGATTGTTGATGAGAAGCAATCACTTGCTGAACAGAAAGCTAGCGCTGAATTTGCAAACCATAAAACATGTGTTTAGTTAAAGGAGAAGAAAATGTGGAACAACACTTGTAATTGGCCACCGAATATTGAACTTACCAGAGAAATAAGAATTATCCTGGATAATCCTTGGTTCAAAGGATATAGACGTAGAAATTTCTACTTTGCGTTCTTCATGAATTATTGCATTTACCGGGTTTTCCGCGACAAATACATGAACAAATCCGTTGGTTTGGATACATTCATGGACGCTATGCACTCTACCATGTCTAATGTCTTTTGTGTTGATGTAGAATACACGGCCGCGTATGATGCAGCAAGATTGCTTTTCCGCAACGAAAAAGAGCTTGAAGAGTTTATAATAGACCGTGTTTTATATAATGTTAAAATGCTCTATTCTGTGGATGAGATTCAAGATTGGCGCATAGTAGCTTATACAGCTAGCATCTTTGAAGATATGATTAGACAATCAAACAAAATTGACTATTCTTATTGCTTAGGAAAAATTCAAGCTCGCAGACTTGCTGATTTTTATGATGACAAATAACCCACTTGTTGCAGCTTTCCAGTACCTCACCTCACTTTCTGATGATGAGCTAAAGAACACAAAAGATGTTTGGATGCGTGGCAGTGGTAGCACTCTTGCTATTGCTACCGATAACTTCATTGTTTTGTGCAATCCTGACGCTGGCGATGCCCTGTTGGATACAATCCGCCTTCAGAACCTTAACCAAGAAGAGTTAGACCCAACACCAGCGCTTCATGACATCGTTAGGAATCACAAAGCCTTCTTTGTTCAAATCCTGCCACGATTGAAAGAAATAAAGGAAATCCTGCTGGATAACGGTTCTGTAAGGTTTAGGGAAGATTCTTTTTATTGATTAAACCGGAAGAACATGGCATAATTGCCTCATTCTTCAATTTAACCAAATTTCAAATAAAGGACTTCCCTAATGGGTAGGAAAGCAAAAATTAAAGCAGCGCCATCATTCAAGGCGGCAGATAACCTCAATACCTTCATCGACCAGAGTTCTCAGGATTCTATCGACATGTTCATCCTTGAGAAACTCATTGAAATCAAGAAAGCAAACCGTTGTGATGGCGTTGAAGCCGCAACGGAATTTTGCGCTTACTTTGAAATTGATGAGTACACATTCGCTAAGTGTTGTGGCGAACCAGTTAGAAAATGGCTACAAAAAGAAGCTGTTGCATCCAAGAGAATGTTTGTGAAGGAAGAGAAAACTGGCATCTTCAATCCTGACAAAGAGCACAAACCTATGAAGATAAGACGTAAGAAAAGTGAGGCTAACTATCTTTTAACGAACTAAAGACAAACAGAAGGGCTATAATGCACATCGAAGGCTTAACAAAGAGCTTTCATCCGTGTGGAATCGCCTAACATCCAACACAATTTTCCATTTTCACAATTTACTTAACAGGAGACACTAAAATGTCAAGTTTTACCGACAAAATGAAGTCCAGAAAGAAAGACCTTAAGAAACTACAGGAAAATACCTCAGCCAAGAGCAAATCACAATTCCATGATGACCGCTTTTGGAAACTGTCCGTAGATGACAAACAAAAGGGCGAAGCGCTTATTCGTTTCCTGCCCGGTGTAGAAGGCGAAGAAGAAAAATGTATCGTTGCCTACAGCACCTATTACGTTCGCACCAAATCCTCTAACGAAATTTTTGTTGCGCCTGCCCCTGAAAACGTTGGTAAGCCATCATTCCCTAATGAGGTTCGTTCTAAAATTTGGAAGAAGTTCCAAACTACCAATGACCTCAAATACAAAGAACTGTTCAAAGAACGTTCACCCTCTACCAAATACGTTACTAACATTCTGGTTTTGAAAGACCCTGCTAACCCGGAAAACGAAGGTAAAGTTTTCTTGTTTGAAATGGGTGAATTCCTGAAGCGCATGTACTATAAGGAAATGGGCATCGAAGAATCTGCTTCCGCTAAAGAAGAAAGCAAGCTGGATATTGAGGATGAAGATGCACAAGCTGTTAAAGAGCCTTATGACCATACAGATTTGTTTGAAGGCGCTAACTTCATTCTGAAATCCTATTCTGAAACTGGCAAAGCGCTTAATCGTTCTTATGACAAATCCTACTTCTCTAAACGCAAGCCTGCTGCTGAAGATGAAGCTGAACTGGAACGCATTTACAACGCGCAATATTCATTGAAAGAATTTACTGACGCTGCTTCTGACCGTTATAAAGAAAGTTATGAAGCCATGAAGAATCGTTACATCAAGCAAACTGGCGATTACTTCGACATTTTCCCGGAAGAATATCAATCCCGAATGGCTGAACAAAAAGCCTATCAGGAAAAGAAAGATGAGGAATTTGAAGACGGATTACCGTGGGAAGATTCAAAAGATGATGGCGGCGAAGAAGAGTTCAAAGACGCCTCATCAACTACCAACTCAACTGATGTAGATGATATTGATGACTTCCTGAACAGTTAAGAGCTAAGAATAACTTCAAGAATCAAAAGCCGCCTTTAATCTGGCGGCTTCTTTATTGATAGATGGTAATTGTTTCTTATATGAGAATGCGTTTAGAATGAGAAACGCCGCTAGGAATGGGTCTTAGCGGCGGTTAATCAACATTTATTAGAGAGGCTTATTATGTATCAAATTATTCAACTTGGGCAAAATTTAATTAACGGGCAGACCATCGACACAGTAAATGCGCGCGAACTTCATAACTTTCTTGAGAGTAAACAAGATTTTTCAACGTGGATAAAATCTAGGATTGAGAAGTATGGGTTTGATGAAGGGCAAGACTTCATTCGTGTAGATGCAGCTCCACAAAAAATGGAGCGGAAAATTCAACAACTTGCGGATGGCAAAGCCGCATTGATTACTTCTTAACTCTTGATATGGCGAAAGAGCTTGCGATGGTAGAACGTAATGATAAAGGGAAACAGGCACGGCTTTATTTCATCGAATGTGAGAAAAAATTAAGAGACCGCTCTATGACTACAATGGAAATGGTTGCTCATCTTGCTAATAGAGCTGTTGAACAAGAAAAACTAAATGCCATGTATGAATCGCAATTAGAACAACATGATGATAAAATAAAGCGATTAGAAACAGAGAACTCAGCATTAAAAGAGGAATTGAAGTTGCTGAGAGATGAAGAAGAGTTCTTCGTAGCTAAAGCCGCCGCCAAACTGTATGGCTACAACAACATTTCAAACCAAGTAGCACAAAAACTTGGGATGGCACTTTCAAGGCTCTCCAGAGAAATGGGTTACGAAATCCAAAAGCGTAAGCATTGCGACTTCACATAAGTTGGCGCTTATCACATCGACGTGATTCGCGAACTCTTTGAAATTAGAGGATACGAACTTTACTGATTATTCACCAAAACCTTATGAGCCTTCGTTATAATGTCAAACATTAAGCGAGGGCTTTGTTTTTAATCTAAGAAAAGGAGGCGCAGCCATGAACAAAATTTTTAAACCTGCTCATAATCGAATAGTGAATTACTATGGCGGTGTCGTTATGCTTCCGCCAGATTGCATAGCTATTGCTGCTGACTGTACAGGTGAGGTTAATGCCTTTGAGACCATGCCAGAGTTTTCAGAGAAAGACAAATGGTGGGAATGTCCGGCTGGCGAAATACACTATTTGGGCGCGTTTGATGAGCCATTGACTGTAGAAGAAGCTAGGTCAACTCTATGGATTGCCAACGAGTTTTACTATAAGGGATTTGAGCTTGCCAAGAATATAAAGCAGCCCGATGAAGGCATAACGATTACAATCAATGGCTTTAAGATTACCGTGCCGAATAATGTGGTTTATATTGCTGTTGACGGCGATGGGCTTGTTCATGCCTTTACTGACTGTAATGTTGCATTGTATGCTTGTGATGTAACATGGCGACCTGAAGATGATGACTTCAAGATGCTTCTTGGTAAATGTGATACGCCGACAAGCGATATGGTTTGCAACAGCTTAGAAACTGTTGTTAGTAATTAGGATTTTTAAGGAGGGAATGCTATGAAACGAAATGTAGTAATCGCCGCTGTTGTAGCTGGATTCTGTGGTGTTGGCGCTGGCTTTAGTTCAAATGAGAAAACAGCTACAGCGGCAAGTAATAATGTTCAACAGCAGCCGCAAGTAACGGCAGAAAACCGTTGGGAAGTGGATGTAATGAAACTTTCAGTGAACCTGAATTATGGCTTGGAGCTTCTGCAACAACAGCGTGAAGTTTGCACAGAGCCAGATACCCCAGAATGCAAGCAAGAAACGGCTAAACTGATTCAGGCTCGTGATACAATCTTCCAAGAAATTGAGAATTATCACAAACACTATCCATTCAAAGACTTTCCAAATGATGTTTTGGAAAAAGTCATTGCCTTTTCAATCCCAACTTCAGGTATGTGATTATTGAAACATAAACATAGTAAATTATAGAATTTAATTGAAATTTATGTTCTATAGTCTATTTGAAATGTGATTTCATAATAGTAATTGAAACCTGAAACAATGGCATTATAATTAATACCAATCTAAACAAAAGGAATAACTTTGATTTACTTAACTTCAATAACAAAGATTAAAAGAGGTCATGAGGCGTTTAAAGCCATAGATACCTATTGTCTCTTATCAAAGAAGTTAAGAAACAAAGTTTTATGGCTACAAAGAGAAGAGTGGAATAACAACAAAGGCTATATTTCTTTTTCAAAAATGCTTAAGAATCTTGCTGCAAATGATGATGTAGATTATAGAGCGCTTCCTGCTCAGGTCTCTCAACAGACAGTGATGGATGTTGATGATGATTTTCAATCATTTTTTACACGTAAGGAACGTGGTGAAAAGTGTAATGCGCCTTCTTTCTCGCCAAAAGGTGAGAAGGGAAGATTCAAAGTTACATTTACAAACCAATCAATTTCGTTACCTTCTTTTAGGAATGGTTTCATTAAACCTTCTGGAATAGATTTTGAATTTCCTATTCCGAAGTATATTCCATTAAAGGATATAAAAGATATTAGAGAAGTTAGATTCACACCTAAACAGCATTATTATCAAATGGAGATTGTTTATAGAGTTCCAACTTGTGAATATCAAGACACAGGAAATTATGCTGCTGTTGATATAGGAATAAGTAACTTTCTGACAATCGTTTCAAACTGTTCTTCACCTTTACTGATTAAAGGCGGTAAATTTATTTCCACTAACAGTTTTTGGATTAAGAAACGGAGCAAATCACAATCTAAATTAAAGAAAGGATTTTATAGTTCAAATAAAATCAAATGGTTAGATGAGAAGAGAAACAATAAGATTAGAAACGACATAAATTGTCTTACCAATCAATTAGTTAGCTACTTTATAGGCTTACAGGTTTCAGATGTTTATATTGGCTGGAATACTGGTATTAAGCACGGGATTAACATTGGTAAATCTAATAATCAGAAATTTGTTTATCTTCCACATAAACGTGTTATTGACAATTTGTCATACAAATGTGAAAGGTTTGGAATTAAAGTGCATACCGCTAATGAAGCATACACTTCTAAATGCTCTTTTATAGACGATGAAGAAATAGGAAAACATGAAACTTACTTAGGAAAACGTGTTACTACTAAATTCTTTGTTTCTAAAGAAGATAAGAAGATAAATGCTGATGTTAATGCAGCGTATAACATTCTTAAACTTTCAAGAGGGATAAAGTTCATTGAACTTGACCCTCGTCAGGTGTTTGGTACGCCAAGAGTTCTGAAGGTCAATTATGGATTAAACCGTAAGAGACCTTCACATGAGCTTTGAAATAAGTTTTATTGGTTTTCATGAATTACTGTAGAACTTATAACCAGATGGAATCTCTAGTCGCAACTCTTGAAGACAGGGTTCTTGAATTAGAGAAGAAACTATGGATACCCAAATGAAACTTAGTGTGTTGGAAGACAGAGTTAATTCAATTAAAGGCTAATAACTAATGAATCCACTTCTCAAAAAACTCAAACAAAATTCCGTAGTAAAAGAAGCGCAAGCTGTAAAAGACAGCGCTTACTTTAGGGAAACCCATTTCTATGACACCGGAATCCCCGCCCTGAACATCATGCTTTCGGGAAGAGTTGATGGCGGCTTGTCATATGGCTTCAGTATGATTGGCGGTTATAAGGCATCGTATAAATCAACACTTTCACTCATGTTGGTAAGAGCCTTCCTGAACGCCGACCCAGAAAACGTCTGCATCTTTTACGATTCAGAATATGGCACTTCCCGTGATTACATGGCTTCACAAGGCGTTGACATTGAGCGTGTCCTGCACATTCCCATTGATGATATTGAAACGCTGAAGCAAGACATTGCTAACCAGCTAAACGAACTGGAAGTTGACGCTAAAGTCATGTTCTTCATTGATTCATTGGGTATGTTGGCATCCCGTAAAGAAACCGATGATGCCCTAGCACAGAAAACAGCGGTGGATATGACAAAAGCCAAAGAACTTGGTTCATTCGTCAGAATCCTAACGCCTAAACTCAACAAGAAGCGCCTTATTTGTGTAGCGATTAACCACGTGTACAAAGAAATGTCTTTGTATGGTGGTGATATAAATTCAGGTGGCGAAAAGCTGCAATACGCCGCCAACTCCATCATTCACATTTCCAAAGCGCAAGTGAAAGAAGGTACGGATTTAGCAGGCTTCAAATTTACATTGAAAGCTGACAAATCGCGGTATATTAAAGAGAAGTCAAAAATGCCGTTGACTGTTACCTTTGAAGGTGGCATTTCCAAGTATTCCGGTATCTTTGACTTGGCGCTGGAGTTGGGCTGGATTACAAGCCCTTCTAAAGGCTGGTATTCATTGGTAGATAAGAAAACAGGTGAAGTTGAAGAACAGAAATTCCGTAGAGCCGATGTTGAAAACAATGCTGAATTTATGGAAAAATTGTTCGCTGATGGCATGGCTGAAGAGATTTCAGAACGGTTCTTGTTAGCTGGCAAGGAAAAGACCATTGTTCAGCTTTCAGATGAATACGACAGCAACACTTCAGTAGCAGAAGACGTCGCTGATGAGTATGAAGCAAGCGACGAAGAGTAATTAAAGAAAGGATTAACCAAAAATGGCAAAGAAACCTACACAACAAAACGATGAAATGGCAACTGATTTGATTCCAACTGGTGAAGCCGTTGAACTGAATATGGCTACACCAGAAACAAACACAACAAAGCAACCCGGCAAACAACCATCATTAGGCGTTTACTTAACTAAGAAAGTTTCAACCATGCCTAAAAGGGCATCAGAAAAAGCGGCTTGTTATGACCTTTCCATTGCAGTTGCATACGGTGAGGTTTATAAACAGTACGATATGACTGATGACAATTACGAAACTGTTACTGCTGGTGATGGCAAAGAAATTCGCATTGACCCATACAGCCGCATTCTCATTCCTCTGGGTGTGAAGCTGGATATTCCTGAAGGCTACGCCGTTAAACTGCATATTCGTTCTGGCATGGCGGCTAAGTATGGCTTGACGCTTGCGAATGATACGGGCATCATTGACCAAGATTACCGAGGCGAACTGATGGCGATTGTTGAGAACAACACCAACACGCGCTATTACTTTGATAATGGCACTCGCATCGTGCAAATGGAAATCTTCAAACCCGAAATTCTGGAACTGGAAGCGCTTACTGAATATGACAGCAAGAAGTCAGAACGGGGCGAAGGTGGATTTGGTTCAACAGGTGAAAATTAAGAAATGAGGTGTAATATGAAACTTACTGTAGAAGATATTGAACGTTTAATTGCTAATGAGCAATACATTCAACCCGAAGGCACAACGCTCACAATATGCGTTATAACTACGGTGTCGGGATTTGCATTTACTGCTGAATCCGCTTGTATTGACCACGCGCAGATTGGCAAGGATATTGCTCGTCAAGAAGCCATTAACAAGCTATGGCAATTTGAAGGTTACAGAGTAAAAGCTGCTATTGGTGGTGATTGGCAATATCGCCTTAAACAAGAATATGAAGAGTTGAAAGCCCGATTGAACAAGCTAAACGCATTTTTAGATAACCCGCCAGAAGTTTTTAGAACAGAGGATAGAGAAATGCTTACTGAACAACAACGTTTCATGAAGGGTTATTTAGATGTTCTGGAAGAACGAATGGAATATGCAGGTTTGTTGGAAGAATGAATAGTCTGGTTAAACAGTAACTTCCATTAAAAGTCAAATTGATATAATTAAAGCGCCAGTTGGAATTTCTTCCTTCTGGCGCTTTCCTTTTACTAATTTATTTGGAGCAAATTTATATGTCATATGAAATTGTATCACTTGCTAATCTTACTATGAGTTCTAGAGACATCGCGGAACTTACAGGTAAACAGCATAAACATGTATTAGAAGATGTACGGAAACTTGCGGATTATTATGTAGAAATTTACTCAGCCGAAAAAGCGGCTGAGTTTATAAAATCAAGCACTTATGTTGATTCTACGGGCAGAACGTTGCCTTGTTACTTGCTTTCTAAAGACGCCAGTCTAGACCTTGTTACTGGCTATTCTTTGCCTCATCGTCATGCGGTCAACCAGCGCTGGATGGAACTAGAAGCTCGACAACCGCAATTTCAGCTACCTCAAACTTACATTGAAGCATTGGAAGCTCTCTTAGAATCAGAGAAAGAGAAACTCTTACTTCAGCAAGAAAACGAAGTAATGAAGCCCAAAGCTGAATACTTTGACGCTCTTGTTGATAGAAATCTACTAACTAACTTCCGTGATACAGCTAAAGAACTAGGCTTTAACCAGAATGAGTTCATTCAAGCGTTATTAGAAAGGAAGTTCATTTATCGGGACGTGGCAGGTAATATCAAACCCTACGCCAAGTACACACCCGAACTTTTTGAGCTAAAAGAATGGAAGACCGAGAAGAAATCTGGCGTACAAACCTTAATCACGCCAAGAGGAAGAGAAACCTTAAGGTTGTTTCTTTGTAAGTGAAGTAGAAACAGAAAGCCGCCTTTAACAGGGTGGCTTTCTTAATATCGTGTAACACATTATTCGCCGCATTTGCCTTAGAATATGTGGTGTATCAACAAACAGGAGCAACTTAATGCCAACAGCATCACTAATTTCAACAAAGGTTTTAATTCTTTTGCAATTGGTTTCTTTCCCGGTAATTTGCACATTGCCATATGCAAAAGGAAACATTTTCTTAGCGCCAGCAATATTCATTCTGCAAGTTATTTCTTCTTCAATCATGGTTTTTGGAAACTTCACCGCAGGAGAATTGTTTGCTATTCTTGCGCCATCAATATCCTTGTTTATTCATGGTTACATTCTTAATAAACTTAGCTTACGCAAAGAAATTAGTTCGTTTGATATGGAAATGATAACTCCGATTTTCTATATCATGACTTTACCTGCAGCACTTTTTGTTGAAGTTGTTGCAATCCATCGAATTCTTAATTGACAACCAGCCATCACTCTTGTTAAGATGGCACAATTTAAATAAGGAGCAAACTTTATGAAACTTTCACAACGTACCCTGAACATCCTGCATCTCTTCAGCAGAATGCGTAAACCCCTAGTTATCCAACAGGGCAATTTCATCAGCCAAATCAATCCAGCGGGCACAGTCAAAGCCTTTGCTGAAATTGAGGAAACCCTGCCCCGCTTCAACATGCAGGACAGCACAGCTTTTATGTCGGCGCTCAAAACATTCAAGAATCATGATGACCTTGATTTCACTTTTAGTAATGCTTACGTGAATGTTAAGCATAACAATGGTGAACTTAAGTTCAAATTGAGTTTTGATGGCTTCTGGGAGGAAAACGCAGAGAAACTGCCACTTTCAAGACCAGAAGAATTGGATTATGAAGCGGACTATTCCTTCATCATTTCTGCTGCTGATTACGCCCAGTTCATGAGTACCGCCAGAGCTATTGGCGCTAATGTTCTTCTGCTTAGAGCAGGAGAAATGAAAGCTGTACAATGCGCTTTTGACGGTGAATGGGGCAGCTTCTTTACACATAAAATTGAAGATGGTAAATTCCCTGCTGATGCTGAAGAAGATGATAAGAAAGTAGAAATTCTTGTGCCACTTGAAACCATGCCAGATGAATCAAAATCCGATATGGAAATTGATGTTTACCATCAGGAAGGCTTCTTGGTTGTAAGAAACCTTACAGCCAGAATCGAACACATGATTTACCGTTACGATGATGACGAAGCGGAAACGATTAAGTCAAAAGAAACCCGGTAATATAGAAAGCCCCGTAAACAGGGGCTTTTTAATCATTAGAAAGGAGCAGAATCTGTGGCGTTTACCAAGCACTACATATCCGTAGATACTCACAAAGGCAAGTTTTACCATCGTTATAAAGACGAAGAAGGTAACACTTGCTACGATGTTGACAAGAATTTCCCTTTAGAATTGTACGTAAAGAACAGAAAAGGTGGCACAAGAGCGCTAACGGGTGAGATTCTTGAACGCAAGAAATTCAATACACTCTATGAGTTCCAGAAGTTCTATTACGATGAATCGCAGGGAGAAAGCTGGAAACATGAGGTATATGGCATGGAAAAGCCAATTTACCAGTACATTTCCAAGAAGTATCCAGACGAAATCACCCACAAAAACTCAGCTATCAATGTCATGTACTTCGACATTGAGAACGAAATTGGCGCAAATTTCCCAACGCCAGAGAAAGCGGAATACGCAATAAATGCTATCACCGCTATCACTTCACAGGGAAAGAAAGTCTGCTGGACTACTTTAGCGGTAAAAGAGAACGTAAAAGGTTGTACGATTGTCTGTAAAGATGAAAAAGAACTTCTTAAAAGGTTCGTGCATTTCATTGGCGCAGAGAAGATTGACGTTATCTCCGGTTGGAACAGTACCTTTTACGATATTCCGTACATTGTGAACAGAATTATCAAGGTAGAGGGCATTGACGCAGCGCAAAAGTTAAGCCCTATCTACTGGCTCTTACAGAATCAGCTTGGTAGAGGTACAAAAGAGCTACAGAAAGCTGCCGAAGGATTGGTTTACGCCAAGAAAGAAGCAAATTCCATCGGTAAATTTGAACAAACCTACGTTATCAAGGGGCTAATTCACATTGACTACATGGAGCTTTACAAGAAGTATTCCAGAGACAAATTAGCCAATTACCGTTTGAACACAGTAGCCCATCACGAACTTAAAGAAAAGAAGCTGGACTACGCGCCTTACAAGAACCTCAGAGAGCTTTACGAAAAGAACAAAGAGCTTTTTATTGAGTACAACATCAAAGACGTTGAACTTCTGGCTAAGATGAATGAGAAGCTGAAGTTCATAGAACTGGCTTTTGTTGTTGCTTACTTCTCAAGATGCCTAGCTTCAGATGTCTTTTCTGTAACTGTTGTTTGGGATTGTTTCCTTTACAATAAGATTAAGAAAGAAGGCATGGTCATCCCACCTAAACAAGAAGTTCATGGTAAAGAGAAGTACAAGGGCGCTTACGTAAGAGAAGTGCAGAAAGGCAAACATGAATACGTGGTTTCCTTTGACCTTACTTCACTTTATCCGATGGTTATCGTGCAGCAAAACATCAGCCCAGAAACCTTCAAACAAGCTGCTTGTGAAGATAAAGACGGGCTTTTGAAAACAATGGTGGCGATGGGAAGGCATGAACTTATTGATTATGCCAGAAAACACAACTTCACCATTTGTGCTAATGGCTCGATGTATTCAAAAGATAAAATTGGTGTGATTCCTTCAGCGGTAAACTTTGTTTTTGATAAACGGGTGTACTACAAGAATGAATCAAAAAGGCTGGCGAACATCCAGCAAAATGTGTTGAAAGAAATCGAAAGGAGAGGTTTAACGGTATGAACGATTGGGAATCAGATAGCAAACTCTATGCTGATGTAATCGACCCAAGACTAAGAGCTTTCAAAGAGGCTTTGGTAGAGGTTGAAAAAATTAGAAAAGAAGTAGCAGAACGTAAAGGAATGAACAATGAATGACTGGGAATCAGATAAAGCTCTTTACGCAGACGTAACTGACCCGAATAGAAGACTTCTGAAAGAGGTTGAACTCTTACGTAAAGAGTTAGCTGAATTTAGGGGTAAACGTCAACAAGCGCCATCTAATGCGTATAAAAGAACAACCCATAACGCTTATGATTTTGATGAAGAAACAGGAATGTTTTCATATGGCATTGGATTTGTGAGAGAGGATGTAAAAGCACAGTCTCATAAGCCAAAGCAACAAGAAGTTCATGATGATGGTAACGTTTTACAAAAGTTGGATGCCATCTTAAACAGGCTGGATGTTTTAGAACGTCGGGTTGATACGCTTTTCTGTAGGATTAACAAATGACAAACCTTAGAGTAAAAACGTTATTCAATTATGTTTCAATTTCCAAGAAAGAAGAAGAGAAGCTGCTGGATGTAGCAAGAAAGTCAAATCTTGTTGATACGGAAATCCCACATAAACACATTTATGAAAGGGTTATCAGGCTAATCAATAAGCATAAACGTTTCCTGCACAGAATTGAAGTCAATTTTGACGATAGTGGCAAAATTCTCATCAGCCTTAACGCCAATGTTTCATTGATACTTTCTAAGAAAAATGTTTCATTGATTATCAACAACGATGAACCGCAAACTTTCTTTGGAATAAACGAAGAACTGCCAATTATTGAAAGAAAAATTGATGAATATTTCATGAAGCCCAGAGGGCAAAAAGATGCTATTAGCGAAGAAGGGCTTAAACTTTTCCATGACAAATTGGCAGAATTAGAAGCCTTTATAAACAAGTTCAGCAGCATCAGTTTGATGATAGATGAAACATCGTTTATTACTTGGTACCATGTAAGTGTAGAACTGGATGGCTATGACGCCTTAACACTTTTGAAGCAGAAAGAACATGGCGGTTCATCCGTTGTTCTACTCTATAATTTCTGGGAGGAAACAAAAGATGACTAATGACAGAATCATTTACTTGGTTATTGGCAGAAAATCCGTAGTTCAAATCTATGTAAACGCGTTGCCCTACATCAAAGGCTTCATCGTGCCAGATGAATCTAAAACCGTTACCATGCTGTATAAAGACGGCGAAGTAGAACATTTAGAAGGTACTTCATGGCTGGATGAAGAACAATGTGGCAGAGTGCATACCATTGAAGAAGTCATGCACGCCAGCTTCAATTCAAGATTCATCAGCTTTTTTAACCAGCCAATAGCAGTATTCAACACAGATAAGTACACCAAAATTCAGATTGATGAGTTTGGCGATGTTTACCTTTCAAATGGTGAAATCTTTACAGAGGTTGCTTCATTAGGTAATGTACATGATTACAGCCAAGAAGAGAAAGCATCAATACATTGTGAAATGACGGATTCTAAGGCGTTATCGAAATGTGAAATCCTGCAAAACTATTGCTTCAATGATTGGAAAAGGTTCTTTACTTACATTTTGGGCGGGCTTAGAAACTGCTATGAATATGTGGCGGTTGATGGCAACCATAATCTGGTTCTCTTCAAGGAATATCCGCAATATGGCGATGATGGTTTTGTTATTCCAGAACAGGGCAGTCTCATTTATCAAACCCCGCCTATCACCATGAATGCCTTAGAAGTGATGAATGTTTACACCATTAACCGATTCAGCGATTACATCGTTCCGTGGGTGGATGGGCAATTATGAATAATGCTAAAATCATGGCAACTTTTCAAATTTAGGTAAGCAACAATGACATCAATGACACCAGAACAAGCTAAAATCGTAGAAGATTTGCATAAACAAACGATGGAAAACGTACCTTCATCTACACAACTTGCTGAAGAAGGCTACTTTGACTACGAAGAAAACGTACATTTGGAAGAAGCACAGCCCGACCCAAAACTCAATAAGGTTTGCTGGTTTACGACTACAAATGGCTCTTTCATCGCACATTTGAAAGAAGAAACCGAAACTTCATACAAAATCGAAGCACCCTGTACAGTTACGCTTCTTAGAATCCCCGAGCAAAAAGCTATTACACAAATGTTCGACGGCAAGCTGAAAGAATTAGTACCAGCAAGACCTGCTTACATGAAGATTCTCTTTCAAATCATGACAGAGCCTTTCCTCATGAAAGATAAGGAAGAAGAATACTTCAAGAATCACATGGTAAAATTGCCACATGAAGTTTCGGATTATCTGCTGGCTTATTACAAATGGTTCTACCATGATTACATGGCGGATGCGCCTGTAGATAAAGAAGAGCCTACAGAAAAGCCAGCTAAGAAGAAACGGACTAGTACCAAGAAAAACCGGGAATAACTCACCGCCCCGCGCTTAAAGCCCTGAAGAACTGACCAGCTTCAGGGCTTTAAGTTTTTGTAATTGAAGTTTTCTCGGCAAGCTCTATAATTGGTGAACATTCAGAATTGTGGAGGTGAAGATATGAGTAACGGAATTATGGGCTTGGACTACATGGCTTTTTACCCGCCCGTACTAGCAAGGCATTTGGGCGTACAAGCGGCAATATTTGCAAGTCTGATTTTGGGCATGCAAAAGGATAATGATAATCAGTGGGGCGTGCGCATGACAACAGAGACGATAACGTCAAAGACAGGATTATCAGCAAATGAAATACGCACCGCCCGCCGAAAGTTGCGTGAAGCTGGAGTGTTAAAAGAAATGCGTGGGGAACGCTGTATGCACTACAGAATTGATGAGTTGACATTGCGCGCGGAACTGGACAAGGCGTTGTCTTGAAGCTAGAAGACCGTCAGTTGAAGAAGCCCTGAATAAACAGGGCTTTAACATTTTCTTCTGATATAATCGCCGCCATGTAATTCATTTAACTAATCACACTTTATGCAGCACTCAGAAGAAGTAATTCAGCAAATCGTACAACTCAGGGAAGAAGGCTATTCCTTCAGAGAAATTTCTGACAGGGTTTTTGGCTCACGTTCCCAAGAATCAACGGTAAGAGGCATTGTAAGAAGGGCTTTTGAAGAAAAGTCAGAAGAAACCAATGAACGTCGCAGCCAATATCAACAAGACCAAATCATTAGCTTACAGAAATCCCTACAACAAGCCAGAGACCAAAACAACTTACACAGAAAGATTAACCGTAATATTGACAGAGAAGTTAATGCCCTTTCAGTTCTTTATGAAGAAATTCACAACGCCCTGAAAGCCGCCATTTTCGCTCATCCTGCTAACTCTTATCACATCCCAGAAGAGAAAGACAACACTAAAGTTGGCATCATTCAACTTTCAGACCTGCATTTTGGTGAAACAACAGACAATTCCTTGCCTTATAAACATGACAATGAAGTAGCCTATAGAAAACTCAAACATTTCCATAATGAAGTTTATAAAACCTTCAGTCAAAACGGTATCAAGAAAGTAGTCATTGCCTTTACAGGCGATATGATGAACTCAGACCGCAGACTGGATGAAGTTACTATGAACTCGGGCACAAGAGCGCAAACACTTGTGGAAGCACTGGATATTCTGCAAGAGTTCATAGCCAACACAGCTACATGGGCTGATGAAGTGTACGTTGCGTCAGTCATTGGCAATGAATCCAGAATCGGGCAATTCGTATCATGGGCGGCGCATACAGCAACTGATAACTTTGACTACATCATTCACAACTGCTTGAACATGCTATTCCAGAACAACAGTAAAGTCAAATTCATTTCTATGAATGATGATGTTCATGAAAAACTGTTGGATATTGATGGCTTCAATCTGCTTCTGACACATGGCAACAACACATTGGCTTCAAAGAATCCAGAACAAGAAGTAGCCAAACTTAAAGGGCGCTATGCTGACAAAGGGCAAAACGTGGATTACGTAATCTTTGGGCATATCCATTCCACCATGATTACTGACACATTCGCAAGGTCAGCTTCACTAGTGGGTGGCAATGGCTATTCTGACAAGAATCTGAACCTTTCATCGAAAGCCTCCCAGAACTACTACATCATTGACACTAACAACAGAACGATTACTGGTTCAAATGTTGATTTAACGCATCATGGGCTCGTAAAAGATGAAGAAAACCAGTCAAATAAACTATTAGCAGTAAAAATTTAAGGAGACCCGCATATGGCATTACCCTCAGCAGTATCATTTGTTCGCTACCCGGTAGAAGTACCAAACGAACCTGATAAGAAATACACCATTCGCCAAATGGTTACAAAGGAATATAAGGATGTTCTGACAATCACGAACATGAAGCATCCAGAAACCTTTACAAAAACATTTGGTAAGATTATTGAGGCTTGTGTTGTTGAGCCAGAGAACTTCAACATTAACAAAGAGAAGTCTTACATCATTGAATACTTGTTCATGATGATTTACCTGCTCTCAATCAAGCCCACTATTGACTTGACAGTTAAATGTCCTTATAAAGTGATTGAAGACATCGAAGTAACCAAATTAAATCCTGAAACTCAGGAAGAAGAAAAAGAAATCCTGAAAGACCAAGAGATTGATTGTGATACGGAAGTTAATCTTTCATTCCATGCGCAAGACATCAGAATCAGCCGCCCGGAAAAAGATACTTTTGAACTGGGTAATGGCGTTATTCTGAAGCTGAAATTCCCCACATGGGAAGAATACCGGAAGCTGGAAGAAGAATCCTCTTCACAAATGGCGCTTATCGAAAAGCCTGAAGAAGAACTTACGGAAGAAGAATATCAAGCACGTCTGAAACTTATCAACAAGGTTGTTTACAATAGCGTTGCTGAAATCTGGGTGAACGATGAACTGTGGGAAGAACCGTTTACTGAAGAAGAATTTGTAATGTGGCTTGACCAGTTCCCTTTAACCATTTATTCTGACATTGTTGAGTTTATCAACCAGCGCCCGCAGGTCTATATCATGCAGGAAATCACCTGCCCGCATTGCAAGAGAGAGTACGTGTTCAATAGATTTGGTTTGGATAACTTGCTAAAGTAGTATGCTCCGAGGAGCAGGAATATATGCTCATGAAGACGATTGTTTTATTAACAAAACTTCATGGATTCCTGCCTTCTGAACTGGAGCGTATGACCATGCAGGATTTGCGCTTGACTATTGGCATTATTGAAGACTATCAAAAACAAGAAGCTGATGAGTACGCCAGAATGCAAGCCCAACAAAGGATAAGTTGATAAGAGATTAACAGTTCTGTAATAGAAGCCATCTCAAAACCATAAGATAATGCCTTCATCAAACAACCAATGAGGGCATTTTTTAATGGCTAAACTTACAGTCATAGGAGCAGCACAATGAATATAGCTTTAGATAGAGCGAAAAGAATAGCTTACGCAGAGAATGCAGCGTATGGAAACCTTATACAGGCTGTACAGGATTTCCGTAGTATCTTTGCACATAAGGCGTTTGTTGGTGTAGCGGAATGGACAAATTTCCTCTTTCAAAAAGATGAAACGTACTTTATAAACGAAGCCCGTATCTTCATTATTAACGATAAACAAACCCGCATTGACTTTGCTGAAGGGCAGTTTATTATTCTAGAAAGGCTGGATGACGAACTTTCATCTTTAACAATTAAGAATCTCTTCAACACATTTAATTTTGTCTTTAGCCACAAAACCATTACTTTCCTTACACTTAACGATTTAGAGTACAAGGCAACTGGCGTGAGTAATCGTTTACACGCTATTCTCATTCCTAATTTGTATAAGTACGTTATTGCTTTCCAAGTGTGGCATGAATATAAAGCAATCCTGAATAAAGAGGAAATGGAAATTCTCAATACTCTTTTTGAACATCTGAATTACCTCCCTAGCGAAGACGCCAGTACCATTGCACTTTTTGCCGTAGCTAAACGCCTTCTACACGCAACGCATATGGAAGAAGTCTTTAACGATGAAGAAATCACTTTCCGCTATTACGAAGAAGTTGATGAATTGCACATCATTCTTCCGAAAGAAGATGGTAAAAAGATGTTCATTATGGTTAAAGATGCAGGACATGATGACAACAAACAGCAATACTTTGTAGATGGCTTTCAACTTAACTCAATTACTGAAATTCATTATATAAAAGCCATTGAACCGCTAACTTCCCTGTATCTAGTCCATAAAGGAGACCACTAAAATGTTAATTATTTCAAGCCGTCTTAAACCTTATCCGTATGAACGCATGGAAAATGATGGTGTTTCATCAGACGCTTCCCCTTACGTAAAACTCAATCAAAAAACCGTTTACTTAGGGTTACTGCATTACATGCCCTATGACCAAAATGGCAATGATTTATTGGAAGCTGGAAATGCTGAAGAATCAAAAGACCAACGTTTCAGCACAACCAAGAATGCTTTAACAGCATCACGGATTTCTATTTCCCTGAAATCTGAAGACTGGCGTAAATCCAGAACTAATAGTGTTAATGGTCAAGAAGTGTATGAGTACAAGAAGGAAATTCCTCTTCAACTCTTACACAAAACTGGCGATACTGACTGGAAATACATTGTTGGTGTTGCCCTTTACCAATTCCCTGATGATGAAGAAGCCTTTACGCATGAACAACGCCTTAAAGCTAAAAGAGATGAAGCTAAACAAACAGCTATGCTCTTGAATGCATGGACGAATGAAGAAGAACGCAATTACAAGGCTTATGAAGAATCCCTGCAAAAGCCTTACTTCTTGGTAGCTAAAGATTTCAAACGTCCTATTCCAACTTCACAATGCTTACTTTCAGGTAAAGCCTGTATTGTTAAAGGAGGATTGAAGTTAGAGAAGGCTTTGTTGATGGCTTTAGGATGGCAGCCAGAAACATTTGATGACGTGAAGAAAGCAGCTAACAAGAGCAAATCCGCTCTTGAAAAAGCCAAGAAACTCTTCAAAGAACCTGCTAAGAAAGGTGGCAAGAAGCCAGAGAAACCTGCTAATCCAAAAGTTATATCAGTTGAACAGTCTAAAGCCAAGAAGAAGAAGAAAAAGAAAGCTGACAGCATCTACAATGCCCAGCCTGCATTCAAGGCTTCTGAAGTTCAGTTTGGTGAAGCTGTGGACACGGATTCAGTCTTTGACGGGCAGCAGCTTACACAAGAACGAGAACTGGATGACGCAATGGGGTTGGAAACTGGTTTCATCAATCCTTTTGGTTTGATTAAACAGCAGGATGAAGAAGAAAGTCAGATGTAAATGGCTAAGAAACAAAGAAGCCGCCTGAACAAGGGCGGCTTTCTTTATCATGGCTAAGCGGGCGATTTATTCTTCGCCGCCTTCATCATTCTCATCGGTTTTTTCTTTGCCTTCTTTGGCATCGTCATCATCTTTATCATCGCCGTCTTCGTTGGCGTTTTCTTTACCTTCGGCATCAGCATCTTCACTTTCTTTAGTAGCTTTCTTGGCTTCCAAGAACTGCTGGAAAGTCTGGGCTTCAGAGAGGTTTTCAAACACGCCGTAATCACGGCTACGGTCAACTTCGATTTTATAGTCAGTAAGGTTTGGCATTTTAGGGTTTCCTTTTGCAAAAGAATGTCTAACCATTATTTAACTATGCAAAGTAAAATTAGGCGCTATAATGCACCTCATCAAATGACAGAGAGATGAGGCATCTTTCGAGAGGCATCTTTCGAGAGGCATTTCGAGAGGGTTTCATGGTTCCACCCTCTTTCGGTTTGTTCTCTTTGCCATTTGACCTTTAAGGGCAATGTTCCCACATCGGTCTTCTAAACCGATGACATTAAATAGTGGGATGGAAGTCAAGAGGTTCGATTCCTCCATTGTCCGCCAACTGGGAAGTTGGGTGAATTGGTTAAACCAGCGGACTGTAAATCCGCCGCCTTTATGGCATTGCTGGTTCGAGTCCAGCGCTTCCCACCAGTTTTAACGGGTGTCATTGGAACGTCAGATTTTTCTATCTCTTTTACTGATTGTTTCGTGATTCCTTTGGGGATTGATGTGCAGCGGTTGTTCTAATAGTTTCGTGTAGCCGCTGTTACATCAGGCAGCCCAAGATTTCTGTCATATATTCCTTTGATAAGTTGCCCTCTTTATGAGGGTTTTTCTTTATGCGAAATTTGTTAATTGATTGTAATTGAAAAGAATTATTAACTCTTTAGAATAGTGGCGTCTGGTTTTACGCGCCACTTAATCATTTTTCATACACTTAACAAAGGAGCATTTCAAATGACTATCGAACTTCAAAATCTTCAAGCTGTGTAATCGCAGAGATAACAGGCAAGCGCCACGACCATGTTGTTACGGATTGTAAGAAACTTGAGAGCTATTACCTTGAAATTTATTCTCCCGAAAAATCGGGAGAACTAATGAAATCAACAACTTACAAAGATTCTCTTCAGCGAACTTACCCGTGTTATGAACTTTCTAAGGAAGCCGTACTTGACCTTATAACTGGCTACAGTCTTCCTCATCGTCATGCTGTAAACAAGCGATGGATGGAACTGGAAGAGCAAGCTCGTAATCCATTCTACCACATGTTGCCCAAGAACTATTCAGAAGCACTTATCCAACTTGCAGAGAAGCAGCAGGAAGTGGAGAAACTGCTCCCAAAGGCTGAATTTTACGACGCAGTAATGCAAACAGATTCAATGATAACTGTTGGCGAAGCTGCTAAATTGTTAGGGATAAAAGGCTTTGGAAGAAACAAGCTCTATAATTTCTTGAGAGATGAAGGCATATTTCAAGCCTCAAACCATCCTTATCAAGCCTACATTAACCGTGGTTGGTTTAAGCTGGTAGAATGTACCTACAATGATAAGAAATCAAACGTACCGATTGTTTATTTAAAAACAGTTGTCTTCCAGAAGGGTGTTGACGCCATTCGCCGTCTTATCAACAAACGTAACATTGCTTAAAGGAGTAATATATATGAAAACAATTCAAACAACACTTGAAGAGAAAGTCAATTTTTATGACTTCATTTGTGATGACGAAAACACCATTGAACTAAGCAGGCTTTCTGATGCCCTGAACATCACTCATGAAGAACTTGATGAACAAGTTATTCCGTTACTCATTAGAAAACACATTCTAAATGAACGTCAAATCGCAGAACAAGCCTATGTTGATGAGGGCTGGTTCAGGGTTGTCCGTTGTGAATGGAATTTGGAAAATGGCGATATGATTAGAGCCTTTAGAACGGTTGTTTATCAGAAAGGCATTGATGCTATTAAAGAATTAATTTCAGAAGAGGCGGATTAAAATGTCAGACCAAATGACTTCAAGAGATGTAGCCATCAAACTAAACAGAACGCATGATGGCGTCATGGCTGAATTGGATGACCTCCAAGACAAATCCAACATCACAGAAAGACATGATGAAGAGGGGAGGTATTATGAACTGAGCGATGCCTTTGCTTGCAATGTTCTCTTATACGAGCTTTATCACGAACAGCTATCCAAATCATTCAACACTTAACAACAGGATAACAAAATGACAGACTTCCTTTTAGACACAGAAACACTTGGCACAGAGCATGATGCTTTGGTGCTTAATCTTGGCATCGTTCCATTTAATATTGACGACCAAGATGACCCGTATGACCTTCTCAAGAAGTCATTAACGGTTAGATTTGATAAGAAACAACTTTTCTCTACAAAGCGTTTCTCGTATACAGATGATACCAAAAACTGGTGGAAGAAACAGCCCCAAGAAGTTCAAGACTTGAACCTAAAAGCAACGCCAGATGATGTTTCATTAACTGTTGGTTGTCAGCAAATCATTGATTTCCTTGAGAAAAACAAATATTCAAGAAAATCAACACTTTGGACAAGAGGATTGGATTTTGATATTCCGATAGTCAAGAACTTGTTTAATGTTTCTGGCTCGCCCTATCCCTTCAATCCTTTCATGAGCCGGGATGTAAGAACTTTCCTTGAAGTTTTAACAGGCGAAGATTCCCGTCGTTGGCGTCCTAAAGGCTACAATGAAAGATTAAAAGATTTCCCTAAACACTTCTCTACATACGATGCTATTAGAGATGTTATCTTTATGCAAATGGTTTTTAATGATGAATAGAAAAGAATTTGATAATAAGTATCTTGGGCTGGTTACGCAGATAGCGCAAACTCAAACAGCCCTTTCTTCAGAGATAGCTGAGATTCTGATTTCATCTTACAAGTATCATGAGTTAAAGGGCTACATCGCAAGAAGTGGTAGCAACTTTGCTTTTGCACTTGCGGCAACAAATCACGAATACTACAGAATAGAATGGAACTCTAACAGAAAAGAACTTTTGCTCATTTCTACAGATGGCAGAGACCATCTGATTTTCAAGAACCTGAATATGCCGAAAGAAAACGAACTTCTAGACTTGAAGAAGCATTTTGAAATCAAGATAAACATGAATGTTTCGGTGTTGGATGAGTTCTTTGTCTTTCAACAGGTGAGAAGAAAAATCATCATATGGCTTTGCTTAAAACAATTTTCGCCTATTAAAGGTCATAATTTCTTACTTCTGATTATAAAGCTCTTCAATCTTTTTGTGGAGTTTCAGGAAGATTATTTGAAGAACGGAGAAGCTGTTCATGAACCAGAAGACCAGTAATTTCTTGAATCTTGCCTTTCTGGCTTTCAATGACACTTTCAAGCAATGAAATTCTAAGCTGCAAAGTCTTTTGAGTTCTACCAAGCTCAAGCAATTTATCCTTAAGCTCCTTGTTCTCATCGAGGAGCTTTTCTCTTTCATCAGCGTAAACTTTACAGGCTTCGGGTGTGTTCACGCCTTTGTCGTCGCTAGAAGTTAAAAAAGAAATGACTTTAGGAATAACGCCACTTTTAGATAAAGAGAAATAAGTGCCACTTACAGCAACGCCAATCAGAGCTAGCTGTTCAGCAGTTAGATGGAAAATCCATGTGAAAAAATTCATGACAGTTTAGCTCCGGGTTAAGAAGCCAAACAAGCCTTTTTTCTTCACCTTACCTTTCAATGTTTCCAATTCCTCACCCAAATCAGACATCTTTTCCTGTATTTGAACGAGTTCAGTTTTGACAAAACTAAGCCCTTGCTCAACATCTTCAAGTTTAGCGGTAATTTCAATGATTGTATTCGCTGGAATCTGTAAGACGATTTTGTCCGAAGTATCAAATGAAGGTGCAGTTGTCATGATGTGTTCTCTTCCATAAGGGCTTGTTTTATTTAGAGAATAGCCAATTTAGAGCAACATGGCTTACTGCAATTTAACTGAACAAATGATTCATAGTGGCATAATGGGCGCACTTTCAACAAGCCCAAAAGGAGCAACACTATGAAATCAACTGAAATTCCTAAACGTTTTCAACCACTTCTGCACAACATCAAAGACGCCCTACAATACACGGGCTTTAATCCTGCTGAAGTAAAGATTGAAAACTGTGATGCCATGTACTTCATTAGTCATGAAGCCGCTGAACTCACACTAACTCTGGATGAACGCGAACCTTTCAATTCTATGTTCATTATCCGTGCTGATAACGAATATCAAATATCCATATACGAATTGCAGCAGCGACTAAAAGCAACCAAAGTAGCCCAGCATCTACAGTTCCAACCTTCATTCTTAAGTCCTAAAGTCAATGTTTCGGAGTTTGTAGAAACATTGCTTTCTTATGACTTGAACGATTGGATTATCAGGCTGGATGTTGGTATTAAAGGTGCTAATGCTACCTTCATTCAAGCTGCAACTGGCAGACAAGAATCCATGTTAGCCAATAGAGAAGGGAAAATCTATTACACTTCATGGTTAAAAGGCGGCGATTCAGATGTACAAGTCGAAACACTTGAAGAAGGCATCGAAGCGCTTATTGGTAAGCCTGAGAAGAAAGAACATAAAAAGTCTGTAGAATTTGTATTGAAAGCTATAGAAGTAGCCAATATTAATTTTGCGGGCAAGGCTTCAGGGCTTTCGTTCTACTTATACGCCAATGCAAATGTTGTTGATATGGGAATGGCTTTTATGTCTGAACTCTTCCCGCCACTTACCGTTATTGAGCCTTCTGTAACCGTTCATTTGGATGAACTTACGCTTCAACCATCTGAAATTGGCATCACACAACAATATGAATTGCTACTTAGCGAAGGGCGACAAGTCATTCTGGATGTTCTTTTAGCTGAAGAAGCCAAAGCTAGGGCTAGTGAAGAAGCACAGAAAGAAGAGCCTAAATCTATCATTATTCATTAAGTCATTGATAAATAAGACATTATGAAAGTAATAAGTTGTAAGAAATGCGCGGGAACTGGCGTTCTGAAAACCAAAAACAGTTACTATTTCCCACTTAATACAGCAACATCATGGAACAAGAAGAAGTGTCATGATTGCTATGGACTTGGCTACCGAGAGAAAGAAGTAGCCTAAATGGAGAAGCCCTGCTTTGAACGGGGCTTTTCTTTATTCCTCATCTTCATCATCGCCGCCATCTACGGGATGGCTTTCTAACTCAGCCCGTATGTATTCATCAAGGGCATCCATGCCATTGAGAATTTTGTTGTTGATAATCTCTGGCAAAGAGCTTTGGTAAACATGAATTTCTTCCGCTGAAAGCCCGTCGGTAACAATGAGAGGCTCTGCTTGCTTCGAATCTTTGGCAACGTTCATGTACACAAGATTCAACGACAAATAAGGCTCTGATGTTTCCTCATTTATATCAATGAGAATTGTGCCAGTGAATTTGTCCTTAGAAAAGACGATTGAATTAGCAGCGCATTCTACTTTCTCATATTGGTCAGCAAGGTAGGACACCAGTTTGATACAAGCACCAAAGCCAGATGTAAAGTTTTGGTTGACAACCTGATAGGCATTCATGGATGAAAGTTCACTTTCTGTTTGATTATTGAATATTATCAATGATAACAAACAATTATTAAATAAAAAGAAATTTCTTTTCCGCCATTGCCACTTCAAGCCATGCCCCAGAATCCGCCCAACAAAAAACTGCCAGATGACTTGCGTCTTTGCAAGCCTGCTGATTATGCTTTCTTTGTAGCGGAAAGAAATTTTACCTTCCCAAACCCTTCTGAAGTCCCACCAAAAGGCTCTATTCTTTACGAACAGTTCGTAGCGGAAAGAAACTTCATCTTCCCTGAACTGCTTTGTAACCCAGCTCCAAATGAACTTGTCCTGCTAGATATTGAACAGGGCAACACAATCCTGCCCCATTCATCGCTTTACCAAGCTGACTTTGGCATTGATTTCCAACAAGGCAACACGCTAGAACTGACGTTTACTGAAGACGTCCCGCCTATTGAGATTCACCAAGGCCAAGAACTCATAGTTGACCTTGCTGTTCCAAAAGAAGTGGATGTTATTGACATCCATCAAGGCGCAACTTTCTCATTTGATGAATCCCTAATAGGGCATGTAAACATTCATCAAGGACAATCTGTTGAATGGTACTCGCCTGCGGAATTTGGCGCGGATATTGAACAAGGTCAAACCCTTATTCTAAACGCCTTAGAAGTAAGAAAAGACATTATTATTGATATTCATCAAGGACAAACCTTAAAACCTGTTCTGGGTGAAATCAAAGACTTTCAAATCCCTATTCAACAAGGGCAAACACTTGTCTGGGATGAACAGGTACTTTCTGACCTTGAATTAGCTCAAGGCTACTTCATCCATGATGTTGAATTAAGACACAGTTCAAACGGGCTTTCATTCGGGCAAATTGACATTTACACAGCTACAGAGCTAAATCATCTCAATGCCCTCTTTGAAGCAACCCCGCCCTCAATATTCCAGCCAGAAACCATTGGCAACAATCCAAACACCGTTCTAGTAGCCTTAGAAGGGCAGAATAACCTGTTCATTTGGATGGAAGAAGCCTGCTGTAACAGACCATTCAATGACATTGGCTGGAATAACATTCATTGGGAATATAACAAAGATTATGATACTGATATAAACTCAGAACACTACGCCATTAACGGAATGCAGCTTCAACCATTGGATTTAGCAACAATGGTGAACCTTGAGGCATCATGCTACACTGGGCAATCCCTAGAATACTCAGAAACATTAGATTACGTTCTGGGCTATATGTATCTGGCTGATGGCATGGAACTGAAAGTCAATTTTGATGAATCTGGCATTATTAAAACTTGCCCTTCAAATGAAGTTTTAGATGGCGATGATTTGTCAATAGACATGATTGACCCATACACTTATGACTGTGACGCCAATTACATTTACCAAGGGCAAGAACTAAAAGTCGATTTACAAATTTCACCTAACCTTCAAGGGCAATTCTATTATGGCAATTCATTTGAAATTGACCTAGAAGTTATTCCGTGGGAAGTTAGAGTTTGGTACGGGAATAATGTTCAAGTAGCACTTTCAACAACCGAAAAACTGGATTCGGAAATTTCACAAGGCAACATTCTTGAGGTTCAGATTTATGAAGAACCTATTGAATGTTTCTATGGAAATGAAGTTCATATTGAAATGATGACTGAATACGATGTTTCATTTGTGGATGAAGGCTGTTTAGAAAACGAATACATTTATGTTGATGAAAACGGTGTTCGTTTGGATTACTTAACCATTAAAGATACTGTCGAACTGATGCCTTATCGACATTGGATAAAAGCCAAATGTTATTAAGATGATAATGCTTCTTAATATTGATAATTATGTCTTTCATCTCTTCTAAATGGCTCTTAGAAAAAATGTTTTTGTCTTTTTCTGACTATCTATCATAAGCACCTCTCTTTTTGTTGTCCTTACTAGTAAACAAGAAAAAGCGAACATTTTTGAAGGGCAACGTAAAAAGCCGCTCTTTTATGGGGCGGCTTCAAAGCAAGAAGTCAAGTAGTGATGGCGGTTTGTTATCATCCAGCGCCCTACAAGACTTGAAAGGAAACTTGGAAACATCAATGATTGCGCCATGAACATCAACAATGGCAGCAGTCTCAATGTCGATTTTCTCTTTTGTATAGTAGGTTTTGGTGATTTCACCAGAAGGCGTGAACTGCTTTATGGTGCAGACGTATTCAGCTTCCCGGATGTACTCATATTCTCTTTCAACTTTCTTTTCTAAAATGATGGCGGTAGAAGCTAAGAACACTACAGCCATCAAAACTTTTGTTTTCATGATGGCTATAGTACTTTGATTAAAACAATCGTTAATTGGCTTTCGCCATTATTTACTAATCATCAATTTCAAATTACTTGCCATTATAAAGACCAATTTTGCGCCCCATTTCTCTTTGTGCGCTTACTCTATCCTGAAGGTTTTGTACTTCTCTTCTTGCTTCAGCCGAGCCTCTGTGTATGACAACAGGCGCGTTCAGACATTTAACCTCAACAAACTTCACGTTGCCATTGCAAAAAGGGCAAGTAAAGTTTTCATCAAAGTGAAAACCTTCGGTACTTGAACGTTCGCCACATTCACAGCATTTGTAGAAACATTTGTATTCGTATCCTAATGACATAATTCATCACTCTCCTTTTACTTGTGTTTTTGAAGTTCTGTATTCCACACATCCCGTGCACTTTTCTTAACGAACACATGAGACGGAAGCATGACAATCGTTGCCCATTCTTCTTCTCTTATTTCAACTAAAGGCGAAGTAACATGTTTCCACAAGTAGCGTTTAATAGCGCCCCGAATAACAGAATGCTTTTTGTAAGACTCCACCCAAGCCATGCTAACCATCATGACGTTCTTGTTCTTCATGCCGTGTTCAACAATATCGTCAAAAATGACTGCCCTAAGTTGCGGTGGCAAGTAGTGAACATTCAGCCCTATCCAGCCATTATGTGTCATTTTGATAGGAATAATTAACGGGAACTTATCGTAATAGGGCAGTACGTCTTTCCATTTAGGGTCATAGGTGTATTGGAAAAGCCCGCCTCTTCTTAATGAATGAACCGTAGCAAAGGCTTTGTAGTTCTTGTCAGCGTTGTACTTAGTTGTGATTCTTAGACGGTTGAAGTACCATTGCAGGGCATTACGCGCTTGTCTTTGGCGGTAATGCGTTGGTCTTCTAAGGAAATCTCTGAGATATTTCTGAAAGCGGTGCAGGATAGAAGGATTGAACGTATGCCCGTAGTCAAATTTCATAATTAAAATATAAAACTTGTTTAAAATTTATCAGAAGGTATTTTATTAACCTTCAAAACTTTAGGCGCACTACACACCTGTACTAAGTCCAACTGTTTTACAGTTATTCCTAGGTGCATTTTCATAATATTGTAAGCACCATTTACATCGGCATTTATAAGAGTTTCGTTTGAAGACATAAACAGACCTCTTTTAATTCTCTTGCCTTTATAAATATCATGCTTCTCAACAGATTCATCATCCAAGAAACTACACTTCGATGTGTAAGGTTCTTTCCCGGTAATTACTTCAATGCCTACTAATTTGCACTTATAGATAACCATCTTAATAAATCTGTTATATGGAATTTGAACAAAGTTCTGGTTATTACGTTTACCAAGATTTATGTTCTCTTTCCAACCGTCATTATAACCAATAACGACTTTAGAAATAGATTGTTTTACAAACTCATTTACTAAAGCTCTACTGGCTTTGTGAAGGTAATCATTGACCCTTCTGTTGCGTTTATTAGTTTCACTTTTGATTTTCTTAGATGTTCTTACACCTTTTCTAAGTTTTGATTGATGTTTGGCTTTTCTCTTATTCCAATGATGGTTAATAGATTTAAGAGGTTTACCATTAATAATGAACGGTGAAGAATTTGTTGTAACAACTGTTGCAAGATTATTCAAACCTAAATCAATAGCAGCATAGTTTTCAGAAACAACTGGTTTAGCGTCTTCTACTTCATAAACAACATGAAGTTCATAGTAACCATTTTTAGGAACTACTTTAACATGTAGAATCTGGTCAAAAGGAATCTTACTTTTGAACTTAATACTTGTTCGAGAGAGATGAATTAACCCTTCTTTCTTGTAAGTCATTTTTAATAAACATTCGTTGGGGAAAGTAGCAACATTTCTTCCTTTTACTTTATCTTTATAAGAAGGTGGGTTGACCTTCTTGTCATAGTTTCCTTCTTTCTTGTTCTGTAACTTCGAGAAGTAAGAATCATAACTTTCATCAAGTTGCCTAACAACATATTCACTAACCTTTGGTTTTATGGCGTAATAATCAAAATTCTTTTGCTCCCTTAAGAGTTTGGTCATACCAAAGTAACTAATGTAAGGTTTACCTTCCTGATAATTCTGACGTTGAATGTAAAGTACGGTGTTGTACACGTTCTTAGACAGAAAGCACAGTTCATCGCAGGCTTTGTATAAAAGCCTGTTAGATTGTTTAACAACTGTGATTTCTACTAAGTGCAAGATTTACTCCTTTGATGGTTCTGATATTTGATGAATTCATTATAACGCTGACGTCACGTTTGTGAAGTTACAAGATAGTAAAATGAAATCACTGCGCTATTCTAAATAGCTGATATTGAGTTAAATTTTCAAATTTAGGTGAACAAGAGTGGCAAACACAGCGAATTTCAACCGAAGCCCTTACTTTGATGACTTTGACCCTTCAAAGAACTTCTACAGAGTTCTCTTGAAAGCAGGTCATCCCGTACAGGCTAGGGAATTAAACCAACTGCAATCTATTCTTTGGAATCAGCAGTCCATCTTTGCAAACAACATCTTCAAGAACGGCACAAGAGTTGAAGGCGGTACGCCAAAATTCAACACTTTGTCATGGGTAAGATTGAATAAAGGCGCTAAGATTGACTGGTTTAACAAGGAAATCCCTTGTATTGCAGTAGGCATGGGTGATGGCACAGGCAACGGTTCAGGATTAAAAGCCCGTGTTATTGATGCAATTGAAGAAACCACAGAACATCCGGCAACACTTTTTGTTGTTTATGAAAACGTTGCTATTGACGGCGAAACGACTTCATTCCTGTGGGGTGAAAAACTAGCCATTCTTTCTGGTCAAGACCGCACCACAGAACTTACCCAAGCGAATAATCGCCCTAACGTTCGTTGTCCTTCTTGTCAGGCTTCTAAAACGATTGGCGCTAACACTTTCAACATTTCTAACCAGATTCAGAACGATGTTTTTGGAACGGATGCAAACATTCATCCAACGGGCAATACCGCTAAACAACTTGTTGTAGCTGAAGGCAAGTGGTATCACAATGGCATATTCATTGACTGCCCACAGAAATCTGTCATTTATTCCAAGTACGGTGAGAAATTCACAGGCAAAATTGGCTTTGATGTTGTAGAAGAAATCGTTACCGTAAACGAAGACCCAACATTAGCTGATAACGCATTAGGTTATCCCAATGAAAAAGCACCGGGCGCTGACCGCTATAAAGTCTGGTTGAATCTCTTAATCAAAACTGCTGACCCCGCTGATGGCGACCGCTTCATCATCATTTGTACATTTGAAAATGGCGAAGTTACTTCACTTGTTGAAGACACGCAGTATTCAAAAATCATGGACATCATGGCGCAAAGGACTTATGAAGAATCTGGCAACTACACAGTCAAAGACTTTACATTGAAGTACATTGACCACAAAGCCCCATTCAAAGATGATGCCCAAGGTGTAAGCCCTGATGGCGATGACAATTTAGTAAGAGCTTTTGTAAGTGATGGTATTGGTTACGTATCTGGCTACAGACATGAAAAGAAATACCAAACTGTTTTTGACGTAAGAAAAGCGCGTGATACCGTAACCACAGAAACCGCTTCAATCTTCTTTGATGAACCTGCTTATGTGGATTTGGTAGTTGTTCATGGCTCTAACGCATGGGCGAACAACTCAAACAATGACCAGAACATCTTCACCAATGAAGAAATTCAGCTTAAAGACGGTGATACCTCTTCAGGTTCTGCTGCTGGTAATGTTGTAGGCAAAATGAAAGTTTGGGACGCCCAGTTCTTGAGAATGGATGGCGCTGACCCGGTTTATCGTTATTACATTGCTGAAATCACGATGAACGATGGCAAGTCATTTGCTGACATTAAATCAGCAACAAACATTGCTACCAACTTCATTGCCAAAGTACCACAAACAGGCTTCTTTGTTTTCAACAACTCAAAAACAGATTTGTTCTGGGTTGTAAGCGTTCCCTTTGTTAAATCCCTGAGAGACATTGATAATGCTAACAAAGGCTCAATGATTATTCACCGCCGCCATAAATTCGTAGGTACGGTTGGTTCAGGCGGCACGCCTAATGAAGTAGCGTTCCAAGTAGCTGAAGTAGCTTCTATTGATGTTTCCACAGCCATTCTTTCAGTAAAAGAAGGCGGTATTTGGAAGAGAGTTGACCCTACTGGAAAAGTTTCAGTATCTGGCAAGTCTGTAATTGTTAAAGACGCCTCTTTAGCTGGCAAAGAAGTCATGCTTGTCTGCACCTTCCAGTCTATTAACGTTAAGGAAAAGACCAAAACGTTGAAAGCTGATGTAACCAAGACTTTCAAGAGAGCAGATACCAATGACTTTAAAGACCCAATGAAACTGGGTAAAGCGGATATTCTCAAACTCAAATCAATCAAATCAAAAGATGGGCAAAAAGACCTTACAGCGTTTTTCACATTGGATAACGGGCATCGTCCTTACGCTTATCTGGAAGGCAGAGTATTGCTACATGGCGGCACTATTGATGCTTCTATTGATGAAATTGTTGTAACCTTTGATTATCTGGAACATTCAGATTCTGAAACAGCAGGCTTCTTTACCATTGATTCCTACAAGACTATTCTGGATGACAAGAACGATTACAACTACGCTAACATTGGCACAGCGCAATCTTCTGATGGCACTACATATTCTGTTTCACAAATCATTGACTTCCGCCCGTTAATTCTGGATGGCACGGTTACTTCATCCGTAATGCCTGCTGTTAAAACTACAGCTATTCACGATGCTACTTATTATGTAGGGCGTAGAGATTACGTTTACATTGATAAAGATGGCAATATTGGCGAGCAATATGGCGTTCCCACGGATAAACCGAACTTGCCTGCTGCACGCGAAGACTGCATGAACCTGTATGAGGTTTACTTCCCGCCTTATACCTATTCAGCAACAGATATTAAAATCAAGAGAATTGAAAACAAACGCTACACCATGCGGGATATTGGCAAGTTGGAACAGCGCATTGGCACGTTGGAATACTACACAACGCTTACAATGGCTGAAACCGCATTGCATAATGAGAAATTCCTTGATGGTAATGGGCTTGAGAAGTTCAAGAATGGCTTTGCTATTGATTCATTCGTGAACTATACGATTGCGGATACCTCGAACCCTGAATATAAAGCGCTGAACAACGCCCGTTATCGCTATCTTGTTCCGAACGTAACTGCCTTTAACCGCCCCTTAGAACTGGATAAAGCGTCATCTACCAACATTAACGTAAGAGCAAAAGTTTTGACTTTGCCTTATACGCATGAGAAAGTAGATGAACAGCCCTATGCTTCCAAGCATACTTCTATTAACGAAGCCTTCTTATATCGCCGTAAAGGCTCATTAACACTTGTACCGAACCATAACACATGGTCAGATACAACTATTGCGCCTAAATTGACATGGGATATTGATACTGGCACGGAAGCGGCAAAAGGCTTGGCGAATCACATTAACCGTGTGCAAAAAGAGTTCAACCAGTACCAACTGCTAAACCGTTCAACAACCAAGCCAGTTTCTGAAATCCAGTACAACTCTAAATCCAGAGTGGAATCAGAAACAGCAACTTCTACTTCTTCCTCAACTAACAGAACCTATGAGGGCACGGTAAGAAATCCGCCTATTGATAACCCGCGTAATGTTCCGTATTACAAGTACAAGGAAACTACTACAACTGAGGAAAAGCAAACTACAACAACGTATAGAATTACGGAAACCAAGGCTTCCATTAACTCTAAAGAATCCAAGATTGGTGAAAAGAAAACCACTTATTCCACAGAGTTCTTACAAGATGCCAAGCCGTTGCCGTATATGAAAGAAACCAAGATTCAGTTCTATGCTGCTGGCATGATGCCAAACTGCAAATTGTATCTGTTCTTTGATGATGTAAACGTTACGGAATTTGCAACTTCTTACTTTGGCACTTCAAACCAAGCCTACATTCTTAGTAATGAAAAAGGCGTTGCCGCTGGTACTATTGAAATTCCTAAAGGTCGTTTCTTGAATGGCACGAAGTATCTGAAGATTACCAATGACAAAACCAATTCCGGCGATGTCAATATGGAACAATGTTACGCCACAGCACAATTCTATGCTGGTGGTTTAGACCTTCAGAAACGGCAATTAGACCTGAATATTACTTCACCCACTTATTCCGAAACGGATGAGAACCCGACAGAAGACCCAGCACCAGCTTCAACTTCTAAGGAAATTATCCATCAGCATACGGAAACAACAAAGAGGGCAACGACATTCCGTAATACTTATGCGCCTGACCCAATTGCGCAATCCTTTACTGCGGCAAGAAATCAGTTTGTAACCAAAATCAATCTGTACTTCCAGAATAAGGATGCTGATGAAACGAAACAAATCTTTGTTGATATTCGTCCCTTGGTAAATGGCTATCCTTCATCTGACACCATTCTGGCAAGAAAGTACATTGCTATTGAAAACATTGAAGCCTCTGAAGATGCTTCCGTGGCAACAGAAATTGAGTTTGATGCACCTGTTTATGTTGAAGGCAACAAAGAATATGCTTTCTGTATTGGTGGTGATTCACCTGATACCAGAGTTTTTGTATCTAAATTAGGTGGCAAAGCGTTGAACTATCAGAACCAAGAAATCACAACTCAGCCTTCAGTTGGTGTAAGATTCGTATCGCAAAATGGTACAACTTGGAACGCCATTCAAGAAGAAGACATCAAATACGATTTGTTTGTAGCCAACTTCTCAGAAAATGAAGGTACAGCTAAATTCGTAGTGAAGAAAGACTTCTACGAATACGAATACGCTGGTCATGAAGCCATTTACGAATGTGAAAAAGGCAAGACGGAAATTCGCATTCACACGCCATCAGGACATGGCTTTATTCCTGATGACTACGTGATGATTAACATGATGGAAGGTTCTGTTGTACGAGCAACTTTAATGGGTTCAACTGTACCGAAGTTTGGCGATGCCCGCGTATTGTTCAAAGACACCAGCAATAATACAATCGGTTCAGGTAGAATTGCTGTTGCCAATCCGATTAAAGGCACTTCTGATTACGAACTTACCCTGAAAGATTGTGAAGGCTTCCTGTATAATGGCGACCGTATAGAAGTTCAAGGCGGTTCAAAAGAAAGAGCAGACCTGTTAGCTTCTATCTATGACAAACGCCCCATTCCAGAACAGTTAATCTTGGCGGCTACATTGCAAGTGAAAGAAGGCTTGCCAGAAAGAGGCGCTGATAACTTCAACGGGATTCCTTATCATGAACTTTCTAATATGGAAGGTCATAAAGTCATTGCGGTAGAAGACCAAGAAACCTTCATCATCAAGGTAACTTCGCCTGCTACTAAAACTGGCAGATTCCAACATAACCGTACTTACATCAAGATGAACTTGATGTACACCTTTGCCAATTTGTCAGCTTCAGCACTAGCTTATGATGGACAGACAGAATGGAAAATGATTCCGACAACCCATTGGATGAAACAGTATCAAGCAGCGGTTCCCAAACAGAACTATTCTAACTTTGACGCTGTAACCATTGCCCTGCATGAAAACGTTGAGTTACAATATCCTGCTAAAATGTACACACGTTTGAATGGCGTGAAGTATGCGGCTGGCGCTTCACCTTTGACGTATGAATACAAGTTCAAAACAGCAAAAGGCAACAAGTACGTAGCGCCAATGCTTAACTTGGATTCCTTGTCGGTTACTTGTATGGGCAACCGGGTAAGCCATTTGAACGCTGATGATTTCTTCAATCTGAATAAAGCAGAACGCTACTATCCAGAAACTCATAAACAATACGGCTCAGAACTGTATAAGTACGTTTCCAAGACAGTTTCTTTGGATAATCCAGCAACTGACCTTAAGATTTGGTTTGATGTGAATAAGCCCTTGTGGTCAGAGTTTGCAGTTTATGTAAAAGTAGCGCAAGCTGCTGGCGCCGAACTGGATGCTAAGGAATGGACACTTTTAACTGGCTATAAGAACCAATCTGTAACTCACAACACTACCGATGAGTATGCTGAAGTTGTGATTAACGTGAACGAAACATTGAAAGCCATGAATCAGAATGAACTTGGCACATTTGCAGCGTTCAAAGTGAAATTGGTTGGTATGAGTTACAACCCATGCTTCTATCCCAGATTCAAAACATTGAGGATGGTAGCTTTGACCTAAGAACATTAGAAAACTCAATAGACACTTCACCTAAAAGAGAAGCCGCCCTTTTAACGGGGCGGCTTTCTTTATGGGTTCGTGTTGCGTTATAGTAGCCAGATTGCTGTGCGCCAGCAGGTGTAGTCATCCGACTACATCAGTTATCAACAAAGAGGGCATTTTTAATGTTAAATTCAACACAAATTACCATTGGTAATAATTCTATCACACTTCACAACCATTTGTACTCACTCAATGACCTGCATAAGGCATCAGGTGGTGAAGATAAACACCAGCCTTCGTACTTCATGCGTCTTGATTCAACAAAGGCGTTAATTGAAGAAATCTCTAATGAAATCAAGCAGTCCGCAGAAATGCAGAGTGCCTTTGAAATCATTAACGGTGGTAATAATCGTGGTACTTACGTCTGCAAAGAACTTGTGTACGCTTATGCCATGTGGATTAGCCCAGCTTTCAACCTCAAAGTCATTAGAGCGTTTGATGCTGTTATGAATAACCAACCCTTGCCGCCACGTTATCCAGATGACATTTCTGTGCCCAGCAACAACTTCATTCATCTTGTTAATGCGATGAAAGTTATCGGTCTTGACGATAATGCCGCTGCCATTTCAGCTAACCAAGCTGTAATGAAGTTGTCAAATGTTAATATTCTGGCTTTAACCGGAAACACGCATCTCATTTCAGAATCACAAGAACGCTGGTACACTCCCACAGAACTTGGCAAACTTCATGAACCGCCGCTTTCAGCTGTGAAGTTTAATCAGTTGTTGGCGGCTAATGGTTACCAAACCAAGGAAACAGGTGAATGGGAAGCTACCGATAAGGGCAAGTCTTTCTCAAGATTGTTTGACACAGGTAAGAAGAATAGTAATGGTACTGCGGTTACTCAACTCAAATGGAGTAAAGAAATTCTTACAGAGTTGAATAACGAAACTGACGACGAAGAATAAAAGAAAAGCCGCCCTATCAAAAGGCGGCTTTCTTTATAAACAACATTTCATCTAGCCCATTTTCCTTCAGGGCATGTAGAACCACGATAACGAACTTTCATTGGCAAGAAACAACCACAACGGCTACAAATATTCATATTCTTAAAAGGGCAAGTATCACAGGTCATAGCCCTTTCTAAAGCGATTTCTTTTTCAACAAAGGCATCGCCTGTATGGAATAAAGTGTCTCTAATGGCGTGAAATATATTGTAGGACATTAAGAATAGTTCTCATTAAGGGGCTTGAACGCGACCACTTCACCATTCTCATCAATCTTAATAAAGCGGTCTTCATCAGCTTTCTTCAGTACTACAACACTATCGTTCTCAAAAGCCTTTGTAAAACCTTCTTGCAAGTGAATGTTTACCAGTTTGGATTGCAAAGATTCTTTTTCGGTCATTTCAATATTCTCCCGGAGAGTTAAAAACTTAAGTTGGCTATATTCTATCACCATGTTCTCATGGCAGCTTCTCTTTCCTGCCGCTTCCATGTCAAATGGTCTCTTTCAATAATGCCTTTCCATTCTTCAGTAAGGTTTTTATCAGCATCACAAGGGAACTTAACCTTGCCCAAATGCCTAGCCTTATCACCAATCATTTTGTTGTAGTTTGGGTAATCCCAGACTTCTTCAGTCTGAACATAACAAACCTTTTCTTTAGGCTTTACTTCTTCACAAACAGGGCAGAAAGGATTTTGAATAGGATTATCGGGCAATTCTGGCTCTAAAACCGTTCTACAATCCATACAGAAGCGCTTTAACGGTTCTGCGGGGCTGAACTCTACATTGCCCTCATCACAATCACAAAACCTACTTAGTTTTTCTAACACTTTTCTTCTTCCTTTTCAAAGTCTTCTTTCCAAGAGCCATCAGTTTCTCTTCTTCGGCTCTTTTCTTAGCTGTTCTACTCATGGTTTTCTTAACAGCAGTTTCATTCTTGTCTTCAATCTTCGCTACAGTTTTATCTTCATTTTCCTTCATGAACGAAGAAATATTGGTGATAGCAGCTTCTTCAATATCTTTCTCTTTCTTCTTTTTAGAATCTGTTATCAAGGTGTCAAAAGCGGCTAAATCTTGTTGAAAGCAGTTACTGCTAATGAATAATGAACCTTCAGCGAAGCCATAAGCAGCAGAATTACCTTCAATAACAAATGAAGAAGAAAGTCTAGCCGTAAGCAACAAGTTCCCGCCACTTTGCTTATCCCAAATGCCGACACCAACAACTTCACCCCATGCTTTGCCTCTTAAAAATGGCGCATCAAAGATTAACGTTTCGTTATTAACGTAATAATTGGGGTAATCCTTACTGATAGAGAACGTAGAAGGAAACAGACAGATTCTTTCATAGCTACTACCGCTACTTTTAACTTCAACATACCCACGACCATTTTCATCTGGCATTGTTGTTAAAAGCCCAAGTGATAACACGTTGCAACTGCCGGGTGTAGAGCCAAACCTACCATCTTTGGGCATTACAAACTCTTTACCATGAAGCAGTTTATCCATCATCTTTACGAATAGAAAGGGTGTTGGATAAAAGCCCAACTTTTCCTCATCTAAAGTGTAACTATGCGCCACTTTTTCCTTAGAAAAAATGCGAGCGCAAGCGTCAAAAACTAGTGCCATTGAAATTCTAAACTAAAACAAATAATTACAGTAATTTTACTTCTTTCTCAGCCAACATCATGAAAAATCAGTCCTATGAAGACCTTGATGAGTTCCAAGTTACCTCAAAAGGCGTAAAACTAACCGAAAACGTACTTGACCTGAAGATTTACCAAGACGCTTTCAGCCCTTTTATGAACGCAGAACTTCAGCTTTTTGATTCTGAACAACTCATCAGAAACATCAAAATCGGCGATACTGTTCAGGTAAAAATGAAGACAAAACAGAATAAAGAAACGGATGGCGCTTTCATCATGGGCTTTGTTATCACTAACATCCTGAACCGTTTTGATGAGAAAGAAAGGTCAGTAGGATATTCGTTAATACTTAATGATAAAGGACTGCAAAAAGACTTGACTTCAAGAGTAACTGAAGCCTTTACAGACAAAGAATCTTCACAAGTTCTACAAGAGCTAATGCAAAAGTGTTCTGGTACTTTACATAAATCTTACAGAGAACCGCCAAAGAACAAAATCTCATACATCGCGCCCAATGTAAGCCCTTTAACCGCACTCTACACAATTCTTAGAGCAACCGCACCAAAAAGGGATTACCTATTCTTCTGTGGGGATACCTCACTGCATGGCAATCCGAAGTATTACTTACTTTCATTATCAGACATGGAAGACAAACCTGCTGAAATTACATTTTCACAGCAACTAAGCAACGCCATGACGTATCAAGGTAATCATAACCTGCACTTCGCCCATCTTCACTTTGAAGGCGAGAAAGATACGCTTTACACAATGGCTGGATTACATGGCGCATCAGTAAATGTCTTCTCTGTTTCAGACAAGAAGTTCACTACATATGGCGATAACCAAGCCAACATTATGTACATTTCAAAAATTGACAAGGTTTTTGATGAAGGTGTTTCGTTAAATGAAAGTGTAGAAACATGGGCATTAGAAGCCAAGAAAGCCATGCTTACGCCAACATTAACTTCTGTAATGTTTAGCACACATGGCTTTTGTAAATCACATTCATTATTAGGCGAGAACATTTATATCAAGTACCTTGACCATGACATCAAGAACAGAGCTTACAACGAAGACAAAGACTTCAAACAACAGAAATTCTTTGTAACCGCTGTAACCCATCATGTAAACGCTGCTAAAAAGTATAGAAACTCATTTAGAGCTTCGGCATGGCAGGTGAGACAGAACAGTTAGAAAAGTTGTCTGTGCCATATCGACTTGAAGAGCTTTCCAAGAAGTCTTCTTACAGCGGCTTAAAAAAAAAA
>ERZ773079.168-NODE-168-length-44792-cov-8.915864_pt1 | contig 44792 bp, 55 predicted proteins | sample MGYA00511355_ERZ773079 | MGnify/ENA primary metagenome ERZ773079 (study PRJEB29015, sample SAMEA2737979) | human oral metagenome | biome: human oral; feature: human-associated habitat; material: dental | place: China | collected 2117 ... | reverse complement strand
GTATTCGTAATATTCGCCTTCTATCTGACTATCAAACGTAATGCCGTCAATTACTACCTTCTTACTTCGTATCATCGATTGCTCCATTCTGCGTATATCATAATCAGAATCATACCCATTACTAATAACATTACCGACTTGCACGCATAGCCGATTAACTCAAGTCCGTTCATGCTTATCTCCCTTAGTTTTATTTTCAAAGACTTCGTAATTGTCGCCTTTTTCGATAAATACATATACTTTTTGCTTTACGTTTTTACCGATATCAATAGTTATCTTGTTACGGAAGATCCATTTTTTCATCAAATCAGGGATTACGCCTGTCACCAAATACACCAATAATATAATTCCTGTGATTCGTCCGACTTCGTATAAATCCATGTTTTCATCCTTTCTCAACTATGTTCCTGATTTCATCAATATCAATAACAACTTCGCACCGGCAAGAGGATGATTGCCGTTTTATCTCTTCTTTAATTAACTGAAGTGCCGCTTCAGCATTTTTATCATTACTGAATAAAACATCAAAGCTGCCTTCATCATGTATTACCTGAACATGATTCCTTATCGTGTACATTTCGCATGTTTGCGTTGATTCTATGTTCCCATGAGCAATTATAATCATGATTATTGTTTCCTCGCTTCCTCTTCTGCAATCATTCGTAGGTACTCCGCAGCCTTGGCAATGTCCGTTGCGGGTGTACCCTTTCTTGTATATCTATACAAATACTTAATAACATTCCCTTCACAATATCGTTTATACCCTTCAGACCCTAACAACTGCCGTATAACGTCTTTACATTCGACTCCTCGCCAGTTGTAATGCGTCGGTTTGTGAATCTCGTCGGCTTCTTCAATCTGCCCGTTAATCGGATTCCGTAAATTCGTCTCAGTCAGTCCGAACCCTTCCATCATCTCTTCAATGAGTTCCATTATTTCATCGCGTTCGTTTTTGTTGTCCATTTCCTTTTACTCCTTTTTCGTCGTATTTTGACTTCTAACGAGTTTTATGGTTGTTCGTGATAATTTTATCGTTCGTCGCCTTAAAACTCGTCAGAAGTACCAAATTTTTAATTTATTCGGTACTAAAAGGGAATTTCTTCGTCTACTTCCGTGCCTAATCCGTTGAATCCTGAATCTTTCCCGTCTTTCTTCTTGAACGGGAATATTGCCGTCCCCGCTCCTGTAGCGACTACATTTGAAGAGTATCTGGTTTCGCCGTTCTTCTCGTACTTCGTTGTCGAGAATCGTCCAACTACCCAAACCCGTGTACCCTTTGTCCATTCGTTCATGCCCTCGGCTAGTGCGTCGAAGGCTACGAACGGAACGAAATCCGCCACATCTTTCCATTCGTTTCCGTCTTTTATGCGGCGATTACATGCGACGCTTCCCCTTGCTACCGCCATTCCGTTTTTGCTGAACGATATTTCTATATCTCTTGCGAGGTTGCCCTCGAGCTGTACGTTATTCATGTTGTTCCTCCTTAGTCCTCGGCAAGACAATATCGTAAGCCATATTAAGCCGCCTTATGCCTTCTTGTAAGTATTCTTTTACCGTTTCTTGTTCATAATCATCGAGTTCGCAATCCTCAAGTTCATCAATCGCTACTCCTATTATTCCCTTGGCTACAGTAATACCATAGGTTACGCCGTTTATGGCTTCTTTATTCATTATCTTTTCCTCCTTCAATTCAATAAGCATTTCGATATATTACTTGGCCTTCCACAAGTCCTTAATTGCCGTCCCCTTTACCGGGTATCGGTACAGATACTTTACGGCCGTCCCCAGGTAATACGCTTCCTTGCCCTCGGAGCCTTGCGTAATATCCCCGATTATCTGCTCGCATTCCTTGCCTCGCCACGTGTAGTGATTCGGCTGCTTAATCTCATCTTGCCCGAATTCCGGTTGTCCGTTGACCGGGCTTCTGTGAATCGTTCCGTGTTCCATGATGTCCCTCCGTTAACGCTTTGTATATGCTTCGGCATCGTGTACTGCAACATACCGTTTTAGCTTTAATGTCTTCTCGCCGCTTCCAGTAACTGAACTGCACCGAGCCTCCGCATATCGGACATGTCCAGTAATCATGCTGCTGTTTTATCTGTTCCGTGTACTTTGCCCGGCATGAAGGGCATAACTTACTATGCCCTTCGCATTCCTGTCCGCATCCGACGCACTCCATTAGAACGGGTGCCGTCCGCTTCGTGTGTGTCGTTTAACTCGCTCCTTATCCTTCAAAATTCGGAACGCTTCATCTATATCTGTCTTGTCAACAAACCTCCGTGTTCCGACCCCGCCAGGCTGTATAGGGTATACGTCAATGTCTGCCAGGATTCCTAGAAGCGTTAATTCGCCCATGCCCGTATACTCCATAGCTTCTTTCATAGTCATGTACCGCTTTTCTGTATTTTTCATGGTTATTCTCCTTCCTTCGGCAGTTTCTCAATCCGTTGTAAATGCTTGGCTACTTCATCGGCACTTAAATATCCGATAGTGTTACTTGTAATCGGCGTATCGTAACATAATCTACCGTCTTTTAATACGGCTAGTTCATACAACCCGTACTCATGTCCGTAACTGTAGCTATTCTTAATTACACTTGCTCCGTACCTGTTTGCAAACAAGTAAATATGTTTCATGGCGGGTTTGTTATACATGTCGGTGGTTATCATCTCTAATTCAGGCTCATAATTTCCGAATTTTATGTGTGACATTTGCTTTTTCTCCTCTCAACTCAACTATAAATTGAATTAACTCAACCGCTTCACAACGTTCCCCGTTAACTGCTTCAGCTTCTCGTTATTCGGACTTATCCCAAGCACTGCATTATCTCGGTTGTCCTTCTGTCGTTGTGCTGCCAGTTGATACGCCCGTCTGAACTGTGCCCTTAACGTATTCATGCCCTCAATCGTAGTCATACAAATGTCTTGCCAACCGATATTATTGACGGCTGTTGTTATGGCTTCGTGGCTGAATTTCGGCTTACCATAATAGCCTACTGACTGTATTGCCTTAATGACCTCGCCCCATGCTTCAGACTCATCAGGGGCAGCTGTACCGCTTATTATCCCCTTAATGCCGTATGCCACTTCCCTAATTTCGGCAATGGACGGCAAGAACTTATTTGTCATGATAAGCTTCTTTACTGCCGCTTCAAGTATTTGCGGCGGTATGTCACTAAGCATTTCGACGTACAATCTCATGCGTGCGTCGTCCAGATTGCCTTTAAAAGCTAACTGTAGCGGTGCTACCGCCTTCAATATCTCCTGCTTGTTCATTTGCTCTCCCTTCTTCTTCGTATTCCCTCATCAACCTATTGACTATTTCTATCCCTTCTTGCCGTTCTTGCTCTGCTCGGCTTAAAGGCGATCGCCTATTGTTCCGCACTTCGGGTTGATTCAAATACCCTTCGAATTTCGTACCGAACAGGGTTTCCGGTCGAAGGTACTGAGCCATATCCGTTCCTTGCCATTCTTTCGCTTTCTTCGTGATGACCGTCTTAAAATCATCAACCGTAAAACCTTCTGCAATCCGTGCGGCTATTAGTCTACGGGTCTTGTCTGTTGAAGCCTTGTATTTACTCCCAGTAGTTGAGTTGAGAAAGGATATAATATTTTCTGTATCTTTATCTCTGTCTTTATTTCTATCTTTATTTCTGTCTTTATCTCTGTCTCTTTCTCTAACTCTATCTATATCTCTATCTCTAACTATGGTGGACATTTGTCTGACATTTGTCGGACATTTGTCTGTGATACCTCTTCTATTGGCTCTCTTACTGTCTCCGTCGCTACTGCCGTTGCCGATAAAGTTCTGAATATCGAGCATGTATATTGCCCCGTTGTCGAGAACTTCGATTAACCCCAAGTCTTTAAAAATAGTCAATGCCTGTTTAATCGTTCCAACCTGATGTCCTGTAATTGTGGCGAGCATTTCGGCGTTATACGGGATGCGTTCGTTAAACATTAGGCAGCCGTTATTTTTTAGTGACCGCAAGTACAACTTGAGCAAGATATTGCTGTATAAGTACCCGTCTTTCATAGACTCCATTACCTTCATTTCGTCAGAGTCGAAAAAGCTATCTTTGAGCCGTATGTAGTAATATTTCTTGTTGTCACTCAGTAGACTCACCCCCTTTTAATCTGTCGATATACGACTGAAAAAATTCCCTGTACTCCTTCGCTTTTGCTCCGTGTGCCTTGTTGTTATGACACTCGCGACAAAGGCATACAAGGTTATCAAGCGTGCTTTTACCGCCCTGGCTGCGGAATACGATGTGATGAACATCACACCCGTAACGACCGCAGATTACGCAGCAGTTTCCGTCTCTCTCAATTGCTTGCCGCTTTGTCTTGCGGAACAATTCGCGGTCGATTTTTGTATTCTTGTTCATGTCGTCAACGCCCTTTCCACGCTCCAACCTCTCTTGAGTCTGTAGAGCAAGGTATTTGCCTTAATACCTGCCGTATCAGCCCACTGTTGCAAGGTTGCCCGCTTGCCCTGGAACGTAATGTAGTGGTTCGTCCTCTTGTTATTTGCTTGCGTCTTCCAGTTGACCCAACGGCAATTACTCGGACAATAGTTGCCGTCCGTGTCGATACGGTCGATTGTGAGCGTTTCGCCGTATCCGTGAGCAGTCGCCCATGAGTAGAACCCTATGAAATCGTTCCACTCGTCGCATACCCTTATACCCCGTTTCCCGTAGAGTGCGTAATCAGGGTTGTTCTTGCAGTTGCACCGTGCTTTAAGCCCGCTCCAAAAGTTGTACAGTCGCGTGTTTCTTAACCCGTGATTACTGAACGTTCCGTACTGATTTGTCGTCATTCTCTGACCCCCAGTCGTTAAGTAAGCTGTTTACGTACTCAGGCGGTTCAAGCCGTATGCCTAGCTGACTGCACTCATCAGCCAAGCAGTCAATGAGCCTTGTCATTTCGGCGGTGTCATAAACGCTTGACCCGTGATAAGCGGCAAGGACCATATACCCTTTTGCCTTTCGTGCTTCGCCTAAATCCTCGGTAATCCACCCTATGCCGTGAGCCGCCCATATGTGTTTAAACCGCTCCACCGCTTCCGCTTTAACGGGTATCGGAGTAAAGTGTCCGCAGTCCTTAATCGCCTTGCGGTACACGTCCTCACGGCTTGAATACTGACCGTCCTTGCTTAAATGCTCCGCGATTCTCTGGCAAAGTACCCAACAAAAAGCATTGGCATTCAAGCTTCTTTTTTTGCATACTTTTCTAATCTCTACCGTATATTCTTCCGTCGGTAGAATCTTGCTTAATTCATTGTCCTTCGGAGACGGAATAAATAACCCGACTCCGAAAGACTTAATTACTTGTATTCCCTTCGTTGTGAATTTCATGATTCAAGCCATTTCTTGAAGCCTTTATAAACGGCTCCCAGTTGTTCTACAGTCAGCCCGTCCAGGCTTTCAACCTTCATTGTGTCCTTAATCCAATCGGCAAACGGCTGTTCCGCTTTATGCTTCTTGACGAGTTCAGAAATTGCCGCAATCCCCTTTTGCCGTCGTTCTTCGTCCGTCGGCTTCTTAGCCTTTGGGCGATCTGTTTTTGTTCCGTTCAGTCGATACCGTTCTTTCCCGTCCTTATCGACAATGACAAGGCTCGTAAACTTCCGTTCAGTCTTGCTGTACTTTATCTCCTTGACTGTGAAGCGGTCGTACTTATCCACGGGAGCATGGATGAATATAAACGGAGCGTCGTAAAGCTCTCGCCCTATTCCCCATGCAAATCCAGCCCGCTTAAACGCGTCGGATGCTTGTCCCTTCTCCGCTTCGGCGTTGCTTTCGGTGCCAACGTCTTGTTTACTTACCCATTGAGATTTCTCTGAATCCCATACGGATATAGTGCAAAACAGGTTATTATTGATAACTTCATGATATCGCTGCCAGTTCATTTCCCCGTACACCTCGTCAAGGATACGCATATCAACCCTTGCGGTCTTGTACAGTAAAAGGACTGCCCCTTTATTTGTTATCTGTTGTATGCGGCACTCAATATCAGTTGCCGTAAGTAACGGTATTTCCTTCATCTGTATCACCTCTATTTGATTGTCATGTTCTGCCGTTCGACGAGTTCCGCACCCGTTACGGCTTCGCCCGCTTTCAACGCCTTGCTAATCCCTGTTTTATCAACCTTCGGCGGTTGCGGGATTAAGAACGTCGGCGGAATTGCCTTCTCGTCGGTCACGTTGACCGCTGTCGATTTACGCCACGATATAGCAAAGTCCGTTTCCGTTACCTTTTCGCCGTTCAGCACGTCGGCGAGGTATTTGCTCAACTGCTCTGCCTTGCGTTTCGCTGCGTCTTTACGGGCTTTAAACGCTTTTTCTTCTGCGTCTAAGGCTACCGCGTCTGATTTTAAATTCTTAATCCAGAGGGCAATATTACGAATCTTTTCGCTCCGTTCTAATTCCAATTGCTCCAAGGCTTCGAGGTCGATTACTTCCCCTGTTTCTGTGTTTACGGTCATTCCCTCTTCTGTTGTTATGCAGTTCAATATGTTTTGGTTTATTTCGTATAACGTTGCCATTCTTCTTTCTCCTCTCCTGTAATAAGCCATTCAATAATGTCGGCCTTAGCCCCGATTTGTATAAGTCCTTCACCCAGGTCTTTAAGAATCCAGTGCAACATTTCTTGTTCTTGCAAGGGTTTTAGCCGGTCGCGTAGAAGTCTTGTTGTTATGCTCTGAATAGTATTTATTCGCTTTAATATTTCTTTTTCGTTGTCCATGTGTTATAATCTCCTTGGGTTTAACATTTTTCTTCATGTAGAGTCGTAACCGTTGTGGTGGTTGCGGCTCTTTTACTTTTTCAATTCAATTTGCATTTCGGCTAAATCCGCCGCCGCTTGATATACTTTCGCAAACTTCGTATCTGTCCCGTGCGTTTCTGTCACTTTTGCTCTAAATTCAGCAATTGTACCGTAAAAGCAACCGCATTTAACAGATATTTCGTTTTCTTTATTTCTGAAAAATGTTGTGAAATCAAAACGAGATCCAATCGCACCAATTACCATAAAATGGGCGTCGCCGGATACCCATGCGTTGCCGGATACCCATGCGTTGCCGGATACCCTTGCGTCGCCGTATACCCATGCGTCGCCGGATACCCATGCGTCGCCGGATACATCTGCGTTGCCGTATACCCTTGCGTCGCCGGATACCCTTGCGTCGCCGGATACCCATGCGTCGCCGGATACCCTTGCGTTGCCGGATACCTCTGCGTTGCCGGATACCCTTGCGTTGCCGGATACCCTTGCGTTGCCGGATACCCTTGCGTTGCCGGATACCTCTGCGTCGCCGTATACCCATGCGTCGCCGGATACCCATGCGTCGCCGTATACCCATGCGTTGCCGGATACCCTTGCGTTGCCGGATACCTCTGCGTTGCCAGATACCCTTGCGTTGCCGGATACCCATGCGTTGCCGGATACCCATGCGTTGCCGGATACATCTGCGTTGCCGTATACCCATGCGTTACCATCTTGAGATAGATTTTTTTCGCTTTCAATCCATCCGCCAATCTCCCCTTTTACAACAATCCCAAAAGATACGACGGATTTTATTCTATGTAGCGTTTTACCTAAATACGTTTTAACTTCACCAGTAAATTCGTATTTTTTCATACTTATCCCCTTTCTAAGGCAATACAATAATTGCGATAATTAAAACAAAATATATTCCTATAGCCCCGATAACTATTTCCGGCCAGTCAATATCGGCTGGCTCGCCGTAGTCTGTGGCATATGTATATCGGATACGCCTGTCAAGCTCACGTTCCCTTTGGATTGCCTCGTGACGGCTGTTGACCCATGCGGACGGTGCGGTAAGTACCGCTTGTTTTCTCATCGCTTACGCTCCTTTCAAGAATTTATTAACAAAATACACTTGCCCTTTACCTGTAACTTTTACCGTCTTACTAATAGAAACATGCCCGTCACTATGTGTGATTGCCGTTTCCTTAATGTTGAATAACTGCATTTCCATGCTTCTTTAAGTCGGCATGTTGTAATCTGTACCCTTGCGGCATATGAGGTGTCCATTCTCACGCAGCCAGTTAAATAATCGGTTCTGTCCGATATCGATTCCGTTCTGATTAAGCAGCTTTGCTAATTCACCAACCAAGATACTGCCGTGGCTTGCAGCAACCGAATCCGCAAATAAAACTTTCGGCTTATCCGCTTCAATCTTCTGTTCTGCTAATCTTCTAGCTTCTTGTTCAGTCTTGAGTTCTGTTGCCAACCTAATAAGGAAATCCGGTGACGTTAATGCCTGTTCCAGTGTTTCACCGGTCATATACGCTCCGTGCTTACGAATTGTCGGGATTACTTCGTGAGTTATCCAACGTTTGAACGCTTTCGCCGAAGGCTTTCGACTTGAAAGCACCAGGCTGTATAAGCCGTATTCGTTGATAATATTAGTGTTTCCTTGACGACCTAAGTTGAACTTAGCCCGTTCGTCTTCATCTAATTGCCCTACTGACATTGTCGGATTTGTAAGCCCTAAACACTCGCAAACGTCCTTCGCCACGAACCAAGGAGATCCGTCAATCATCATTGTTCGGACTTGCCCAAACTCTTGGTTATTAAAAACTTGTAATTGGTTCATCCTCTATGCTCCTTTTCGTATCTCAACACACACACGCCAGCACAACGGCGGTCACTACTACACACGTTGCGATTTCAAGTTCAATCATCGATATCGTTCTCCCTGTCTCATTTCGGCCTGTTTTCGTAGCCAGTCATTAAAGGCCTCTGCATGGATAAGACGCTTTCCACCTCGCTGTCCGATTTTAAAGCTCGGAAAATCAATGCTGTTCGCCCATTGGCGAATCTGTTCATCGCTTACAGAAGCCGCCTCGGCGGCCTCTTCGACCGTCATGCATAACTTCATCTTCTTCCCTCCTTGTTTCGGTTGTTGCTTTGTTGATTATTAATCAACAATCTGAGCAAAAAAAATTGCATTTCTATCCTCGGGAGAAAGATTCAATACCTTACTGATACAAATAATTTCCGAACACCGGAAATCATTCTTCCCATTCAGCTTATTGTACAATCCTTGAGGAGTTAAGCTGCAGGCTTCTGCTAATGCGTAAATCTTAATCCCAGATTTGTTGATTCGATTCTTTAAAAGCTCGTAATTAATCATCTTTGCACCTCCTCTCAATGTTGATTTAAAATCTACAATCACATGATAGCATTCATGATTCCATCTTGTCAACAAAATTTTCCTATTTTGTAAAATTTTGTTGATTGTTTTGAAACGGTCTGTTATAATTCCTCCAAAAGGAGATATTCATATGGAAACTATTTATGAACGCATTCGGCGACTACGACAAGAAAACAATATGTCTCAAGACGAATTAGCTAAGAAAACCGGATATACTTCTCGCAGTACGATTAATAAAATTGAAGCTGGAAAGATTGATATATCACGGGCAAAAATCAAGGTTTTTGCCGACGCCCTTGGAGTTACCCCGGCATACTTAATGGGGTGGGAAGACGAATCGGAACAAGGCTACTACACTGACCCAGAGGTAGCTGAATACGCCGAAGAGCTGAGGACGAATCCTAAGTACCGACTGCTGTTCGACGCTAGCAAGGATTTAAGCAAGGAAGATATAGATTTCGTAGTCAATATGATAGAACAATTAAAAGCCCGTGAAGGGAAGGAATAAAAACTTGAACGTTACGCTATTGTACGCTGAATTAAAACCGTCTCAGACTGCTGTAGTCCGTGAGAATGAAGACGGCTCTTATACTATATTAATCAACAAAAATAAATGCCCTGAACGGCAAATTCAGGGCGTATTACACGAGCTGGCACATATTAAGAACGATGATTTCAGTAACGACTTACACGCTGACATGGTAGAGTCATTACTGCACAACGCAAACCACTGCCCTCGTGTAGCCGAAGACGTGGAGTTTTACTGCCACGTGGTATAGGTTTAAAATATGGATAGCAATTACAAATCAAACGCACTATAGTTAAATATAAACTCCAATAAAATCTACACTTACATAAACAAAAATCCCACCACGTGGAAATGGTAGCGCAATTATAATAGAGCCTATTATACCTTTTCTAAGAAATGAGGCGATAATAAATGCTAAAAGCAACACATCAAGGAAAGCTGACGATTGGTGAACAGGAATTACCGTGTGCCGTTTTAGAAGATGGTACGCGCGTTTTAAGTGAAACGGGCATCACCAATGCAGTACTTGGCGGCCGTAGTGGAGCCTCTAGATCCTTAGCCAAAGAGTTGAAAAACAGCGGGTCCCCTTTGCCTATATTTTTGGCTTCAAATAACTTAAAACCCTTTATTCATGCGGATTTATTAAATGGCCCCCTTTCCCCTATAAAATATATCAGCAACAACGGGAGAGTTGTGACCGGTTTCACTGCTGATGCACTACCAGTCGTTTGTAATATCTGGCTAGAAGCCAGGGCTTCTGGTGTATTAATGACAAATCAATTAGATAAAGCCCAAACAGCAGAAATTATAATGCGCGGACTAGCTCACATTGGAATTGTTTCCTTGGTTGATGAAGCAACCGGATATCAAGCTGACAGAGAAAAAGAAGCTCTTCAAAAACTTTTGTCGGCTTATCTATCTGGTGAACGCTTAAAATGGGCAAAAATATTTCCCGATGAATATTATAAGCAATTATTTAGATTAAGAGGATGGTCGTATAATCCGATGAGTGTCAAAAGACCTCAAGTTGTTGGTCGATTAACCAACAAGCTAATATATGATAAATTGCCACCTGGTGTCTTAGAAGAGTTGAAGCGGCTGAACCCCGTAAAAAACAAACAATCTGGAAGACGCGAAGCAACTCACCACCAGCATTTATCTCAAGATATTGGTCAGCGTGATTTACACGATCATCTAATGCAGGTTATTGCAATAATGCGCATTTCTAAAGATTGGAATACTTTTCAAATTAACTTTGAAAAAGCATTTGGTGACTTTATTCAAGACGAGTTTACTTTTGACGAATAATCTTACCTGCAGTTCCAAAAAAGAATGTTAAATTCCAAATTCCCGACTTTTTGAAACTTAGTATTTGCTAAGTTCCAAAATTTCAAATTTCTGGAACTTAACGATTGATACCTTTCAGAGGAGTTATCCCCTAATTCAACTATTGGAATTTTTCCAATAGTTCAAAAACTAAACTAAATAAAAAAACTGCCCGTACTTTGCTACCAACAGAATACGGGCATGCCGAGGCACTACCAATGCCACGGCAATATAATCCACCGTCTCACGGGCTGATTACACTATAAGTATATCATAATCAGCCCCTTTACAGAAAGGAGCTGTATTTTTTATGGCCAAAATCAAAAAGCGTGCCGATGGTCGATATGTATTAACCACTACCACAAACGGCAAGCGTAAGTATTTTTACGGGCGAACTCGTTCCGAAGCTCAAGATAAATATGATGCATTTTTGAAAAAGTCCGAAACTCTTGCTAACTTTAACGGAGATATTACCATTACCAAATGGTCTGAAGAGTGGCTACGTATTAAATCTTCCACAATAACCCCCGGCACCATGGACAGTTACCGCAATATCATTCAACATTACATCATCCCCGATATCGGATCTATTAAGCTTGCCGACTTAACAGCCCCTACGGTTCGCCGTTTTCTCGATACGCGACTGGAAACGCTGTCTAGCCGCACGGTTCGATATATTCATACAGTTTTAAGTGCCATGTTAAAACAAGCCGTACTAGATGAAATTATTGCTACCAATGTAGCTGCTAAGGTCTGCAAGCCTAAGTTGGTAAAGACCAAAGAAATGATAACCCTCACGGCAGATGAAATTAAATTATTTCTGGCTAAAATAACAAACCCCGAGCACCGCATGTTATTTAAACTTGCTTTCGCTTCAGGGCTACGCCGCTCCGAACTGCTCGGGTTAACATGGTCAAATATAGACTTTAAGAAAAAGACTGTTATCATTAACCAGACCGTAATTAAAATAAATAACGAAACGGTTATATCAAAAACAACGAAAAACGCCGCTTCCAGACGTTCCATAACACTCGACGACGAAACTATGACAAGCCTCAAGAAACACGCCCAGCGAGTAAAAATAAGACGGTTTTCAACCCCCAATTGGATTCACAATGATTTGGTTTTTCCCGGCAAAGACGGCAAACCCATCTTTCCCGATTCGGCGTCTCAGCTTTGTAAGAAATATGCAAGCAAAATAGGGAAGTCTTCATTTTCCATGCACGGGACCCGTCACACTCATGCCACGCTCTTAATCGAAGCGGGAGTGAATTTTAAGGTCATTCAAGTTCGTCTTGGTCATTCGTCATTCACGGAAACGATGAATACATATTCCCATTTAACGCCCATTATGGAATACGATGCCATAGAGAAGATAGAGCGGATTTTATCTTAAGTGGTCAAAATGTGGTCAAATATCGCTTAACTTTATGTGGTCAAATAAAAATAGCGCTCCGAAGAGCGCTATTTTCCTTGGTGCCGGAGGTGGGACTTGAACCCACACGACTATTCATCGCTTGATTTTGAGTCAAGTGCGTCTGCCATTCCGCCACTCCGGCAAACAGACTTATGCGTTAGCACGTTCTTTATTATAAGCAAAAAGTCTGTCGTCGTCAAGTAAAAATGACGAGGTCTATAATTTTTTTCTTACACAAGCTCTAGCCGTTCTCCGCCACTGTTTCTCCCGTTTCTTTTTTCATTTCTATTTGCTTCACATGTTCAAAGTAAAGTTTCGTTTCACTTACTACTACACCGCTAAGTCCTATGAGTGCCACTAAGTTAGGTATAGCCATCAGTCCGTTTACGATATCCGCTAAAATCCAGATAACATCAAGTTTAAGAAAGGCTCCGCAAGCTACGAGAATTATAAACACAATACGATAGGGCAAGATTCCCTTAACTCCTACCAGGTAATTAATGCAACGTTCGCCATAGTAATTCCAGCCTAAAATAGTCGTAAAGGCAAAAAGTGTAAGCCCGACACAAAGAAGCAGACTGCCGGCAACGGGATAGGCCTGACAAAAGGCTTCATTGGTTAAAGCCGCGCCGTTCAAATCACCCGTCCAGGCACCGCTGATAACAATAACCAGTCCGGTTAATGTGCAAATAATAATGGTATCAATAAAGGTTCCTGTCATAGAAACAAGCCCTTGTTCAGCAGACCACTTCGTCTTTGCCGCTGCCGCTACTATGGGCGCCGAGCCAAGACCCGATTCATTGGAAAATACACCGCGAGCTACCCCGTTGCGCATAGCCAACATGACAGTGGCTCCGGCAAAACCGCCGACAGCCGCCGTCGGTGTAAAAGCATCTGTAATAATTTGCATAATTGCCGTCGGTACTTGTTCACGGAAAATAATTAAAAACACGACAGTAACGGCGATATACAAGACAGCCATGGCCGGAACAATTTTAGCAGCGGCCCGTGAAATGGATTGCAATCCGCCGATAGTAACGGCGGCAACCAATACGGTAAGTACGACTGCCGTATATTCAACGGGAATATCCGTTGCCAATTTTGTGATTTCAACGATAGAGTTTACTTGAGCAAAGGTGCCGATACCGAAGAAGGCTACAAGAACCCCGAATATTGCGAAGAGTTTTGCCAAAGGTTTAAACTTTTCCCCTAAGCCTCGTTCAATATAATACATGGGCCCGCCTGCAATATCCCCGTTTTCATCGGTTGTCCGAAACTTAACGGCCAAACAGCCTTCGGCATACTTCGTCGCCATCCCCACAAAAGCGGCAATCCACATCCAAAAAACCGCTCCGGGACCACCTGCATGAATAGCCGTCGCTACGCCGACAATATTCCCGGTCCCGACAGTGGCCGCCAAGGCCGTGCACAAAGCCTTAAAGCTGTCAATATCGCCGTCACCCTTATTCTCAGCCGTGAAGATAAGTTTCAAGGCTTGCGGCAATTTAAAGAACTGAATCAACTGTAACCGAATCGTCAGCATTACCCCGGTACCGATCAAAAGTACCAACAAGGGCGGTCCCCATACAAAGCTGTCAATACTGTTCAACACATCCGTTATCATCGTATCATCTCTCCTCAATAAAAAATTCCTGCTTCCGAAAACTCCGGAGACAGGAACAGGAAAAGACAATACAAATCGCCTTATAAATTCATCATTGCCCTCTGTCCTTTTGCCTGAGAGATAAGAAGCTGTCGCTTCGTGCACCTTCGGCGCTCATTAAGAGACTCTCCAGAGATATGTCCGCATCCGGTCCCGTTCTTTCGAACACCTGAGAGTTTAACTCCTTCGGTTGACTTATGTCATCTCCCGGAATGCATCATCCATGTATATTCGGTTTTGTCGTTATTATAAACCCGAAAACGTTATTTATGCAAGTGCTTTTTTTATTTTTAATCAATATTTATGAAAAATAAGTCGGTCTACCGTCTCCATAGCCGCCGTAGCCGTTTGTTGCCATCTCAAGGGCGTAACCGTGATTTTCCCCGCTTTAATATTAGCTATGTCGCTGAATGTCGGGGCTGTCGACATATCAATATCACCGACAATGCGGATACAGGAATCACCTTTTTCATCCTTTTTCTCTACAATAACATTTTTGTAAAACTGTACCGTTTGCGGTGCTACAACAACGTTTTCCAGACAAATATCGCCTTTTTTTTCCGGTACGTTAATATTCAAAATCCCCGGAAACTTTCCGGTAAAGATGACTCTTTCGATTAACTGCATCACCAACTTTGCCGTTTGCCGGGCACGCCCCTCATTCATCTTACCGATGGACACGGCTACAGCCGGAGTCAAATAATAGGGACCTTCCATGGCTGCCGAAACGGTCCCTGAATATAAGACATCGCTTCCCAAATTATATCCGTTATTAATTCCCGAAATAATCAAGTCCGGTCGATCTTTCTTCAGGATAAATTCCATGGCCGTCTTAACACAATCCACAGGAGTGCCGTCCAAAGAGTACTTAGTTACATTGTGTAAAGGTGACGCTATCCGCTTTAAATACAAATCCTTATTAATCGACATGGCATGTGATGCCGCACTACGTTGTCCTTCAGGCGCTACTACGGTCACCTTATCTGCAACGGTTGCGACAACTTCTTCCAAAATACTTAAGCCCTTAGCTGTAATTCCGTCATCGTTGGTAAGTAAAATATGCATGTACGTTCTCCTAATTATTTTTTATTTTCTTTACGCAAGAGAGCCGTACTGTCGTATGAAACGGCACGCGTATGAACCGTATGACTCCATTTCATGTCATGACGATCCTTAAACCCGAGAAAATTTACAGGTATCCAACTATACATAAAAAGCGGATACGCAATTAAATAGACCCACGACTTTAAGGGTACCTTGATTTTCAAAAGGACGATAACGGGAATGGCATATTGAGCCACAAACAAAACCGTCCAAATTTCCATGGGCATAAGTTGATTGAGTATATTCGTATAAAAAACATACCACGTCGTATTAATATATGATAACCCGGCGTAAATCGTCGACATCATCATAAAAAACGGTTGTGATAATGTAATAATCCCGTCGAGCATACGAATATTTCCCGTACGAATGCCTTTGACAAAAAGTTTAGGTATAAAGCGTTCGCCGCAATCGGTCTGTCCTTGTGCCCAGCGCTTACGCTGACGACATGAAGCCATGAAATCGACAACTTTTTCATCATAAATAATGGCGTCGTGCGCCCAACAGGTACGAACGCCTTCGAGAAGGACCTTCATAGAAAATTCCATATCTTCCGTCAAGCAATCGCAGCCCCACCCATACTTACGGACCACATCGGTAGCAATACACATGCCCGTGCCTCCCAATGCCGTGGATAAACCGATATTGTACTTGGCACGATGCCACATATGATTAACCAGCCAAAACGCAATCGAAAAGGTACCGGAAATCCAAGAATCCGTCGGATTCTTAGAGTCCATATATCCTTGTATGACTTGTTCTCCTTTACAGAGATGGTTGTTCATTTCCCGTAAAAATTCGGGATGAACCAGGTTATCCGCATCAAAGACGACAAAGGCATCATACTGCTTTTCTTGTTGTAACAGCCGTTCAAACATCCAATCCATGGCAAACCCTTTACCCACGTCTTCCCTGTTCGTCCGTACGGCTACTATGGCTCCGTGTTCTTTACATACATCTGCAGTATGATCCGTGCAATTATCCGCTACTACATAAATATCGTACATATCCCGCGGATAGTTAAGACACTTCAGGTTATCAATGAGTTGCCCTACAACCGCTTCTTCATTATGTGCACAGATAACAGCCGCGAACGTATGCTGCGGCTGTACCGTAACTCTATCTTCTTTTTTTATGAGGCCGAATAAGGCGAGTACAAAGTAATACAAGGTATAAAACACAATAATTACTTGTACGGGAATCATGACCAAATCCGCTATATGTTCCATAATGAAGACTCCCGGTCTATACGAGCTTGCCGTTCATAGCCGTATTAATCAAGCCGTATACGATATAAAGGCCGAAAGGCAAGGTCAGTGCCAAATGCCAATCATAAATGACAACGGCTGCACCGATAAGCAGTGTAATAATAAGCGCCGATTTATGAAGTACATCGGCACTTTGTCCTTTAAAGTCGGGATGATGTACCTTGCTGACCAAATCGTAACCCACGAGTACGACCAGAATCGCAATGAGCGGTGCCGGCAACATAACTCCTGAAAGGACATAAGTAGCAAAAAGACAACCGCCGTTTGGAATCGGCATACCTTCAAAATATCCGTGTACGGTCGCCGTATTGATATTAAAACGTGCCAAGCGAATACCGCCGAGTGCGGAATAAATAAGTACGGGAATAACTCCGATCCAACCCAGAGTATGCAAGGTGTAATTATACATTAAGAAGGCCGATGCGGCACCGAAAGAAACGCAGTCCGATAAGGAATCGAGCTCTTTTCCGAATTCACCGCTTACGCCCAAAGCTCGGGCCGAGCGTCCGTCCATAGCATCACAAAGCATGGCAAAGAAAATACATAGGGCACCCCAAAAGAAGTTCCCTTGCGACGATAAAATCATGCTGAGAACACCGAAGCACAAGTTACCAGATGTAAATAAACAGGGAATTACCTTTTTCATTCAACAATCCTCCCGATTATCGATTCTCCGCCGCGAACTCGGTCGCCTTTTTTGACGGAAATCTCTACATTATCCTGCACATATACTTCTATGCAGGAGCCGAACTTGATCATGCCGTATAACTGACCGTGCTCCAGTGCATCCCCCAAGGTAACCCACGATACGACACGGCGTGCCAAAACGCCGGCGATGAGCGTTACCAACAACTGTGTACGTCCGTTATCAATGCCGATAGAATAGCGTTCATTTTCATAACCTACGCCATCTTGATAAGCAGGTCGAAACCGTCCGCACGTATATTGTTGGAACTTAATAACTCCCGACAAGGGGGTGCGGTTAACATGAGCGTCAAAGATGGACAAAAAGATGACCACCTTACGACAGTCCTGTCCTAAAAACAAATCTTCATGCACCGGTTCCACGCTGACAACCGTTCCGTCTGCCGGTGAGACGAGAAGAGACGGATCATCAGGAATGGTACGATGCGGATTTCTGAAAAAGTACGTAAAATAGGCTGCCAAAACAAGGGGAACAACGGCAACATACAAATTAATAAAATAAGCCGCCAATAGGGCCAGCACCAAGGGAACGGCTATAAACGGATAGCCGTCTTCAATAATAAACGGTTTATTCATAAGTCACCTCGCCTCAAACTCGGCTGCCGAATTTCACGGCAACCACAAATTTCGGCAAAGCAAGCATACGCATAGCTCGACTCGGTTCCTTGTACAGGCGGTAAAGCCATTCAAGACGATGTTCCTGCATCCACTTGGGGGCTCGACATACATGACCGGCCAATACATCGAAGGTACCGCCTACACCCATGCACACACAAGGTCCCAATTCATATAAATGACGATGTATCCACTTTTCCTGCTTCGGTACGCCGAGAGCTACGAATAAAACAGATGCCCCCGAATTCCGTATATCTTCAATGATTTCCGGCTCTTCTTCAGGCGTAAAAAAGCCGGACCGAATACCGACAACGGGAAATTCGCCCACCGTCTCTTTCATATTTCGAGCCGCCTTTTCGGCAATTCCCGGAGCCCCGCCGAAGAAATATACCTTTGTCTGTCTTTCAACACAACGGGCCATAATCCGACAAGCTAAATCTACGCCGGCAACTCGTTCTTTGAAATGTTTTCCTTGTTGTTCCGCTGCCCAAAGCACTCCGGCTCCGTCGGGCACGACCAAGTCGGCTTCCGCCAAAATACGGGCCAACTCGTGATCTTCTTTGGCCCTCATAATCATTTCCGCATTGGCTGTAGCGACAGTCGTCGCTCGACCTTCGGCGATGCGGGAAAAGACAAAATCCGTCGCTTCGTCCATCGATACATTACGAACGGGAACGGACAATATTTCTATGGTCTCTTCCATTAGGACCTCCGTTTTCTAGTTTACGCTGTAATTGGGTGCTTCTTTCGTAATGCTGATATCGTGCGGATGGCTTTCTCTCAATCCGGCACTGGTAATCTGAATAAATTGTGTGTTTTCAATCATTTCTTTAATCGTATGGCAACCACAATACCCCATAGATGCTCGCAACCCGCCTACCATCTGGAAAATCGTGCTGGCTGCCGGTCCCTTATAAGGCACGCGACCTTCAATGCCTTCGGGAACAAGTTTTTTGGCATCTTCCTGGAAATAACGATCTTTACTGCCCTTTTCCATAGCGCCGATAGAACCCATACCACGATATACTTTATAGCTTCTGCCCTGGTAAATAATCGTTTCACCCGGACTTTCTTCCGTTCCGGCTAAAAGGTTACCGATCATAACCACATTACCGCCTGCTGCAATAGCCTTGGCCATATCGCCCGAATACTTGATACCGCCGTCGGCAATGATAGGAATGCCGAAACGTTGTGCCACTTGTGCACATTCATAAACGGCCGTAATCTGCGGTACGCCGATGCCGGCAATAATACGAGTCGTGCAAATAGAGCCCGGCCCGATCCCCACTTTAACCGCATCGACACCGCATTCAATCAGGGCTTCCGTCGCTGCCGCCGTAGCCACGTTGCCGGCAATAACCGGAAGATGAGGATAATTCTTTTTAATTTCTTTCAATGTATTCAGCACGCCCTGAGAATGGCCATGAGCCGTGTCGATGACAACTACATCCACTTTAGCCGCTACTAAAGCATCAATACGATCAATCATATCATGCGTTACACCTACAGCGGCGGCAACGAGAAGGCGTCCGTCCGAATCTTTCGCCGAATTCGGATACTTTGTAGCCTTTTCAATATCCTTAATCGTAATAAGGCCTTTCAAGTTGTTGTCTTTGTCGACAAGGGGTAACTTTTCAATGCGGTGACGCCGCAAAATTTCTCGTGCTTCTACCAAAGACGTCCCCACAGGTGCGGTAACGAGGTTTTCCTGAGTCATGGTATCCCCGATGCGTCGAGACATATCTTCTTCAAAGCGCATATCACGGTTCGTAATGATCCCTACAAGCTTCCCATCTACTGTAATAGGTACACCGGAAATGCGATATTTACCCATCAACTCATTGGCATCTGCCAAAATATTGTCGGGATGAAGGAAAATGGGGTCAATGATAATGCCGTGTTCCGACCGTTTAACCTTATCCACTTCACGAGCCTGTTCGGCAATAGACATATTCTTATGAATAACACCGATACCGCCTTCACGAGCAATGGCAATCGCCATAGGGGCTTCCGTTACGGTATCCATTCCGGAACTCATAATAGGCACGTTCAGCTTAATATCTCGTGTCAAATTAGTAGAAATATCGACGTCTTTCGGCAATACATCGGATTTTGCCGGTACCAGCAGCACATCATCGAATGTCAAGCCTTGCATACCGAATTTATCAGTTCTCATATTCGCACCTCTATATTAACAAAATATAATAAAAGGGGAATTTCACCCTCAACAGCTTTACCCCTAATTATAGCCGATAAACACCTTTCTGTATATACAATTGAGTTAATTGTCTAAAATACGTAAGAAGTCATTGCCGAAGCGTCTTTTCAAAGCATCCTTCACTACCTGCTCCGTTCCCGGTAAGCGCAGGTATGCTTGTGCCCCGTCTCTTGCAGGAATGAGAAGGTCAGCGTCCTCAATAATACGGGCTGCCTTTAAGTCGGGTAATCCGTGCTGCATACTGCCGAAAAGTTGACCGGCGCCTCTTAGAAGCAGGTCCTTTTCGGAAAGGGAGAAGCCGTCATGAATCGTCTCCATCCACTTAAGACGCTGCCTCGTTTCCTCATTGCCACTCTTTGCCAGTAAAATGCAGTAGGCCTGCGCCGCTCCGCGCCCTACACGGCCGCGCAACTGGTGCAACTGAGCCAAGCCGAATCGTTCCGCCCCGTCAACATACATAATTGTCGCATTCGGTACATTCACACCCACTTCTATAACACTCGTGGCAACCAGAAGTTTTATATCGCCCTTTTGAAAGCGTTCCATGACCTCGTCTTTTTCCTTGCCGCTCATACGGCCATGTACCAACCCACAGGAAATATCGGCAAAATCAGTACTTTTAAGGGATTCATACAGTGCCGTAGCGGCTTGCAAATCCGCACTTGCCGACTCTTCCACCAAGGGGCATACAACATAACATTGATGTCCTGCCGCAATTTCTTTACGCATAAAGGCATATATCCGACTTCTCATTCCTTCCGTTACGGCATAAGTTTTGACCGGTTTACGACCGGGCGGCAATTCTCGCATAGTCGACACATCCAAATCCCCGTATACGGAAAGGGCCATAGTTCTCGGAATAGGCGTAGCCGTTAAAAACAGTGTATGCACATCCTTCCCTTTATTCCTCAAAGCTGCCCGTTGGCGCACACCGAAGCGATGTTGTTCATCTGTAACAACCAAGGCCAAGTCGAAAAAAATCACATCGTCTTGAATCAAAGCATGTGTACCCACTAAAATATCAACTTCTCTATGAGCTGCCTTTTGTAGTATCAATTCTCTTTCTTTACCTGTCGTCCTACCTGTAAGCAAGGCTATACGTACTGGCAAGTCTTTAAAAAGTCGATTCAGCTCTTCATAATGTTGTGTCGCCAAAATTCCGGTCGGTGCCATCAGTGCCCCCTGATAGCCGTTTTCCACTGCCTTAGCCAAGGCCAACGCGGCAACAACAGTCTTTCCCGATCCGACATCTCCCTGTACGAGTCGTTGCATAGGTACTTGAGTCTCCGTATCGTTAACAATATCGGCGAACGCTTCCGTCTGCCCTTTTGTCAACGAAAAAGGCAGGTTGTTCAACAGCCCCTTAATCAGCTTGCCGTTCGGCCCGAATTTAACAGCTTGCCCCGACTGTTCCGCACGACGCTTCAATAACAACCCGGCCTGTAAAGCAAAGAGCTCTTCAAAGGCCAACCTCTTACGAGCCCTTTCCAGGACTTCAAAGGACGCGGGAAAATGCAAGGTTTTATACGTCTCTACGCTTACTTCAACACCCTGAATATCCAACGATAGGCATGGCGGAATCAAATTCTTTACAGCCGCTTCATCGGTAAAGAGGGCTGCGACGGCCCTGCGTACATCGGCCTGACGCAAACCCTCTGTCAAAGCATACACGGGGACCAGGCCGCCCGGGACAGCCGGGCCCGGCTCCGCCTCCGGTGAATTCATTTGCAAGCGCCCGTATGCCCGTTCCGTTTTCCCGAAAGCATGAACGTCTTCCCCGACCTTAAACAGGCGCTTTTTGAAGGGCTGATTAAACCACACCAGTTCTAAACCGCCCGTACCGTCACTGATTAGCACTTTGAGAATCATCATACCGCGCCGCGGTCGTAGTTCAACGACAGACTTCACGGTTCCGTTGACAAGAACGGGCTGTTCCTCATTATTACTTATATCTTTTATGGCCCGTATTTTCGATCGATCTTCGTAAGCACGAGGAAAATACTGCACCAAATCACTTGCCGTTTCAAGTTTCATACGAGCAAACAGCTTAGCCCTGGCCGGTCCTATTCCTTTTATATCCTTTATAAACTTTATCATCTTTACACCGTCACTTCGCACACCCAAGGTGTACACCTTGTTATTTCCTTTTGTTTATTGTATCATATTTACGTATAGAATCAGGAATTTGAAGGTAAATAATTCTTGCTTTGCCTTATTTTTTATGCTATTATTTGTATGTTGTACTGTGACACTGCAAGGAGGTGTGTGCGTCATGGCAAATTATTGTGAAATTTGCGGCAAGGGTACCATGAGCGGTATGAACGTCAGCCATTCCCACTTGAAAACGAAAAGAACGTGGAAACCGAATATCCAAAGAGTACGTGCCATCGTAGACGGCGAAGCAAAACGCGTTAATGTTTGCACTCGTTGCCTTCGTTCCGGCAAAGTACAGCGCAATGCGTAAAGGAATATAAAAAGAGATGATTCTGTGACGAGTCATCTCTTTTTATGTGCCTTGAACGAACCGAAAAAGAACAGACCTGCCCTTAACTATACAAAAACAGCCGTCTTGAAGTGACCTTCTCCATTTCAAGACGGCTGTTTTTTTACTCATCGTACAGCTCTTTATTCCGTTTTACAATATCCAAAATCAAGTTAGCCGTTTCTTCAATAGCCTTTGCCGACACGTCTATAACCGGACAGTGAAGACGACGCATGACGTTTTGTGCATATTCCAGTTCTTCATTGATTCGTTCTACATCGGCATAGTTTGCATCCGGTTCGAGACCCATAGCCCGCAACCGTTCAGACCGGATATAATTCAGTTTATACGGATCAATAACAAGCCCTACGATTTTCCGCGCCGGTACTTCAAATAGCTCCTGAGGTAAAGGCACTTCCGGTACCAAGGGCAGATTGGCCGCCTTTACGCGCTTATGTGCCAAATACATGGATAAAGGGGTCTTCGACGTTCGAGAAACGCCGATGATGACAATATCGGCCTTTAAAAACCCTAAGGGATTTTTGCCGTCGTCAAACTTAACAGCAAATTCGATAGCATCGACACGCTTGAAATATTCACCGTCCAGACGATGAATCATACCGGCCTTAATGGTCGGTTCCGTATCGGTCAAATGGCCGATACCGTTCATCATAGGTCCGATAATATCGATAACGGGAATATGGGCACTTTGCGCCAATGTGCTCAAACGTTTACGCAAAACAGGAGAAATGATGGTATAGCAAATCATGGCATTTTCATCCGTTGCCTTTTGTACAATTTCTTCAATTTGCTGTTCCGAGCGAATATAGGGAAGTCTTACTATATTAAATTCCTGTTTATCATATTGGCTGGCCGCCGCTCGAGCAACGCGTTCCGCCGTTTCCCCCAAGGAGTCGGAGCAGGCGTAAATAATAGGTCTATCCATTTAGGCTCTCCTTCCTGCCGCACAATCTGCAAATAAGCGTGTAATATTAGTCTTTGATATACGGCCTAAAATATGAAGCTCTTTCTTTTTCGACTGTTCGTCTTCTTCAATACGCACAACGGGCAAGCAGTCAATTTCAAATTCCAGCAAACGCTGTGCTGCCACTAAGGCCTTTTCATCGCCTTCAACATAAATGATTTTACTTACAGGTGTCATAACCATCCGTACCGGTAAGGTCCGTAAATCATTGTTGCCCATAGCGGCTTTCAACAAATCCTTTCGCGACACGAGCCCGACCAGAATTTCAGCGGCCGTTACGAATACAGTTCCCACATCTTCCGTAAACAAAGCAATAACCGCATCATAGGCCGTCATTTTCTCATCGATTACGACGGGTTGGGAAAGATAATCGGTTACGTTAATTTCTGTCAAAGCACGCGAAAGTAAATCTTCTTCCTTATTGCCCGTATAGAAATAACCTAACTTGGGTCTGGCATCAATAAGGCCCAACATGGTAAGAATGGCCAAATCCGACCGCAACGCCGCCCTGGTAACATGCAATTGCTCCGCAATATGTTGCCCCGTCACGGGGCTATTTGTCCGAACAATTTTCAAAATTGTTTCCTGTCGTTCCGTCAACACGTGCATCACCTCCAACACGTGAAAAAACAGCGTACACTACTGTTATTTATCATACTATATTTTCTTTTTTTAAAAAAGCCTTGCTGCCAAAACAGCAAGGCTTTTAGTATGTCTGCAAGAAGGAAGAATTCTTTATTCCTACCAGCTGTAATCTTCCGTATCCGCCCTACCTTTTCCTGTGAGAGAATCCATGAGAATACGCTGTTCGATTTGTGCTACACTCTTACGCGTCGAAGCTACTACATCAGGGTTGACGGAAATAGAATCTATACCGCTCTTGATTAAGAATTCCGTAAAGTCCGGATATACACTCGGTGCCTGCCCGCAAATTGATACGGTCTTGCCTTCTTTATGTGCTACTTCGATTAAGTGACGAATAGCACGTTTTACAGCAAGGTTGCGTTCGTCAAAGAGAGGCGCTACCGTTTCGTTGTCTCGGTCGCAACCCATGACCAACATAGTCAAATCGTTTGAACCTATGGAATACCCGTCGACAAACTTATTGAACTGATCGGCCAGAATAATATTCGAAGGAATTTCAGCCATAAGCCATACCTTGAAGTCCGGTCCGCGATGGAGTCCTTCAGCATCCATTAATGCTACTACTTTTTCCATTTCATCAACGCGACGGCAGAAAGGAACCATAACATTCAAGTTCTTCAAACCGAATTCTTCACGCACTTTACGTACCGCTTTCAATTCCAGTTTAAAAGCTTCAATGTATTTCGGATCATAGTATCTGGATGCACCGCGCCATCCAAGAAGAGCACTGCTTTCATTCGGCTCGAACTTATCTCCGCCTTTAAGGTCGCGATATTCACTCGATTTAAAATCGCTGAAACGCAAAGTAACCGGGCGGGGTGCCATAGCCTGGCACATCTTGCGAATACCTTCAGCCAATTGATCGACAACGCGTTCGGGATGTCCGATTTCGATGAGATATAACGGATGTTCGTGAATGAAGGTCGTCCAAATAAATTCTTCACGCATCAAGCCGATACCGTCGCAAGGTAATACGCTGTATTTTTCAGCCATGTCGGGGTTACCGAGATTCATATAAATCTTCGTGCCAGTAATCGGGGCCGGTTCAACAACAGTCATCCCGCCTTGAGCCTGTTCCTGTTTCGGTTTTACCAGATCTTCCACATACCCTTCATACACAACCCCGTTCGTTGCGTCAACCGTAATGTCGGCACCGTCATGAATCGTCGTCGTAGCTTCCGTGCTGCGACTCTTTGTGCCCACAATGCAGGGGATGCCGAGTTCACGACTGACAATGGATGCATGGCAGGTCATCCCCCCTGCATCCGTTACAATGGCCTTGGCCTTCTTCATCGCCGGCACCCAGTCGGGAGCCGTCATGGTCGTAACTAGAATTTCTCCTTCTTTAAATTCATCAATACGCGAGGGATCCAAAATAACGTGAGCCTTACCTGCTGCTTTTCCGGGGCTTGCAGGCAAGCCTTTAACGACGACAACACGTTCCGACGTAACTTCCATGGTTTCACCTTCCGTTGCGGGTTTCTTTTCCTTATTTTTCTTCGACCAAACTGTTTCGGGACGAGCCTGGAGCAACCAAATCTTATCGTTCCGTTCATCAACGCCCCATTCCATATCCATGTAACAACCGTAGTGTTTTTCTATGGCTTTAGCATATGATGCCAATTCTTTAATTTGCTCTTCTGTCAAGACTTGCACCTTTTGCAAATCTTCAGGAACAGGCAATTCTTCGCAATCTCCACCGGCTTTGCGAACAAGTTGAATGGGCTTCGTATTTACCATAGTCGATACGATGCTTAAATCATCCTTTTTAACCCGGAAGTTATCGGGTGTAACAGTACCTTGCACAACATATTCGCCCAGGCCCCAAGCGCCTTCAATAGTAATCGTCGAATCGTCGCCGGTTACAAGGTCAACAGTAAACATGACACCTGCGCTCTTAGAGAATACCATCATTTGAATAGCTGCACTCAAGGCTACTTCCAAGTGGTCAAATCCTTTTTTCGTGCGATAGTATGTAGCTCTGTCCGTAAAAGTAGATGCATAACATTCTTTTACCTTCTGAATAACCATATCGGCGCCGCGTACATTCAAATATGTATCCTGTTGGCCGGCAAAGGATGCGTCAGGCAAGTCTTCAGCGGTAGCACTGGAGCGAACAGCCACGAAAGGATCCTGTTCGCCTACTTTTTGACCCAGCTCTTCATACCCTTTTCGAATCGATTCGGCCAATTTCGGCGGCATCGGAGCGGCACAGACGGCTTCACGAATCTTAGCTGTTACTATACGAAGTTGCACGGGATCTTCGACATCCGTCAATTCTTCAAGCATTTCTTTAATCTGTTTATCAAGACCTGTTTCGGTCATGAAATATCTATATCCTGCCGCTGTCGTAGCAAAACCGTACGGTACCGGCACGTTTGTAGCCGACGTCAATTCACCTAAAGACGACGATTTACCTCCGACTAAGTCCACATCTTCACGACGAAGTTCGTCAAACCATAAAATAAAAGCACTGTTTCTGTCCATGGCTCTACCTCCCGATAATCGGATATATTATTCGTAAACACTGAATTTATTACTTTGCTTCTTTATGGTATATTATTTAAATTTAAATGTCAACTACTTTGTGCCAAAAGGTGTGTTTTTAGATATTTAGTATACTCTATATTTTATCTGCTGACTTTCCGAAAACTGCCATTATAGAGATTTATATGATATCTATGCCTTTTATCATATTTTTTCAAAATAAATTTCCCTTTCCTATATTAGATGATATATAATAGGAACGATAATATCGACGTAATATGCCTTAAACGGCCTTGCGCCTTAATCGAACACCCAATAGGAGGATATGATGTATACACCCAGACATAGAGTTCGAACGAAAAAGAAAGGGCCTTTTCGTTCTATTCGCGTCATGGCGGCTCTAGTGCTCGTCATTATTGCAGGCCTCATGTTCGGCTATATATTCGCGGCATACCAAAGCTTACCTGAAGTAGGTAATAACATGCGGCCTGCCGTTTCATCACAGGTTTTTGACAGTCAGGGAAAGCTGATTACGACTCTGCACTCCGATCAGAACCGGCTGCCCATTGATATTAACAAGGTCCCGAAAAACTTGCAGAACGCCTTTATTGCCGCCGAAGATAATCGATTCTACGACCATATCGGTGTCGATCCCATCGGGATTTTACGTGCCGTCGTAACCAACTTGACTAATCGCGGTATTGCTCAAGGCGGCAGTACGATTACTCAACAGTTAGCTAAGAATGCTTTTTTATCCCAAGACCAGACATTAAAACGTAAAATTCAGGAAGCCATCTTAGCTCTTGAATTGGAACGTAAGTACAGCAAAAAAGAAATTCTGGAAATGTATATGAATCAGATTTATTTTGGTCGCGGCGCTTACGGCATTCAGACGGCGGCCCACACATACTTCGGTAAAGATGTAGGCGATCTTACTCTGGCCGAATGCGCTATGATTGCAGGCCTACCGAAGAGCCCCAACTACTATTCCTCCAGTGTTAATGAAGCCACCGCCCGCAAAAACGTAGTGGTAGGCCAAATGGAAAAATACGGATACATTACACCTTCCCAAGCGGAAGAAGCTAAAAAATCAAGTCTGGATATTAAGCAAAAATCGACAAGCAATACAACGGACGAAACGGCATACTTCATCGACTATGTTACTCAGGAAATAGCACAAAAGTACGGTGACGACGCGCTTTACAAAGATGGATTGAAGATTTACACGACTCTTGATACGGATAAACAGCATGCAGCCGTTCAAGCTATGCGCCATCTCCCGGAAACACATACGGATGATCAGGGACTTACTCAACCGCAAGGAGCCATTATCTCTATTGACCCGAAAACAGGCCATATCCTTGCCATGGTCGGCGGCCGCGGCCAAGACAGCTTTAATCGTGCCAGCATGGCAGTTCGCCAACCCGGGTCGGCATTTAAGCCCTTTGTCTATATGACGGCTATGGAACACGACATGACGCCCGATACGATAATGGAAGATAAGAAGGTTGAATACGGAGGGTGGTCGCCGCATAATGCCGATAACAGCTACCAGGGCCGCATGCCTTTATGGAAGGCTCTGGCATTATCCGTAAATACGGTCGCCGTTCAATTGGCTGACAAGGTCGGCCCTTCCAATGTCATTGCCAATGCCAAAAAGTTGGGTATTACGACCTTGGTGGAAGACGGCAGTCCCAACGATGATAACTTGGCTTCAGCCGCTCTCGGCGGTTTGACCAAGGGCGTTACCCCGCTGGAAATGGCGGCAGCTTACGGAGCCTTTGCCAACAAGGGAGTATATATAAAACCGACAGCTATCGTAAAGATTCTTGACCGCAACGGCAACGTTTTGGAAGATAACTCTTCAGATGTGCAAAAGACTCAAGTTATGTCCGAAAAGACGGCCTACGAAATGACCAGTATGCTCGAAGGGGTTATTACAAGAGGCACGGGTACGGCCGCTTCCATCGGCAGACCTGCGGCTGGTAAGACCGGTACGACCGACGACAATCATGATGCCTGGTTCATCGGCTATACGCCTGATATTGTAACAGCCGTTTGGGTCGGCGATGACACGGGAAGTCAAAGTCTCGGAGAAATTTACGGCGGTACTGTACCTGCACAGATTTGGCATGACTACATGGCTTCTGCCGTCAGCGGCACATCGGCTGATGATTTCGATGTCCCTGCCGGTATGGGAAAAGCTTACTACGAAGAACCTAAAGAAGACGTCAAGTCTGATAAAAAGAACGATAAAGAAGACAAAAAAGAAGAGTCCGCCTCAAAGGATGACTCTTCAAAACAATCCGTTTCGGACAAACCGCAAAAGCGAAAATCATCTAAGCGCTAAAAACGCTCCCGCCGACGGCACCGGAAAGTTAACCCCGACTTTCCGGTGCCGTTTTGTCAACGGGAGCGTTTTTTATTTTTTTTACGCAGCCTGTCGTTTATCCGTCACTTTATGAACAAGGACAGATAGTAGGACAACTGCAACAATTACGGGGAAGGTAATTCCTAAAGGGGTATCCCAATCGAGAAGTTGCCGATAAAGGCAAAAACCCATAGCCCATAAAACTAAATTCGTAAGATTCACACTCGTGTCTCTGCGGTCAGCATGCAATACAAAATAATCGGCTATTAAGACAGCTGTCATAGGGGCAAAGACAGAACCGATGAAATAAAGAAAATCCTGAAAAGCATCTGTATCAAAAAAGACAGCTAGTATCACGCCCAGAACACAGGTCACTAAGGCACAAGGCGTATCTTTTAATCGAGGAGAAATGGAAGAAGCGCTGATGCCGGCTGACAGAGCATCTAAGAAAGTCGTCGTAACGGTCGACAACAAAACGATTAAGATACCCATACAGCCGAGACCGGCAGCAGCCATAACCGCCGCCAAGTCATCACTTCCCAAATAAATAACGGCTCCCATACCGATAAAGAACATCCAACAGCTGGCTATAAAATAAGACAGGCAGGAACTGACCGTCACTTTCACGGGAGATTCGGCCGTACGCGTATAGTCGGCAATAAGAGGCAACCACGACAAGGGCATGGCTACAGCCAACTCTACTGCTCCGCCGAAGGTTATATCCCCGCTCACAGGTTGGGGAATACCGTCAAAAACAAGACGACTTAAAAACAGGGTGAGAAGAAGCAAGGCTGCCATAATAACACGGTTAACCTTATCCAAGTTCTTAATACCCAATAAAATCCAAAGAGCAATTCCTGCACCGGCGATAACGCTCCACACTGCATTGCCCCAAGGCACTAAAGCATCCGCCGAAGTAGCCGCAGTCGCAATCATGACAGCTGTCCAGCCGATTAGCTGAATAACATTCAGCAAGGCAAACCAAAGCCTTCCCTTACTGCCGAAAGCCATCCCTACGGTTTCCATGGACCCCACACCGGTCCTGGCTCCGATCAGTCCGGCTGCAAACATAACGGCGCCGCCGATTAAATGGCCGATTAATATAGCCGTCGCCCCTTCGATAAAACCCAAGGGTGCTACGAGCATGCCTGTCAAAATTTCGGCAATGGAAATACCGGCCCCGAACCATAACAGCCCGTTACTTACTACTGAAGTTTTCATACACACAACCCCTCTCTTCAAGGGGTGCAAAAAACGGCCGCCTGAAAGACGACCGTTACATAATTATATATGTCCCTACGTTGGCATTATCCACATCAGGTTACGGGTCGAATAAAATTTCCTCTCAGCCGGTTAAAGCTCCCCTTACATATGTTAAGTATACCATAGGTACTAAGCCTGTCAATTTCCCTACTGTCAAAGAGATGTTTAGATTTTTTAATTTATGAATTATAGGCGATACATCAAATATATGATATACTGGTACTCATATTATTAAAATATTTTTCTTTATATAGAATCAGGTGAACTTATGAAGCTGAACGTACAAAATCTTAAAAAACGACCGAAACTTTTAATCGCCGTCGCACTTGTTGTCATCTGTTCAATAGGCGCCTATGCCTATTATGAGCATACGGTATCCGCCTCTAAAGCCGGTGCCATGGAAACGGCGGAAGTCACACGCATGAATATTAAGTCCAGCATTTCCGCTACCGGTGTTATCAGCCCTGTAAATTCCGTTGAAGTATCTCCTAAAATTACAGCTCGAATCAGTACTGTAGCCGTAAAAGAAAATGACCGTGTCGAGAAAGGACAGGTCGTCGCCACCTTGGACGGTAAAGACTATGCTGCAAAGAAAGATCAAGCTCAATACAAATTGACCAATGCACAGCTCAAATACGAACGAGCCAAAGCCCTATACGAAGCCGGTGCCGGCAGCAAACAGGACTTGGATAATGCCCGGTTCGAATATGATACGGCTGCCAGCAGTCTGAGTGAAGCCGAATCAGATGTTGCCGAAACGGTCATTACAGCGCCCATGAGCGGAGTAGTGGTCGGTGAGCCTAAGACCCCCGGAACGATGGCCGTACAAGGCAACTCCAGTCCCACCGTTATTATGAGAATCGCCGACACGGGAACAAAACAAATCATCGCTAAAGTTGACGAAACTGACATCGGAAAAATCAAAGTCGGACAAGATGCAACTTTTACGGTAGACTCTTATACGAATAAGACCTTTACGGCTCATGTTTCAAAAATTTCTCAAACCGATACCACCTATTCATGGGACACGACGAATACGACCTCTTCAGCATCTGCTTCTTCAGCCAGTGTTATTTATTACTATGTAACCTTGGACGTAGATGACCCGAACGACGACCTTCGCCTCGGAATGACAGCTCGTGTCGATATCAGTACTTCTCAAAAGGAAAATGCACTGGTCGTTCCCATTGCCGCCTTGAAAACGAATAATTCCGGTTCTTATGTCGTCGTTGTTCACGATGACGGCTCAACGGAAAACGTAATGGTTCAAACGGGCATTTACAGCGACGACTATGTTGAAATTACAAGCGGCCTGTCCGTCGGCGATAAAGTTTCTATCGCCTATACTTCATCGGGTAAGTCATCGGAAAACAATAAACAACAGGGTCCGCCGCGGTTATAAGGCAGGAATCTCCTATGGATAATATTATGATAGCCCTTCAGGACATTCGCAAAATCTATCACATCGGTTCTCAAGATTTCGCTGCCCTGGCAGGCATTACTCTACAAATTAAAGAAGGCGAATTTGCAGCACTTATGGGGCCTTCCGGATCCGGTAAGTCTACACTCATGAACATTCTGGGATGTCTCGATCGCCCTACCTCGGGTTCCTATAAATTAGGTGGCAAAGAAGTCGCCCATTTATCGGATGATGAATTGGCTGTTACCCGTAATAAAAGTATCGGTTTCGTTTTCCAGAATTTTAATCTTCTCGGCAAAATATCAGCCTTGGATAATGTGGCTTTACCTCTTGTCTATGCCGGTGTCGGCAAAAAAGAACGAACGGAACGAGCCATGGAAAAGCTCCGTGCTGTCGGCCTGGAAACATGGTCACACCACAAGCCCAATGAATTATCCGGGGGGCAACGTCAACGCGTCGCCATCGCTCGTGCTTTAGTCAACGATCCGCATATTATTATGGCCGACGAACCTACGGGTAACTTGGATACAAAATCAACGCGGGAAATCATGGATATTTTTGAAGATCTTCACAGTCAGAAAAAGACGGTAATCCTCGTTACCCACGAACCGGAAATAGCTGCCCGTGCAAGTCGACAGCTGTTGCTCAGTGACGGGTTGATTACCAAAGATGCCGGAAAAGGGGTGGTTATGGATGTTATTTAAAGAAAGCGTCGCCATCGCTTTAACGGCCCTTTTAAGTAATAAACTTCGCTCCATCTTGACCATGCTCGGCATTATTATCGGTATCGCCGCCGTTATCGTCATGATTTCCATCGGCATGGGAGTGCGAAAAAATATTACGGACTCCATTGCCAGTCTGGGCAGCAACATGCTTATCGTCACCCCCAACTCGTCCAACTCCCGCGGTATGCGTGCTGCTGCCGGCTCCGGTAAGAAGTTGAAACTCGACGATGCAACAGCTATAAAAAAACGAATCAAAAACATTGATTATGTAGCCCCGACAGTCAGTGCTTCTTATCAAGTCGTTAATGGAAATGAAAACTGGAATACGAGCGTCTACGGAGTGACTCCCGAATACTTGCAAATCCGTTCCCTTACGGTTACATCCGGATCCTTCATCAGCCAAGCCGATTTGGATTCACGCAATCGTGTCGCCGTCATCGGTTCTACCGTAGCCGGAAACCTCTATGGTTCTGAGAACCCTGTAGGTAAAAACATTCGCGTAAACAATCAGCCGTTTAAAGTCATCGGCGTTCTGGAAAAAAAGGGGCAAGCCTCTATGGGCGGTGACCAGGACGATGTCGTCCTCGTCCCTTTGACAACGGCGCAGGAACGCTTAATGGGGATTACGTACATTCGTTCTATTAACATCCAAGTCTCTTCTTCCGACAAAATCGATGAAGTCCAAGACCAAGTCGGTACCCTTCTGCGCCAGCGGCATCACTTAGGTATCGGCAAGGAAGATGACTTTACCATTAACAATATGACGAGCCTCATGGAAACCATGAATTCCACGACGGCAACGCTTACCCTTTTTCTCGGTAGTGTAGCAGCTATTTCACTCCTTGTCGGCGGTATCGGCATTATGAATATTATGATTGTCTCCGTTACGGAACGAACCAGAGAAATCGGTATTCGTAAAGCTCTGGGAGCCACATACCGAACCATTATGACGCAATTTTTAATTGAAGCCGTTATTATCGGCCTCATCGGCGGAATTTTGGGAATCGCCTTAGGTATCTCCCTCGTCGAAGTATTCAAAAAATTCGCCGAAGTACCTCCCGTTATCACCTTGGCCCCTATTCTTATTTCCTTTACTTTTTCTGTCGGCATCGGCCTCTTCTTCGGCATCTATCCGGCACGAAAGGCTGCTCGCCTTGATCCTATCGAAGCTTTGCGATACGAATAGCTTCACAAAATTAGAATCAACGATATAAGTAAAGAGCCGCTCAAAATCGAGCGGCTCTTTACTTATAAAATTTTACACCCTATTATGAAGCGGCGAATCCTACTTACCCGTCTAAACGCTCTGCATTCAAGCCGTTATACGCATTGACATATGAATTGTACTGTTCATACATGCCCGCTCCGGTTTCTTCATCGGGATTAGCCATAAATTCCCTAACGTCACCGATTAATTCATTTCCTTCGGTCTTCAGTATATCCCCTTCGCTTGAGCTGATACTTCCCAGAAGAGTCGAAACGGCTCCCAATTCTTGCTCAATTTTAGCTTTGTCGGGATTTTGATCATGCGTTCCCAATTCATCCATAATCGCTTTGAAACGCACAGTAGCTTCTAAAGCGGCAGCCATATTTTTCTTCCCGGCAGATTTATACTGTTCAATCTCTTTCTGACTGTTTTCTTGATTAACCTGTCCGATGGCATCGTCTAACTTATCCATAGCGGCATTAAACTTATCTACCGCTGCTAAATACTTAGGTGCTACTTCTTTAACTTTCGCATAATTATCATTTAAATAAGTCTTAGATTCGTAATAAGTCTGAAGATCCGTGGCTACGGGAACCAATTCATCTAAGGCACTTAAAACCTTATCAAGTTCCGTATCAACGGTCTTATAAGTAGCACCGCCGGCTTTTACGGCTTTCAGTGCTTCTTGCAGAGACTTGTAATCGGGAGCCACAAAACTCTGATCGTATACGCCGTTTCTTAAGCCGTCGTTAAACTGCTTTTCCTTGCCTCCGAATGAAAGTCTGAAGTCAATGTAGTTATTTTCCGCATCAATCAGCTTATTGAAATTTTCAACTTGACTACCGCTTGCTTTTTCCGCCGCACTGCTTATTTTACCTACAGTTCTGGAAAGGGAGCATCCCGATACAAAAGCGGTCGATGTCAATACGGTTACACACATAAAAACGGATAAAAGGCGTTTTGTAGATTGCTTCACTATAACAGTCCTCCTAAGACTCATTTATATTTTATACTGCACCCATTCTATCTTATTCCTTCCTCATTTTACAATAGTCTTCTACTTTAAATAACACAACCGCATACAGTCGATATCCGGAAATACCGACTGTATGCGGTTGTATCGTTTTTCTTTATCGCTTTGCAATATCACGTAAGGCTGCTAATGCCGCTTCTACTTCTTGCTTCGTCGTAAAGAGGCTGAAGGAGAAACGAACAATACCTCGCTTATCCGTGTGTAATTCTTTATGAATCAAAGGGGCACAGTGGAAACCCGCTCGTGTTGCCATTGCATATTCTTCCCAAAGAATTTCACCTACCAAAGCGGCTTCAGCCTCACCGATATTAATGGCAAAAACATTGACGCGCGGCCGCGTCAAATCGGCATACAAAGTAAGGTTGGAAATTTCCTGAAGCCCCTTAATGAAAAGGTCCGATAATTCTTGCTGTGTTCGAGCGATATCTTCTTCGCCCCGCTCCAACAGCAACTGAATGCCCGCTTCCAATCCGGCGATGCCGGCTATGTTTTCCGTACCTGCTTCAAAGACGCCGGGAACTGTATGAGGGAATTCTTTGTCAAAGGTATGAATTCCGTCTCCCCCTGTAATAAGGGGCTTTACATCAACATCGGTTTTAACAATCATACCTCCCGTACCGCCCGGTCCGTATAAAGACTTATGCCCCGTAAAGCAGGCCGCCGTAACGATATCATCCGACAGATCGATAGGATAGGCACCTGCCGTTTGCGAAATATCGACAATAAGCATCAACCCGTGACGCTTACAAAAGGCCTTAATAAAATCCAAGTCGATAATATTTCCCGTCACATTGGAAGCATGGTTGCAGACCACGGCCTTCGTTTCGTGACGAAGTAGTTTTTCAAATTCCTCATAGCAGAGAGCACCCGTCTTACTGTCAGACCTCACAAAGTCAAGAGTTACTCCCTCTTGCCCCATTTCATATAAGGGGCGTAGCACTGCATTATGCTCCCATGTAGTGGAGATAACATGATCGCCCTTACGTAAGAGCCCTTTGATTACCATGTTCAAGGCGGTCGTCGAGTTATGCGTAAAGGCTACATCGTATGCAGGGCCGGCGTGTACCAGTTGCTTTACACTCTCTTTAGCGGACAATACGACCTTATAAGCTCGTATAGCATAGTCATGCGCTCCCCGTGACGGATTTCCGTATTCCTTTTCTGCCAGTGCTTCATATACGGCTCTGGCTACCTCTTCCGGTTTATGAGCTGTTGTTGCGGCATTATCAAAATACATGTTAATCTCCCCGATCTTTTTCTTCAGTCGCCGGATTTATCGTATCACTTATAACCCGAATCGAGCAAAAATCGTGTCAACGTGACTGAGCATCTTCTTTACGTCAAAGCAAGCTTCAATTTCTTCATGCGTCATAACCGTCGCAATATCTTTATCTTTTTTCAGGTTTTCCAAGAAGTCTTCCCCTTCAAGCCAACGTTTCATAGCATTACGTTGCACCCAGCGATAAGCCTGTTCACGAACGGCGCCTTTTTCAACAAGGGTATTTAAAAGAATGGGGCTATAAATCAGTCCGCCTGTCAATTGTAGATCTTCCATCATCTTTTCAGGATAGACAATCAGCTTATCGACAACACGAGTAAACGTTGTCAACATATAGTCAAGTGCAATCGTACTGTCCGGCAAGATAAGGCGTTCTACGGAAGAGTGGGAAATATCCCGCTCATGCCACAACGCTACATCTTCCATGGCAGCCTGTGCATTGCCGCGAATAACGCGAGCCAACCCACACATGCGTTCACACGTAATAGGATTCCGCTTATGGGGCATAATGGATGATCCTTTTTGTTTGGGGCTAAAGTATTCTTCAGCTTCACGTACTTCCGTTCTCTGTAAGTGACGAATTTCCGTTGCAAACTTATCGATGGAGCTGGCAATAACAGCCAAGGTCGTAACAAATTCGGCATGACGATCACGTTGCAATGTCTGTGTAGAAATGGGCGACGGCGTAATGCCCAGCTTCTTGCACACATACTCTTCTACAAAGGGATCTACATCGGCATAAGTACCGACAGCACCGGAAATCTTACCGACAGATACGACTTCCTTAGCTCTTTTCATGCGTTCAATATTGCGTTCCGTTTCAGCCAACCACATGCACAGTTTCAAACCGAAAGTTGTAGCTTCGGCATGAATACCGTGGGTACGACCGATAGTCGGTGTATATTTAAATTCAACAGCACGACGACGCAAAACATCACGAAAGGCTTCCAAATCGGCCAAAAGAATTTCGGAAGCTTGTTTCAACATGTATCCCAAAGCCGTATCTTTTACGTCCGTTGAAGTCAACCCCAGATGCACATATTTACCGGCTTCTCCTATGTTCTCGGAAAGATTAGAGACGAAGGCGGCAATATCATGGTGAGTTTCCGCTTCGATTTCATGAATACGGTCAACGGAAAAAGCAGCTTTTTCCCGAATCTGTTCAGCAGCTTCCTTGGGAATATTACCCAGTTCCGCTTGAGCTTCGCTGGCAAGAATCTCTACCTGCTTCAGCGTATCCCATTCATTTTGTTCGCTCCAAATACTGCCCATTACTTCATTGGTATAGCGTTCAATCACGTCAAATCTCTCCTTTTTCTGTATATGAGTTTATAATACCTCTATATTATAACAGTCGCCTTGCGAATCCTCAATGAATTTACCTACGGAGGATTTTCTTTCTAAAAAAAGCAGACAGGCCAGCCCATGCGTGCCTGTCTGCTTTTATGAATTATTTCCGGACCATTAAATCAGTACCTTCTTTTGCCGTTACATAGCCGATGATTTTACCGCACGGCAAGTTGTCACTCAATTCCTTTTCCAACGCCGGCGCATCCTTTTCACTGACGGCAATCATCAAACCGCCCGAAGTCTGCGGATCGTAAAGAATATCCAATTCCGCTTCACTAATCGGCCCTTCGGTACGTACATGACCGTCCGTATAATCACGATTACGATAAGCACCTGCAGGAATAAATCCCTGTTTCGCCATTTCAATCGCTTCTTTATGATAGGGCATGTTGTTCATATCAAGATGAATAGTCATGCCGCTACCAGACGCCATTTCATAGGCATGTCCCATAAGACCGAAGCCCGTAATGTCAGTACAGCTGTGCACATCATACTTCATCATAATATCACGGCCGTACTTGTTCAGTTCCGCCATTTCCTTATAAAGCTGCTGTTCCAAAGTTTCGTCCACAAGTCCGACCTTAGCCGCCGTCGTTAAGATACCGACACCCAAAGGTTTGGTCAATAAGAGGACATCCCCTTCACGAGCCGACGAATTGCTGAGCAGATCCTTCGGATGCATAAAGCCCGTTACGGATAAGCCGTACTTCGGTTCCTTATCTTCAATCGTATGGCCGCCCGTAATCAATACACCCGCTTCATAAGCCTTGCTATAGCCGCCTTGTAAGATTTCCCGAACCGCATCTTGACCCATAGCCGAGTTAATAGCCATGACATTCATTGCCAATTTGGGATCGGCTCCCATAGCAAAAATATCGCTCAACGAATTGGCCGCCGCAATTTGTCCGAACATATACGGGTCATCGACAATAGGCGGGAAAAAGTCTACCGACTGAACAATGGCCAAATCATCGCGCACAACATAGACAGATGCATCATCACTCTTATCGTACCCTACAATAAGTCGATCATCTTGATGTCGAGGAATGCCGTTCAACATTTGTGCCAGTACACCGGCACCGATTTTTGCGCCTCAACCGGAGCAGGACGCCATTTCTGTTAATTTTACTTTATCACTCACTGTAATCATCCTTTACATCGAACTGTAAATCTTTTCAAATCCGGATTCCGTTTCCCGGACTACTTGTTCGACTTCACCACTTTCATCGCCTGAATAGGTGTAGTCGTCAGGTGCCTCAAAGCGGGCACAGGTGCCGCAAGACGAGCTCAGGTTTCGCGGCACGGGCATCAATTCGATAGACGTCACCGACGGATGGGCTTCGTTTTTAAAACGAATAGCACCGAAATGCGAATAAAAAGTAGCGATAAATTTCATGATTACACCGACCTTACATACTATTTTTTCTTGAAGACAAGTTTGTAGTCGTCTCCTTCAGCTGTCGAAACAACCGTATACCCGTTATGGGATACATAACGAGTTACGTTTTCCATAGCCGTCCGAGAGTCTACCAACATTTCATATTCCTGTTCCTGTGTCGCCAATGCCTTTTGAGCCATAATTACCGGCTCGGGGCAAGAATATCCTCTAGCATCTATCATCACGATTCCTCCTTATGCACCCTGTTTACGCGTATTGACAACGGCAATAATCAAAGCTACGACAAAGCCCAAAACAACAGCTACTTCACCATTGAATGTAGGCCCGTTGCCGCTTGCGGCAAGACCGAAATTATGAGCAAATGCCGCACCGATAACAAGACCCAAAACCGTAATGGCCGAGTCCGTATTACCTTCACCCGTCATAATAAGCTGACGCATGGGGCAACCGCCGAGCAAAATACTGCAAAAACCTGCCAAAGCCATGCCGAGGAAGTTCCACAAACCGTCCGTATGGGCAATAGGCTGATTAGCAAAGCCGGGATGGAAGTTACCGAAAGCGAGGTTAACGAGAAATGCCGCTACAAAAACAGCAACGAAGCCCATCAACAATTTCGTTTCATGGAATAAGATTATATCACGAATACCGCCAACCATGCAAAGGCGTGTGTATTGTGCCAAACCGCCGACGACAATTCCGGCAATAAGAGATACGGCCCAGAAAGCGTGTACCGCCCCGGGACCTTTTTCACTAAAGAAAATGAAAGCCGGAGCCATTACGACGAGAATCAACAATCCTACCATAAGAACCGGCATAACTGCCGTATCAAACTTGGGGAGACTATACGTACGCTTTAACGAATACCCTCTCTTCAAGAAGAAGGTCCCCGCCCCGATACCGACTGCAAAGCCTACAAAGCCTAAAATAGCATTCCAGTCGCCGCCGGCAAGACGCAGAATCAAGCGGAAGGGGCAACCGAGGAACATGAGGCAACCGATCATAACGAAAAAGCCGAGAATGAAACGCGTCATGGGAGCGCTGCCGCCCTTAGCCTGATGTTCGCCGCGAATAAAAGATAATAAGAACGCACCTAAAACAAGACCGATGATTTCCGGACGAATATACTGTACCGGCGCCGCCCGGTGTAACCCGAGTCCGCCTACAGTATCACGAATAAAGCAAGCAATACAAAAACCCATGTTCGCGGGATTTCCTGCCAGGACCAAAAATCCCGCAATGGCGCCGATGATTAAACCGGCAATAATAATAGCGCGTTTTTCATGTGCTAAACCCAAAATAAATCCTCCTCTCAAACTGAACCCATGCACCGTTCTGCATTAATAAATTATTTCTGTATAAAACTCCTTATCGATTTACTTAAAACAAATATTTGTAAAACGACCGGATGTCAACTATACTGAACGGAGCAAGTCATTTCATCCATAGGAGACAGAAAATGCAAAGAATATATCTTGATAACGGGGCTACGACCTTCCCTAAACCGAGGAGTGTCCCCGCAGCCATGAGCCGTTTCATCAGTGAAAGCGGCGTCAACATTAACCGAGGCTCGTACGCTCCTGCTTACGACACGGAAGAAACAGTCTACCTGACCCGACTTTGGCTAAAAGAAATGTTCGGCGGCGACGATGTGAAGAATGTCATCTTCACACAAAATGTCACGATGAGCCTCAACATGGCCATTAAGGGGTTACTCAAAAAAGGCGATCACATTCTCGTATCGTCCATGGAACATAATGCGGTCATGCGGCCTCTTGTCCAGATGGAAAAAGAAGGCCTGACCTTTGATCGTTTGCCCTGTCGGTCTGACGGTTCACTCATTCTTGAAAGCCTTGGCAATTTCGTCAAAGAAAACACGAAAGCCGTTATCATGACCCATGCATCCAATGTCTGCGGGACCGTAATGCCTTTAAAAGAAGTCGGGGCCTTTTGTCGCAAACACGGCTTGCTTTTCATCGTCGACTCGGCACAAACAGCCGGTACGATACCTATCAATATGAAGGATATGAATATCGACATCTTATGCTTCACCGGACACAAGGGACTTCTAGGACCTCAAGGTATAGGCGGCATGGTTATTCCCGACTCGTTGGCAACAATCATGACCCCTCTCATTGCCGGCGGCACGGGGAGCCTTTCACATACGGAAGAAATGCCGGACTTTCTTCCCGACCGTTTCGAATCGGGTACTTTAAACCTACCCGGAATCATAGGCCTTCATGCAGCCCTTGACTTTATCAAAGCGGAAGGCATGGAAAATATCCATCATAAAGAAATGGCTCTTACGTCTCGTTTCTTAGACGGAATCTCCGACCTGTCAAAACTGACCATTGCCGGCAAAAGGGATTTACAGGACCGTACGGCCGTCGTATCTGTTGCTGCTAAAGAAATGGATAATTCGGCAGTGGCCTTCAAACTTGAGTCCGAATACGGAATCCTCACCCGCGTCGGCCTCCACTGTGCCCCGTCAGCTCATAAAACATTAGGAACCTTTCCGGGCGGAACAGTCCGCTTCTCCTTTGGATATTTCAACACGGAAGATGACGTTGACACGACTGTGAAAGCTCTGCGTGAAATCTGCGGCTAAGCCGTATTAAGACCTACCTTATACGGCAGGTCTTTTTTTATTCACAGCCCAATTTACCGCAAGCATCGGCACGACAACGACTGCAATGCGTCATTTGTTTCATCGAACCGCTGATAAATTGCCGTACTCGGTGTATATCTTCCTTAGACGGTGTTTCAATGCCGGCAAAGGGAGTGTCATGCACAGGGATCATGGCCATACAATTCATAATATCGGCCTTCCATTCTTTAGCCTTAGCGGCAATTTGCGGTACATGATCCATATTAATTCCGGGAATGACGACCGTATTAATCTTGACGATCATACCCGCTTCCTTCAGCTTGCGAATCCCTTCATCTTGACGAGCCAGTAAAATGGCAGCTCCTTCTTCGCCCGTATAAGTTTTGCCGTTGTAACGAACCCACGCATAAACTTTACCGCCCACAGAGGGAGTAACGGCATTGACCGTTACTGTCACATGACTGACTCCGATACGCACGATGTCATCTACATGTTCGGGTAAGGCCAAGCCGTTGGTGGAAAGACACAGCATGAGGTGCGGGAACCGAGCACGGCACTTTTCAAATGTCGGCAAGGTCTTATCGGCATCACACATGGGATCTCCCGGTCCGGCAATGCCGATAACCGAAATATCCTGTCTGTCCTTAAAAAGTTTTTCCAAATAAGCCACGGCTTCATCAGGAGTGTACACCTTCTGAGTAACGCCGGGACGATTTTCATTAGCGCAGTCGTACATACGATTGCAGAAGTTACATTGAATATTGCAATTCGGAGCCACCGGTAAGTGAACCCGCCCCCAATTAACCGAAGCCCCTTTGTTGAAGCAGGGATGATTATTTAAAAAGCTTTGTGTATGTACGTCCATTACTGTTTACCTTTCCGCCCGAATTTAATAGCGTTCTTATGGCAAACATTCAAGCAATCCCCGCAGTTCGTGCAGTTCATTTCGTCAGGACGCGTACCCATATCACACTTACGCAGGCAAGCATCACAGTTGTCACAGGCATCGGTCTTGAAAATACGGAATATGGAAATCTTGCGTATCAATTCCATGGCCCCGCCGACAGGACAAATAAACCGACACCAGAAATTCGAAATAATGAGCGATGCCGCAATAAGTGCTACGACGATAACCGTACGAACAGCCCAATACCAATCGGCAAAGCGAATGGACATAATAAGCGAGTTAAAGTATTCATCACTCGTACGAATGGGTATCATAACGCGCGGGTTGTCATAAATGAAATATACACCCAGTCCGATTAAAACCGTAACAACCATCCCCAACTGAGCCCATCTCATCTTTTTGTTGCGTATCTTCAGCTTCGTAATTGCTACCTTACCAAGCATTTGATTGACAAAACCGCTCGGGCAGAGCCAGCCGCAAAAAGCTCGTCCCAGGAAGATAGCCAACAGAGGAATGAATAACCAGAATCCGAAGAAGTAGGCTGTAATACGCCCCCAACAGGTGACTACGGGACATCGTTCACAGTTGACAAAGGGGACGATGAAGGGACATCGGAAAATTCCGTAGTATATCCACTTACCCATGACGGCCAAGAATATAAGTTGTACCAAATGCCGTAACTTCGGTAAGTAGAATTCTTTTTTCTGTGCACTTGTATTATTGGACATCTTTTACGCCGAACCTTTCTATTAAGTCTAAGCCTCGTGCCGAGTGGACGGATGTGAAGCCGTTTCTTTCCAGTATTTCCTGACCGTCGGAACGGACGAAATCCGAATAGTCTTCAGCCAACTTTTCATCCTTTACATACTTCATTACATTGAGAGTAAAGGTAAGAGGTGCCGGCGGAATAAACTTCGGATCAATAGGCATGTACTCAATTTTATCCTTAAAGCGATCGTGTGTAGTCAAACGTTTTTCAATAATGGAAGCATCGCCTTTTCCTTCTACGAGGCCGCACATCATCTTAATGACACACGTTTCGTTAACCGTCATATTCTGCATGACAGGATCCGTAAGACCCGACTTCTTCAGAATCCCCTTGACGGAAGCACTGCCCGGAGGTGAAGCCCCTAACGGCAACATGACACGAACCCCCGGTTCCGCCAAATCCTGCAAGTCGCGAATACCTGCCGGATTTCCCTTAGGAACTACAAGAACATAGTCCGTAAAGCAAAGGGGTTTAAAACGAAGGCTGATTCCTTTTTTACGTAAATTTTGGGCCAGTTCCAAACCGCGTGCTCCGAACATCTCCGTTTGTCCTTTTAAGGTTAACAGAGATTTACCCAATGCCCCCGCAAAAGCACCGGTGTACTGAATGTTATGGCCTGTTTTTGCTTCATATGTATCGTTGATTTGCAAAAAAGCTTCCGATAAGCCGCCGCAAGTCCACACCTCTAGCGAATCGGATTTAAAAGGTGTATACCCGGCGGAGATCAGCTTAGGCCCGGCCGCCGCTACGGCAGCCGTCGCTACAGCGCCCTTTAAGAACTGCCGTCGCGAAATTTTGTCTTTCAAAAACTCCATACTTTGTACTCCTTCTTAATAAAGAATAATATTAAGGTCCTTATTATTGTATCACCTTTTACTTTCCTTTTTCTCATATCATTTATAAAAAATTATCCGTAATTAACAGGGCATTAATTATGGATAATAATAAATAGATGCGTATTGATAATTTTTATTACTGTTTGCCTTTCCGCTCGAATTTAATAGCGTTCTTATGGCAAACATTCAAATAATCCCCGCAGGTCGTGCGGTTCATTTCATAGGAATGCGTCTCTATCACCAAACAATGATTGCTCCTTCTTTTTACATCATATATTTTTCGCATGTAATCATAGGAATCCCCTATGATCCGGTAAAAGTCCGAAAAACTGACGTAACAACGATAACCTATGGTATAATGTCATCAATGTACCTTGTTTCGAAAGGAGCTACCCTCATGAGTCAACGACACCGTGACCATATACACGATTCAAAACAGGATTTGCATCTGCAAATCGGCATTTTTCTTTGGACTTTAATTCTCGCTCTCCTCTTATTGTGTGAGTTTTTCTTCTCACTACCGCTTTACGGTATAGTCGCCACGGCTTTCATCCTTATCATTTCATCCTTATTTTTTAAAGTTAAATACAAAGATTTCTACACCTATCGCGATCGTGGTCAACGAACCCAATGCGCGGTCATAGCCTTATATATCAGTCTCCTTTTCACCGGTACCTGCCTTTACTTATATAGCCGGTCAACGGAACTTACCTGGGACTACGGCCTTGTCTTTTTATTCGGCTTCCTCTTCTTTACGAACATGGCCTACCAAACCCTCAGCCGAACCATGGTTGTCGGCAATAAACCTATGCCCAGGCGCTACGAAAAATAAGCAACAAGCCTCTGTTATAATATGGCAGAGGCTCTTGCATCGGCATGTACATAGTTTTGTATATAAAAAGAAATTGAACGGTATATTCATTGAATATACCGTTCAATTTCTTTTTTGGTGGGCGATGACAGGATCGAACTGCCGACATCTTGCTTGTAAGGCAAGCGCTC
>ERZ773079.161-NODE-161-length-45802-cov-92.997158_pt1 | contig 45802 bp, 60 predicted proteins | sample MGYA00511355_ERZ773079 | MGnify/ENA primary metagenome ERZ773079 (study PRJEB29015, sample SAMEA2737979) | human oral metagenome | biome: human oral; feature: human-associated habitat; material: dental | place: China | collected 2117 ... | reverse complement strand
GGGCAGACCTGGTACGCGGACTTCGTGCAGGCGACGAACCTGGACTTCCTGTCGATGGAGTGGGATGCGTCGGATGACGTGTGGGCGCCGCTGGTGGCCACCGGCAAGCCGGTCATCGCCCACATCCCCGCTTCGGTGGCCCAGGCGGCGGAGGGGACCCGCAAGGGGGCGGCCGGGTGCATCACGTCGCGCGCTGACCTCGTGGCAGGGCTGAAGGTGTAGTACCCTGTTGGGGCGGGCTTCTCATCTCTCTTCCCCCGCACGCCCCCGGTGTCGACCGTCTACGGCACCGGGGGCACCCGTTTGCAGAAAATAGGGGAGCACAGTATACTGAGACCGAGGCCCGGGACGTAACGGGCCCGGAAGAGAGGAAGACACAACATGATCGACCGAGCCGAGAGACGAGCGGAGATCCTCGCCAAGGCCAGGGAGCGCAGGTCGCAGATCGCCCACGGGGAGGTCTCGGAGAACACCCTGCGTCGCCAGGACCAGGTTCGACGAGTCAAGAGCCTCCTGCGCGAGTTCATCCTCGACCACGGGATCTCGGTCAGGGAGTCGGGCAGGGTCCTGGGGTACGAGTCCGTGGGCCGCCTGCCCCGACACCTCAGCCGCGGCATGATCGACCTTGAGGACCTCCTGGCCCTGACCGAGTACTTCGAGGACCTCGACATCACCACCATCCTGCGCGACGTCATCCTCGGTGTCGATCTGCGCCCCGACGAGGCGCAGGCCCGCCGGGAGGGGACGATCACCCCCGACGGCGAACGGGTTGCGGCCCCCGAGGAGCCGGAAGAGGAGAAGGAGCTCAGCGCACCCTCCGTCCCCTCGCCGCAGGAGGACGAGGAGATCGTGGTCATCCAGCCCGACGCCATCGCCCCGCCGCAGGAGGACGACGAACCCTCGCTCGACACCGACGAGGGCCTGAGGGCCTGGGCCAACAGGTTCGGGTTCGCGATGTGACGGCTTGACAGACGCCCGACGGGGTGGGAGCATCTTCCCGGGAGACGGCATCCCGGCCCCCGGCACCAGCGGACGGTGCCGGGGGCTGCCCTATACTCGGGGCATGGAATGGGACGCCAGCAAGGTACGGGCCGACACGCTGCTGCCGGACGACCCCCGGCTTCACATCGGCACCATCACAGCCGACAAGGTCAGCGCGGGAACTCTGGACCTGGGCGCGGCACTCACCGAGGAGCAACTCGCGTACCTTCGCCGCGCCGTCACGAAGGGCTCCTCCTGATGCTCGCCGCCGTCGCGGTCCTGGCGCTGCTCACAGGATTCACCCTCGGCCTCATCGCCGGGGTTCACTGGAAGGGGAAGGTCGACGATGAAAGGCTTAGTGGATTCCTCACCGAGCTCGAAGCCACGGCGGACCGGGTCGCAGTCCAGGCCCGCGAAGACGCCATCGAACGGGCGGGCCGCTATTAGGCGCGTCGTCGACGCGCCGCCCCCCACCGAGGGCGTCATCGCCCGGACGGGGGTGACCGACGGGCAGGTCGACGAGGCCAAGCGGAACCTCGTCATCAACGCCCTCGTCAAGGGCGGCACCCGCGGCGATGTCGCCCACCAGGCGGGGCTGAGCGAAGCGCAGGTCTTCCGCATCGAGGAGGAGTACTACACGGGGCAGGCCATGCTCTCCGAGCACGCCCGCCTCATGAAGCAGATGGCCCGCCTCGACCGGGTGCTGGGCATGCTCGACGCCCGCGTGCAGTCCGCACTCCTGTCCAACCCGGAGGGCGACCCCAAGTACTTCGACTCGATCCTCAAGGCCATCGACCAGACCAGCGAGCTGATGGGCCTGAAGAAGACCAGGATCCAGACCGAGGTGCGGGTCATCGAGACGAAGCAGGTGGAGGTCATCGTGTCGTTCACCCGCTCCGTCGTCGAGGCCATGGAGGCCAGGCTTCGGCCCATGCTCACGATCGCGGGGCGCGAGGAGCTGGAGGCCCGGCGGGAGGAGTGGCTGGCGCAGGCCACGCAGGCCAGTGCTCAGATCCTTGAGGCCACCGCGCCGATGGAGCTCTGAGATGCCGGTTATCGACTTCAACGCCGTCGTTGCTCAGTTCCAGGAGGGCGCCCGGGCGGAGCGTCTGGCCCGGGACCCGGTGGCCTGGGTGGAGGAGCGCCTGGGGGAGCACGTGTGGTCCAAGCAGCGCGAGGCATTGGCGTCCGTTATAAACAACAAGCGGACGATGGTTGCCTCTTGTCACGGGAGCGGCAAAACGTGGCTTGCATCACGTTTGATCGGGTGGTGGCTCGACACCAAGGATACAGCACCCACAGAAACCCGCATCATTACCACCGCCCCTTCCTGGAACCAGGTAGCCAACGTCATGTGGGGCTACGTCGACGAAGTCCGCCAGAAGGCCGGCATGCCCGGCAACATCACCGCCAAGGCGTCGTGGACCTTCCCCGGCTACAAGACCCCCACCGCCTTCGGCCGCAAGCCCTCCGACTACGACGAATCCACCTTCCAGGGCATTCACGCCACCAACGTGCTCGTCGTCGTTGACGAGGCCGGGGGCGTGCCCGAGTCGATCTTCACCTCCGTCGAAGCCATCACCACCAACGCCAACGCCCGCATCCTCGCCATCGCCAACCCCGACGACCCCGGCTCCTACATGGCCAAGGTCTGGCGCGAGGAGTCCAAGAAGGCCCCTGAAGACCGCAGATGGAACCTCATCACCATCTCCGCCTTCGACACCCCCAACTTCACCGGCGAGGACGTGCCCGAACGCGCCCGCACCAACCTCCTCCAGAAGGAGTGGGTCGAGGACGCCCGCGTGCGCTGGGGAGAAACAGACCCCCGCTGGCAGGCCAAGGTCCTCGCACAGTTCCCCGACGTCGGCGAGGACGGCCTGTTCAACCTCGGAAGAGTGCTCGTGTCGATGAACGGGTACAACGACTTCGAGGAGAAGAACGACCGGAAGGTGCTCGGCGTCGATGTCGGCCTGTCCATCACCGGCGACTACTCCGTCATCGCCCTCAACCGGGGCGGGCGCGTGTCGATCCTCGACAAGATCAAGGGCTACGACGGCAACAAGCTCGCCAGGCTCATCGGGCAGCGGGTCAAGGAACTGGGCGGTGTCGACGAGATTCGCATCGACGCCGTCGGCGTGGGTCGGGGCGTGCAGGCCGTCCTCGACAACCACCTGCCCGAAGGCACCCTCGTGCGCTGGATCGTCGGCAATGCTGCGTCGCCCAACAAGCTCAAGTGGTACAACTTCCGGGCCGCCATGTACGACTCGGTGTCGGAGCTCATCAACGAGGGCGCGCTGGCCATCCCCCCGGAGGACACCTCCGACGAGCGCACGCGGGGCCTGTACGACGAGTTCCGCACCATCAAGTACGAGTACCGGGGCACAGCCCTGCTCATCGAATCCAAGGACTCGCTCAAGAGACGTGGTGAGTCCTCGCCCGACACCATCGACGCCATCTGCTACGCCTCCATGCCCGCCGAGGTCATCGACGGGGGCGGCAAGGACCCGATCCTCGAACTCACCCTGGACACCGCCGCGGGGCCCCGTGTCGACGAGAGCCTGATCATCGACGAGTGGGGCAACGAGGCGTGGTCATTCGCCCCGGCGTGACGAGATAGTATTGCCGAGGAACAAAACAGGTGGGCGAGAAGAAGGAGGGGCCGTGGGCGTCATCCGGTGGCTGGAGCGGTTCGGGACCGACGGCCGTGTCGAAGCGGCCATGGAGTCCGCCGCCCGGGCGTTCTCCGACACCGCCGACGCCCTGACCCGGGCGTCCTTCCTGAAGGAGGAGGACGTCGGTTGGTACGACCCCTCCGGACGCGCCTCCGACCTCGTGCCCCTGAGCGTCATCAAGGAGCACTCCATCCGCTCACGGCGCCTGGCCACCTACAACACCATCGTCAAGCGCGGCATCAACATCCGCAACGCCTACATGTGGACGGACGTGCCCGAACCCCGCAAGATCCCCAAGCGGGCCAAGGAGAGGCTCGACGCCGTCCTCCTAGGACGGGAGGCCAGGGTCCGCGACGAGGCCGCCTTCAACACCGACGGCATGGTCATCTACCGGGTGTCGCCCGGCGGGAACGTGGCCCCCGTGCCCATCACCCGCGTGCAGGGCATCGCCCGAGCCGAGGACGCCCTCGAAGAGGCCGACATCCACGCCCTGCTCATCACGCCCGTTCCCCTGGAGGACCCCTCGCGGGCCACCCTCCCCGACCCCGAGTGGGTCATCCTCGACGGCAAGCCCCGCGTCGACGTCGTCGATCAGGGCGGCTACAAGACCAACAAGACCGACGTGCTCGTTGTGGCTTGCGTCAACCGCCTCGCCGGGGAGCAGTGGGGCAAGCCCGACCTCATGGGCGCCGTGTACTGGGCCCAGGCCTACAAGGAGTACCTGGAGGCCGGCCACGTTCTGGCCAAGGCGCTGGCCCGCGTCGCCTTCAAGGTCAAGTCCACCACCACCGCCCAGCAGCAGGCCGTCATCGACAAGATGTCCACCCTCCAGGGCACCGGGGCCACCGCCTCGCTCGGCGCCGACCAGGACCTCCTGGCCGTGTCGAAGGCCGGGGCCGGGATCGAGTTCTCCGCCGGGACGCCCCTGGCCGCCATGGTCGCCGCCGCCCTCGACGTGCCCCTGTCCGTCCTGCTCACCGACGGATCCGCCGGCGGACGCCAGGGCGCCGAGACCGCCCTGGAGGAGCCCACCTTCAAGGCCCTGGAGCTGCGCAGGCAGGTGCACAAGGATCTCGTCAAGCGGGTTCTTCGGGCCGCCGGGTTCAAGACCGAGGTGGACCTGGCGCCCCTGTCCAACGACCTCATCCAGCGCTGGGGGCAGGTCGTCACGCTCGGCCTTCAGAACGGCATCCTGCACCGCGTCGAGGCCCGCGAGCTGTTCCTGCGCCGCTTCGCCCCCGTGAACGCCAAGCCGGTGTCGGCCCTGCCCGACTGGGAGGACCTGTCCGCCCCGCAGCCGCAGTTCAACAATGGTGATGAGGGGAACGAGGAGGACCAGGGCAAGGAGGACGGCAACACGGGGGTCGGCCCACTGTCCGACGGGACGAACTCCTCGCGCGACGGCGAGGGCAAGACGACCAACGCCTGATGCACCGCGCTGTATATTAGTTCACCGGGAGGACAAACATGACGCGAACCTACTTCCGCCTCAACCAGGGCAGCGCCCTGCTGGAGGCCAAGAAGCCGGGCGAGAAGGACGACGGCGCCGGACGGTACCGCATCCGCATCATCGCGCCCGGACGCGGATCCACCGGCATGTACACCGCCCCCAACCTCGCCGAATCCGCGCCCCTCTTCGTGCCCGGCACCCACATGTTCTTCGACCACCAGACCATGACCGAGGACTGGGAGCGCCCGGAGCGCAGCGTCCGCGACCTCGCCGGGGTCTTCGAATCCGGGGCCGAGATCATGCCCGACGGGTCACTGGAGGCCGACATCAAGGTCTACCCCTCCGTCAACGGGATCATCCGCGAACGGTGGGCCGACATCGGGGTGTCGATCAACGGCTGGTCCGTTGAGGAGATAGGGCCCGACGGCGTCGTGCCCGTCCTGGCCGGGATCCAGTCCGTCGACTTCGTCACCAGGGCCGGGGCCAAGGGCGCCGTCTTGGAGGTCCTGGAATCCGACGGCCGCTGGCGCGTCAAGAACCCCCCTACCCCGTCCAACCCCATCAACACCAATGTTCAGGAGGAACAGGCCGTGAAGCCGGAGGAAATCGTCAAGGCGGTGTCGGAGGCCGTCGCGGCCGCCATGCCCGCCGCCATCAAGGAGGCCGCGGCCCTGCTCGCTGCGGACCAGGAGAAGAAGGCGAAGGCTGTTGAGGCCGAGAAGAAGGCGGCCCCGAAGGCCGACCCCTACGAGGCCGCCGCCAAGATCGCCGAGGCCGACGACCTTCCGAAGGAGGCCCGGGCCCGCGTCATGGAGGCCGTCAAGCGCGGCGCCGGTGTCGACGACGCCATCGAGGCCGAGCGCGCCTACATCAGGGCCATCGCCCCCGCGCCCGTCGTTCGCGAGGACGGCGCGGCCAAGACCGGCGGCAACGACGTCCAGGTCACCTCCTGGGTCAAGTGAGCGAAGGAGGACGCGAATCATGATCGGAATCAACGAGTTCGGCGGTCGGAAGATCTCCGACATCCAGGTCTTCGAGTACACCGACACACTCTCCCTGCCCGTCAGCAAGACCGACTACAGCCACAGTCACATCGGCGACATCGTCAAGGTCGGCAGCATCGTCGGCCTCCTCGTCACCGAGATCGCCGCCACCCCCGAGGAGATCAAGAAGGCCGTCAAGGCCGTCGAGGACGCGGGCGGTACCTACATCCCCGCCACCAAGCCCACCGGCGGCTTCAACGCCCCCGGCTACGCCTCCGTGCGCATCAGGGGCGGCGTGTTCAAGATGAGCGTCAAGCACTCCGGCGCCGTCAAGGTCGGCTCCCCCGTCTACGCCGACAAGCTCACCGACGGGCGCCACGCCATCACCACGACCAAGGCGGCCGACGGCTTCCAGGTCGGATACCTGTACAACGCCCTGCCCGCGCAGGGGACGGAGCACGTCGTGCCCGTCATCTTCGACCCGACAGCCCGCTGATCGCGGACCGGGAAAGGAGTAACCCATGATTCAGGGCAGGATCTGCGAGAACCGCAACGAGTTCGCCCACCACCTCGACCTCGCCCTCAAGGGCGTGCCCTCCTCGCAGGGCATCGTCAAGGAGACCGTCATGATGACCCTCGGCCTGGCGCCCAGGGTCACCGAGGCCGTCACCTCCGACATGGTCGCCGGGTGGTTCACCTCCGTCGCCCAGGGCGCCTTCGAGAGCCAGTACGCCGAGCAGACCACCACGTGGGAGAAGTTCGCCTCCACCGAGGCGCTGCCCAACTTCCGCCCCACGCAGCTCTACGAGCTCGACCACGACATCGACGCCACGCTCCTGCGCGACAACGGCGGCGAGGTCGTCGTGCCCGAGACGATGCCGCGCATCCCCGAGCTCACCCCCTACCCCACCTTCGGGTACCGGGCCTCCGGACGCTGGGTGGAGGTGCACAAGGAGGGTGTGCGCCTCCAGATGTCCTGGGAGGCGTTCATCAACGACAACTGGAACATCATCGCCCGGTTCCCCAAGGACGCCGCGTTCCTGGCCTCGCGCACCGTCGACGCCGCCGTCTACGGCGCCCTGTTCTCCCTGGACGCCGCCGCGCCCGGCTTCAACACGAACATCATCGCCGACGCCAACGCCACGGTCCTCCAGGCCCGCACCGCCGACGGCGCCTACGTGCTGCGCGACGTGCCGAAGAACTCGCCACTGACCTTCGAGGCCCTGTGCGCCGCCATCTGGCAGGTGCGTCACACCAAGGTCAACGGCCGGTACATCCAGGTGCCCAGGTTCGTCCTGCTCGTGCCCCCGACCCTCAGGCCCATGGCCGACATGGTCACCTCCATGACGTCCATCGAGCACAAGGAGAAGGACGCGGCCGGGGCGACGTCGAACAAGACGATCCTGTCGACCACGCCGACGGCGGGCGTGGAGGTCGTCGAGTCCGACATGGTCGGTCTGCTCGGCGGGCCCACCCAGGGCGACACCAACTGGATCCTGGCCCCGGCCGGGGGTCGCACCGCCGCACGGCGCACCATCCTGCGCACCACGCTGATGGGCATGGAGGGCGTCGAGCTGCGGGCCGCGGCCAACCAGGGCACGTCTCTGGGCGGCGGGGCCCTGTCGGCCACCTCCGGTTCGTTCGACAACGACGACATCCAGTTCCGCGCCCGCATGGTCACCGGCGGCGCCGTCCTGCACACGGACGGCATCGTCGCCTCGACCGGCCAGGGCCACTGATAGACGCCCCGCCCCCGGGTTGCAGGCAGAGGCCCGGGGGCGGGGTTTTCCATATGAAAAGAAGAAGACGCGGAGGAGGAAAAGATGCCTGTGGCGTTCAACACAAATGTGGGTAGGGTAAGGCTTCTTATCCCCGACATCGAGGAGCGCTCCGACCCCCGCGACCTGCGACTGCCCCCCTCCTACCTGTTCACCGACGAACAGATCCAGGCCTTCCTCGACATCAACAACGACAACGTCAAGCGCGCCGCCGCCGATGCCCTGCGAGTCATCGCCACCACCCAGTCCCTCCTCCTCAAGGTTCTGTCCACCGATGACAAGTCCACCGACGGGGCCAAGCTCGGCGCCGAGCTGCGCGCCCAGTCCAAGCGCCTCATGGACGAGGCTGACGCCGACGACAAGCGCGACATCGGATTCGACATCGCCCCCTGGACCCCCGAGCCTCAGGACTACGCATGGCACTGAGCTCACTCGCCTTCAAGGACCCCCACTTCGACTCCGCCGCCTACGACTTCCTGTCGCTGTTGTGCAACAGCCTCATCGCCATCTACCCCCCGGCCGTCGGCAATGGCGAAGGCGAGGAGGACACCTGGGTGCCCGGGACCGGTGTCGTCAAGAAGAAGGTCGACCCCATCTGGCGCGGTTGGGCCGCCATCACCCCCAACAAGGACTGGCGCGCCCGCAACAGGCGGCAATCCTACGAGGACACCGCCACCCACGCCTACCGCGTCCAGCTGTGGCACATCGACAAGAACCTCCTCATTCCTGCCCAGCAGTGGGGCGACCGTACCAAGCGGATCCGACTCGACTTCAACCAGCGCCTGCGTGTCGAGAGGCACGACACTGACCCCCAGCTGGAGGGCATGGCCATGGTCATCCGCAATCCCGTCACCGACTCCGACTGGTGGCAGCCCACCCTCCTGTGCGACGTGTCCGTCAACGACCTGCGGGGTGAGGGCTGGTGAGCAGCACCAACGAGGGCAACCTCGTCACCATCAGGCAGACCGGCGTCAAGGACATCCGCCGGGCCCTGCGCGGCCTGGAGGAGCGCGCCCTGGAGCGGGCCCTGGCCGAGGTCCGTCGGGCCGTCGATCAGGCCGCCGCGCAGGGCGTCGAGACCATCAAGTACGTCATCGACACCTCCGGCGCCGGGATGCCCTACAAGCACGACAAGAACACGGACGCCCGCGTGCACACCGGCGCCATGCGCGAATCCGTCGGGGTGCGCTGGGAGCGCGACGACAACAGCGGCGTCACCGTGTTCATCGGCTTCATCAACACCCCCGACTACACGGTCTTCCAGGAGGAGGGCACTCACAAGCTGCGCGCCATGCAGGCCCTCGCCAAGGCCCGCGCCATGGCTGAGGACGACCTCGACAGCATCGCACTCACTCACGGGGACCTGAAGTGAACGTCTACGAAGTCGACCAGGCGCTCATGGCGCACCTGCGCGGCATTGAGGGGCTGGAGGTCGTCGAGGACGCCGTGCCCGGCGGGGCGGAGGGTAGAAGCGTCTACGCCGTCTTCTTCGGTGGCGACCTCACCCCCCGCGCCAAGGCGGTGTCGATGGCCTCACCGAGGTACTCGGCCATGATGCACACCTTCGCCGTCCTCGTCGCCGCCCGCACCGCCTCCGTCCGCAACTCCGTGCGTGAAGAGGTTCGCAATCGGCTGGTGGGCTGGAGCGCCCCCGGTGTCGGACAGGTCCGCGAAACCGGCCAGCTCAACTCCTACGGCGACACCGACGCCACCATCCAGCCGCTCAAATATGCTTGCTACATGACGTTCCAGACCATGATCAGCGAGGCCGTCTGATGCCCCGCTACAAGACCCCCGAGGGGATCGTCGTGGAACTGGACCAAGGCTACGCGCAGACGCTGCCCTCTCTGTTCGAGCCCGTACCACCCGACACCCCCCTGTCGCCGCGAGAGTGCTGCGGGGGAACCGGGTGGATCGTGAACGGCCGGGTGGTCCATCCCGGCGACCCTGTCGACTCCAAGGAGGAGAACAACCATGGCAGCTAGCGCCGGAACCAAGATGATGCCCGGCAACATCACCGTCTGGTGGGTGCCCATCGAGAAGGCCTCCAGCCCGACCGAGGTCCTCAAGGCCGCCACCCTGAAGGATCCCGCCGTCATCAACCTCTCGTGCGCCATCGTCACCGGCTTCACCCTCAACGCCACCGACTCCGAGACGGACTCCACGGCGTCGATCTGCGACACCGCGGGCGTGTCGACCCCGACCCGCGACGCCTATGAGGCCAACCTGACGTTCTTCCGCCAGGACCTCGCCGCCTCCGACGCCGCCACTTCGGTGTTCACCAAGGCCTACGAGGCGTTCAAGAAGGGTGGCGCCAAGGCCAACAAGCGCGGCTGGCTGGTCAAGCGGGTCGGCTACCCGGTCGACACCGAGCCCGCCAAGGACCAGGAGGTGTCGATCTTCCTGGTCATGCCCGACAACCCGCAGGACGTGTCCTCGGACGCCACCACGCCGATCCAGTTCACCGTGCCGTTCCTGCCGCAGGGCACCATGATCCTCAACGAGAAGCTCACCGAGTGATCGTTTGACGGCTACACTTAACCCGGGTTCTTACGAGCCCGGGTTAAGTGTTCATTCGAGAAGGAGAGGGGCCCACTGCCATGGCCGAAGAGAAGAAGAGCGAACAGGACGAGGGCTTCGACCTCGGAGCCGCACTCGACGGAGTCCGACAGGCCACCAAGACCGTCAAGATCTATCTCGACGCCACCGCCGCCGACGAGGCCTTCCGGCTCAACGGCGCCCTCCTGGAGGCCCGCGCCGACGCCAAGGACGGTGTCGAGCAGGTCCTGTCGATCGCCGAGGAGGCGCCGACCGTCCGCCTGGAGCGCGAGCTCAAGGAGGCCATCGCCGCCCTCGACGAGCGCGCCATGACCTTCCACCTGCGGGCGCTGGCGTCCAAGGAGATGGACGTCATCCGCAACGTCGTCGTCAACAAGGTCAAGGCTCCGAGGGGCCAGAACGAGGAGGTCGCCAACGAGTTCCGCCGGGAGAGGCAGGGCGTTCTCAACGAGTACTTCCTGTCGCACTCCGTCACCGCCGTCGAGTACCGCGGCAAGAAGCGCACCGGCCTCAGCCTCGACGACGCCCGGAAGCTGCACGAGACCCTGCCCGCCACCGAATGGGACCGGCTCACCGAGACCTTCCTGGAGGCGCAGGCTGCTCTCGACGCCATGCGGCAGGTGATGGCCGACCCCACGTTTCGTTGGGCCCTGTCTGACGACGCCGAGTAACCAGCGGTTCCTGCTGGCAATCTCAACCGCCGTCGACAATCATCTGCCCCCCACCCTGTACCTCGGCGGCTGGGGTGCGTACGGGCGCACCGTGCCCCGGTGGGATGAGATAGCCGGCGGCTTCGTGCCCGAGTACCTGCCCCAGGACTACCGCACGCCCCTCGACATCGCCTTGGAGTTGGGTTACGCCTTCTACAAGCAGTCGGTCTGCTCCAGGTGCGGGGTGCCCGCCTGGTACGGCCGCTCTACCGACGGGCGCATCGACTTCGAGACCGAGGACATGGTGTGCTACGCCTGCCAGCACCTGGAGCAGGAGGAGAACCAGGAGGGCAACAAGAAGGGCGGGCGCAAACCCGGTGTCACCAAGATCGTGCGCCCCGTCGGCCTGAAGTACGAGGCGATCGGACGTCAGGACCCCCTGCCCCCGCCGTGGGAGGCGATGCGGGGCTTGTAGAATGTTTCGCGGGCGAACGAACTGATCTAAGGAGCAACCATGGCCGGTGTCGACGACCTCGGATTCAAGATCAGCGTCGACGCCTCCGGCGCCACCAAGGGCGCCAACGAGTTTACGGCCGCCGCCGGGCGCATCGCCGAAGCCACCCGCGCCATGGCCCGGGCCACCCAGGGTGCCAAGGCCGCCGTCCTCCAGAACGCCGTCTCCGGGCGCGGCGGTGCGGAGTACCGCACCATGATGAAGCAGATCGACGCCTACAAGGGCCTCATCAAGGTCACTCGCGAACTCACCGCCGTTCGCAAGGAGCTCGACGGCGTCGACTTCTCCAAGACCGCCAAGAACATCTCCGAGGCCGTCAAGGCCATGGCCAAGGCCACCCGGACCACCGACTACCTGGGCAGCCCTCAGCTCGACAAGGTCAAGTCGCAGATCGACATGTACGCGCGCCTGGCCAACGTGTCCCGGGACCTCGCCCGTGCCAACAAGGAGCTCCAGTCCTCCCTGGCCAAGACCAACCAGGCGGTGGCCGCCGCCAAGGCGCCCCAGGGGACCGCCACCACGGACCGCGAGCGCCAGGCCGCCATCGACAGGTACCAGTACAGGGCGCGCGTCGCCAAGTTCGACCAGCTCTCCCCCTCCGCCACCGGGTCGGACGTCACCCGGGCCGTGCGCGAGGAGACCGACGCCTACAAGGAGCTCGTCGACGCCATCGGCAAGGCGGCCGCCGCCGAGGAGAAGCGGGCCATCAGCGCCGGGATCAGCCGGGACATCGCCGACATCAAGAAGCGCGAGGCCGACGAGACCAGGCGCCTGGCCGAAGCCGAACGCGAAGCCGCCGAGATCTCCGGACGGTCGCAGGCCTTCCGGGCCACGCAGATCGCCGACATCAACTCCGCCATCGACGCTAACAACCGCTACATCGGGGCCCTTGAATCCACCCGGTTCGCCGCCCAGGACCTGCGCAACTACCTGACCCTGCTCGCCGCCGGGTTCACCTCCCTGTCCGTCGCCTCCGTCTCTGCTGCTGCAAGCCAGGAGCGCGCGTTCGCCGACGTCGCCCGCACCACCCAGATGTCCTCCCAGTCCGCCGAGATGCGGGCCCTGTCGAACACCTACAAGGACCTGTCCACGCAGATCTCCACCACCTACGAGGACCTGTCGCAGATCGGCTCGCTCGGCGCCCAGATGGGCATCAGCGCCGACAAGCTCGGAGACTTCACCCACGCCGTCGCCGGGTTCACCACCATCACCGGCACCAACATCGACAGCGCCACCGAAGCCTTCGGCCGGTTCTTCGAAATGGTGGACAATGCCGGTGTCGAAGCCGACCACAGCGGCCAGAGGTACATGAACTTCGCCTCCCAGGTCGCCGAACTCGGAGCCAAGTCCGTGGCCACCGAGTCCGAGATCCTCACCATGGCCAACTCGATCGCCGCCTCCGCCGCGAGCGCGGGGATTGGCCAAGATGCCATCCTCGCCTACGCCACCGCCCTGTCCAGCCTCGGCATCAAGCAGGAGTGGGCGCGCGGCTCCCTTCAGCGCATTTTCGGGTCCATCAACGACGCCGTCGCCGAGGCCGGGGAGGGCATGGGCAAGTTCGCCACCGTCCTGGGCATGACCACCGAGGAGGCGGAGAACCTGTGGCGCACCGACCCCTCCACGTTCTTCAACAACCTGCTCACCTCCCTCAACAACGTCACCGACTCCGTCGAGCGCTGGACCATCATCAAGAACCTGGGCTTCAAGAACACCCGCGACATCCAGCTGCTCCAGCGCCTCAGCCTCAACATCGACCTCGTCAACGAGTCCTTCCGCAACTCCGCCGACGCCGCCCGCAACACCGAGTTCCTCGACAGCAGCCTGGAGACCCTCAACGCCACCCTCACCGAAACCATCGCCCGATGGAAGAACTCGCTGGCCAACCTGGGCGCTTCGCTCGGCGGCCCGTTCCTCGGCGTCGTCAAGAAGATCCTCGACGGCCTCATCGTCATCCAGAACGCCCTGTCGCACATAGGCGACAACGCCTTCGGCCGCGTCTTCCTCGCCGCCTCCTCCGGCCTGGTCATCTTCGGATCCCTCGTCGCCATCTCCAAGGTCCTCCAGGCCCTCGTCCTCAACGTCGCCGCCTCCTACGTGTCGATGAAGACGAACATGGTGCAGGCGGGCCTGTCGGGGCAGATGACCTGGTCGAACATCTACAAGCTCATCAAGCAGGCCAACACGGCCCTGTACGAGAACATCGGCCTGATGAAGACGCGCACCGCCCTGGAGCGCTCCGACCAGGCCGCCACCTCGCTCGGGGGCCTGGCCGCCGCGGGCTCGGCGGCGAAGAAGAACGCCGACGCCATCAAGGCGGTGGGCGACGCCGCCGGGGAGGCGGGGAAGGATCTTGCGGCCGTCGGAGAGGAGGCCGCCGCGTCCGCCGCCAAGACCGGCCTGCTCGCCAAGGCCATGGGCGGCCTCAAGGGCGTCATGAGCGGCATCGCCTCCATCGGCCCCATGGGGTGGATCGGCATCGCCGCCACCGCCATCCCCGTCGCCATCCAGCTCTACGACGAGTGGGCCAACTCCGCCAAGCGCGCCGCCGAAGCCGCCGAGCAGGCCCGTGTCGAGAACCTCCAGGCCCTGGGCGGGGGAGAGGCCCTCACCAAGGCGCTCATCCAGGACGCCAAGGAGGCCGCCGACGGAACCCAGCAGACCTTCGGCGCCCTCGAACTGGCCGTCGACGGGTCCGCTTCCAGCACCAAGGACAGCGCCGACGCCCTCTACTACTGGATCGACGCCTCCGGCAACCTCGTCCAGGCCACCAAGGACCAGGCCGCCGCCATGGGCTACTCCACCCTGGCGATCGGCGACCACACCGCCGCCCTCATCAAGGACGCCATCGCCTCCTCCGACGCCTTCAAGTCCCTGTCGGCCAACGACTTCAAGACGCTCACCGACCAGGGCTTCGACTGGAAGGAGTGGTCGCGCCAGTACGCCACCGGCGGGCAGGACGCCGCCAACTCGTACATCGACGGGTTCATCCAGCAGCTCAAGGACCGGAAGGATGAGATCTACAAGGCCAACACGTACGAGGCGCGCACCTACTCCGGCCCCTACGACTACACCGGCACACCCATCCGCAAGTACTACAGCACCCAGGCCGGGCAGCAGGCCGAGCAGGACGTCCAGAATCTCAACAACCAGATCGAGGCCCTGGAGAACCTGCGTACCAAGCTCGGCGACGTGTCCGGGGCCGCCTCCGACGCCGTGTCGTCACAGACCGCCCTCGGCCAGATCGTCCAGGGGCTCACCGGCGACACCCAGGACGCCGCCGACGCCACGGGGAGCCTGGCCGACGCCACCGCCGACGCCGCCGAGGACGCCAAGACCGCGGGGCAGGCGTGGGACGAGTACCTCCAGTCCCTCGACGCCATCGTCGACGCCGCCTTCCAGTTCACCAACGCCGAGGCGGGCATGTACTCCGCCCTCGACGAACTCAACCAGTCCTTGTACGACAACGGCAACTCGTTCGACACGTTCACCGAGGCGGGCCGGTCCAACCTGGAGGCCCTCCAGAACTACCTGAAGGCCACCGCCCAGTACGCCGGTCGCATGGCCGAGGAGATGGGCATGAGCGGCGTCGAGGCGCAGGAGTACATCGCCTCCTACGTGCAGGCCGCCATCGACGACCTCAAAGCCCAGGGCATCGACACCACGTGGGTCGAGGCGCAGATGTCGAACGTCGTCTCCTCCCTCGACCAGACCATCTCCGGGCCCACCGTCGACATGAGCGCTCTGAACGCCGGTCTTCAGGACGCGGTCACCAACGCCAACAACGCCGCCGCCCTCATCCAGCAGATCCTCGCGGGTGTCGGTATCCGCACCTCCTCGCGGCCCGGGGGCGGGCTTAACACCGGCGGGAAGCGGCTCAACAAGAACGCCCTCGGGTCGAAGGGCGGCCTGACCACCAAGCAGATCACCGCGGGGATGAGCATCGGGGCGATGGGGTTCACGGGGGGCGGCGGCTCGGTCCGCGGCCTGGCGAACACCATGTTCCAGGGCAACAAGCAGCGCTACCAGTTCACCCCCAAGGAGTCCTCCTCGCGCGGGGGCGGCGGTGGAGGCGGCCACCGCGGGGGCGGCGGTGGCGGCGGAGGGGGCCACGACCACACACCCCGGTCCTCCTCGTCGCGCACCAGGAAGGAGAAGACCCCGGAGGAGATCTTCGAGGACTTCCTCTCCCGCCTCGACAAGGCCATGAACCAGGCTTTGAACAAGTTCTGGCAGAACCAGGACGCCCAGGACAAGTACCACGCCCAGCTCAACTCGATGCGCAAGACCATCGAGGACGCCAACAAGTCCATCAAGGACCTCACCGACGACATCTGGGACCTGAACAACACCCTGTCGGAGAAGGAGAACGACCTGGCGAACCAGCGCTACTTCCAGTCCGTCGCCAAGAAGTACGGGGACACCAGTAGACAGCGCGACATCCAGGTCGACATCGACAAGACCACGAAGGAGATCTCCGACACGAAGAACTCCATCGCCGACAAGGAGAAGGAGATCGCCAAGACGAAGGAGGGCATGTACGCCCTCCAGGGGTACACGGAGGCGGCCATCAACAACCGGGCGGCCCTCAAGGCCCTCCAGTCCACCATGATCGACATGATCAACGCCTACGCGGCTTCCGGGGCGTCCACGGAGCAGCTCACCGCCTACGCCGCCCAGCTGAAGCAGGAGTTCATCGCCCAGGCCACGCAGATGGGCTTCAACCAGGGCGAAGTGACCACCCTGTCCGGGGCGTTCGACAACCTCACCCGGACGATCCAGGCCGTGCCCCGCGTCGTCGACGTCGACGTGTCCGACAACGGCACCTCCGACCGCACCGGCGCCGGGATCCGCTCCATGGCCTCCAACGGGGGCGCCGGCTACCAGGCCCCGGTCACAGCCGAGGCGGACACCTACAGGGCGGGCAAGCAGCTCAGCGCGCTCACCGAGGATCGGTACGTGAACATTCGGGCCCGGGTGGTGAGCGGGGCGCTGGCCGGGTTGGCCGGGTTCCTGGGCAGGGCCCACGGCGGCCGCGTGCCCGGGCGGGCCGGGGGCGGCGGAATGCTCGGCGGACGCAGGCGCACCGGCAACTGGGATGCGGACGACCTGCTCGGCATCACGTCGGCCGGGGGTGTCATCGGCGTGCAGTCCGGGGAGTACGTCATGCCCCGCTCCAGCGTCGACAAGTACGGGCCGGGCATGATGGAGGCCATTCGCGCCGGACAGTACCGCCCCGAGGTCAAGGTCAACAACAGCCCCGGCCTGTCGGGACCCATTACGATCAACCCCAACCAGATCCACCAGCTCGCCCGGGCCGTGTCCACCGTCCTCAACCTGGACGGCCGGGCCGTGGGCGCGGCCGTCAACAACGTCAACGCCCGAAGCGGACGAAGGGGGACCTACTGATGTCAGCGCACCACGGTGTCGCCGCCCTGTGGACGGGCAGGCGCTTCGCCTGGATCCCCGCACCCGACGCCCCCGCCTCGCACACCTTGGTTTCTTGGGGGTCCGCCGACCAGCTGGTCGGGGGCGGTGCCGTCGTGTCCGCCTCCAGGTACGCGGCCCGCACCATCGAACTGTCGTGGTCCAACCTGACCCGCTCCGAGCTGCTGCTCATTCAGGACATGCTCACCTGGGCGGGCGAGGATGAGATCATCTACCGGGACGACATGAACTCCGGCGGCAACATCCTCTCCCCCTTCCTGGGGCGCCCCCACCTGCACGCCGACTCGCTGACGCCCCTCGCCTACGACGACAAGGGCACCGTCCTGGGGCGCACCGTCGACGTCAACAACGGGCCCCTCAAGGCCCTGGAGTTCACCGGGGCGCAGGCCGCCGACGGCAAGCCGCACGTGTACCGGGAGCACGTGCTCATTCCGCCCGGGGCCGACATGCACATCGTCGCCTCCGGCGCCCTCACCGCACCCGGCCTCATCCAGGTCACCGGCGGCGTCAACATCTCGTCGGCCGCCATCACCCGCATCCCCGGCCTCGACGACGCCCCCAGGATCGTCGACGTGACCGTCACCGCCCCCGCCGTGGCCGACCAGGTCCTCACCTGGGTTCGGGCCGCGTTCACCGCCCGCGGCGGGGCCGCCCCCGACCTGTGGCCGTACGCCACCCCGGAGGGCTTCGGCTCCATGCGCGTCGAACCCGGCTCCCTGGCCGTCACCGGCGTCAACCCCGCCTACGGGCTGTTCTCCGCCACCGTCACATTGAGGGAGGTGTGGCCGTGGCTGTGAGGTTCTTCGGCGCCCCCACGGGCGTCGGCTCCTGGTCCTACGACGAGGACGCCGTGTCCCTCGACAGGGACGAATCCCCCTCGGGCACCGCCACCGTCACCGTCGGCGGCCCCGGCAGGTTCACCCCCGCCGATCTGACGCCCCTGCTCGGCAAGACCCTGATCGTCCAGTCCACCGACCACGGCCGGTCCGACATGATGATCACCGACATCAGCATCGACGAGGACTCCTGGTCGATCACCGGCGGCTCCGGCCTGGCGGCCCTCAACCAGGTGGGCACGCTCAACCCCGTACACCGCACCGACCTGGAGTCGATCATCAGCCGGTGCTTCTTCGCCGTCAACTGGCCCATGCCGCCCGTCAACGTCGACGCCGCCCTGAAGGACGAGCGCTACAACCTGCCCGGCGGCCGCGACAACGTGTGGTCCCTACTACGTAGGTTCCTGTCCGCCAACATGCTCGACCTGTCGTGGCGGGAGAGCACCATCACCATCACCCCCAGGCCCGGACGCGACATCTACCTCCAGGACCGCCCCACGTCCTCCACCGTCAGCCTGGAGGACGGGGCCCGATCCAAGGAGATCCGGGTCAACGTCTACCACCGCACCCGCATCGGGGCCGCCGCGGGCGCCAATGCCGACCGGGGCCTCATCTACCCGGTGGCCCCCTCCAAGTACCCGGGGGCCGACGTCCAGTACGGGGACTCCAGCGACACGGGCGTGATGAGCGTCAACGCCGGGGAGCGCACGGAGACCACCATCCGCTTCGGCGCCGAAGTCTCCTACGTCAACCAGCCCACCATGGTGCGCTCCATCCCCTTCAAGGACGGCTCACCGGACCTGACGCACATGCGCAACGGCCTGTACGTCGTCGTCGGCAAGGACAACAAGCCGATCATGCCCGCCCAGTGGGCCGACATGGGCGGGGGCCTCACCGTGAAGCTCAACGACGACCGCCGCTCGGCCACCGTGATCCTGTCGGGCATGAACTACGAGCACCTGTCCCCCTACCGGGTCTGCGAATCCGACGGCAAAGTGGACCACCCGGCCCTGTACCTGATCGGCGGCCTGGGCTCCTACGTCGACGTGGAGACCCTCAGCCTGGCGACGGGGGCGAAGGGCACCGACGACGTCACCACGATCGACAACCCGTCCATCGACACCGCGGCCAAGGGCTGGGCTGCGGCCCAGGCGGCCGCGCAGGCCCGCGTCGGCTCCACGCTGACACTGCAATGGAAGGGCGCCCCGCCCTCCGGGCCGGTTCTCGGAGCGCTGCCGGGGGCCCGGTTCCGCTACCGGGGGCACTGGTGGCGCGTCGACTCGGCCACGATCGAGGAGGGGGCGGTGTCGCTCCAGGCCACCAGCCACCCGCTCCTGGCCGACTACAACCGCAAATACCCGCGCGTGTCGAATCTTCCGCTAAGCGGAAGAACCCTGCGCGACCTGTCCACGATCGGAGTCCTGTGATGGCATCATTCACCGCATCCGTGTTCCCCGCCTCCAACCTCTCACCCCAGTCGCAGCAGTGGCGCGGCGCCGTGGAGAAGCGCGTGTCGATCCTGGAGGAGGGCGACACGTCCGCCCACGCCAGGCGCATCATGAGCCGGTGGACGGCGACCATGGGGTCCATCGGCAGCCTTGAGGACCGCCTCGACGACGCCCAGTCGCTCGCTCAGATCGCCGGGGCCATGGCCGACGACGCCGTCTCCTGGCACGACGCGCCCCCCGTGTCGCCGGGTCCGGGCGTCGAGAGCCCGGACATTCCCGTCAACCAGAACGCCACCTGGTACGTGTGCGAACTGTCCAAGCAGGGCGGTGTCGACAAGGACCGCGTCAAGCAGGTGTGGCAGTGGTCGCCCCCAGGGGTCGACGGTGACGCGGACGGCAAGTGGGTGCAGCAGCACTGGGGCACGGACACCCTCGGGGAGGGGGCCGTCGACTACAAGCACCTGGCCGCCGCCGCCAAGGGGGACCTTCAGGCCGCCAAGGCCCTGTCGGGACGCTTCGACACCCTGTCCGCCTCGTACGAGCAGACGAAGGCGGACCTGGAGCAGGCGAAGAAGGACGTCGCCAAGGCCGTGGCGGGGGCGAAGGCGGTCATCATCTCCGACACGGAGCCCACCGGCGCCGACCGCAAGCCTGGCAACCTGTGGGTGTCGACCGCCGGAGGCACGACGAGGCTCTACGTGTTCGACGGCGATAAGAACGCCTGGGTGCTGGTGGAGGGGGACGACGCCGCCCAGGCCGCGGCCGCCGCCGCCGAGGCGCAGAAGAAGGCGAAGGAGGCCCTGGACAAGGCGCAGGCCGTGGAGGACATGGCCACGGCCGCTAAGTTGGCCGCCGAGCGCGCCCAGAAGTCCGCTGACGGGAAGAACACGATCTTCTACCAGGCCGACAAGCCCTCGCTCAACGGGCGCAACGACGGCGACCTGTGGTATGACACGGACGACAACTACCGGATGTACCGCTTCCGGGCCGGTGTTGAGGACTTCATCGAGGCCGGTGTGGCCGCTGCGGACCTCACGGGCACCATGTCGAACAGCATGGTCGAGGGGGTGTGGAAGCAGGCGCAGTCCTCCGGGGCCGTGGCCAGGAACCCGGTCGAGGGGTCGATGATCGCCAATGGGGCCATCACCACCACGCACGTGCAGGGCCTCGACGCCGGGGTCATCACCTCCGGGTTCATCGGATCCGACCGCATCGCCGCCCGATCCCTCACCGCCGCCGTGCTGGCCGCCGGGACCATCACCGCCGAGAGCGGGGTCATCGGCAGCCTGAACGCCAACGACATCAAGTTCGGCACCCTGTCGGGCGACCGCGTCGACGCCAACACGCTGCGCGGCAAGGTCATCGAGGGGGGCACCATCAAGGGCGGACTGATCGCCGGGGGCAGGGTTCTGGGCGCCACCCTGGCCACCACGACGAACGGGGACGGCGACCGCGTGGAGATCGACGCCAACCACGGCTTGACCGTGTGGCGGGGGAACAAGGTGTACGCCCGGATGCACCCGTCCCTGGCGAACGGCCTGGCGTTGAACAACCCGAACAGCGGCAATCTGGTTCAAGGCCCGTACGCCGACCTGACGGACGTGTCGTCCATTATTTTCGGGGCGCAGTTCAAGTTCCAGCGCAACCCCACGACGGTCAACGCCGCCTCCGACGGATGCGTCGCCTACTCGTGGTCTTTCAACGCCCCCGCCTCAGGCCGAGCCATCATCATCGCGTCGATCAACTGCGTGTCGGGGGCGCAGAACCCCAACCAGCGGGCCCTCTTCATCCTGCGCGACCGGAACTCGGGCTCGTGGATGGAGACCGGCTACGTGTACAACGGCTACGGGTGGCAGTCCGACGTCCCCATGTTCATGGGAATGGCCACCAAGCTGCCCACCTCGGGCAAGTGCACGATCTGGACGAAGATGGGCATGCGCAACAACGGGGCCAACTACATCGGCTGGGGCTCGGACTTCGCCTCCGCCATGTTCATCCCCTGCTGACGGGGAGAAGGGACAATAGGACCATGACCGGAACCGACCGCAACGGAATCTACACGTACTCCGGCGACGACACCGCCGCCGACTGGCCCACGCTACTCAACCTCGGCGTCTCCTCCGTGTCGAACGCCATCTCCAAACTGCGCCAGTCATCCATCTACAAGGCCAACAACGCCGCCGCCGCCAACACCCTGCGCGACACCCTCGTCGCAGCCGGGGTCACCCCGTCGGCCACCGACCCCATCCTCATCTACCTCACCTCCAACGGGCGCATCATCGCCTGGGACGGGGCCACCTGGAAGTCCGACGGCTCCAACATCACCTCCTGGCTGATCACCGGCTCGGAGGTGGCCACCCCCGCCACCCCCATCACCAACGCCATCCTCGTCGGCAGCCGCGGCGAGGCCAGCCGGTTCCGGGAGGAAGCCGGCTCCACGGTCATACGGGTGCCCACCCCCCTCGACCCCAAGTTCACCGGATTCATCAGCCTGGCACGCAAGTACACGGGCATCGCCACCGCCCTGATCACCAACGGCGACGTGTGGTCATTCGGCGGGAACATCGGCGGCGCCGGTTACGGGTGGGACAAGGTCAAGAACAACGAGGGCGTCATCGTCCGCGTCCCCTACGTGGCCCGCGGCGCCGCCCCCGGCAACCTCATCCGCATCAACTACGCCGTCAAGGGATGGGAGGCGTGAGCCTCATGTACATACCGCACCCGCCCTGGGCCAACACCCTCGACCGGGGCCTGCGCGCCGTCGGCTACCTGGCCCTGTCGGTGTTCTCCATCCGCGAGGCCGGGCTCATGCCCTACACCCCCGACGCGGCCATCTGGTACAACCTGGCCGTCCACATCGCCCTGTCGGTCATGGCCGGCGGCTGCGCGCTCGCATGCCTGACCGGACGCTCGCAGGCGGAGATGGTCATCCTGCCCCTCGTCCTGGGGTGCGCGTCGGCCTCCTGGATCCTCGTCGTATCCGCCCACGGCCTGGGCGCCCGATCCGCCCTGCTCCTGTCCGTCGTGTTCCTGCTGTCCGCTAGAATGAACTGGCTGCGGTGGCTCAGACACCGCGCCATAATCCTCACCGCGCTACGCGATCGCAACGGTAACGGCACAGATAGGGGGTGATCGCTTGACGCCCCTGCTCACCACGGTGGGGTCCGTCATCGCCCTCATCACCTCCGTCCTGGCCGCCTGGGGGTCCTGGGTGAAGGTCAGCGCCGACCGCAAGCGGGGCGTGGGCGAGGCGGAGATGGCCCGCTCGCGCTTCGGTCTGGAGGCCCTTCAGGCGGCCCTGAACACGAAGGACACGATCATCGCCCAGTACCAGGAGGAGAACAACCGCCTGCGCATCGAGGTCCACGACTTGAAGGTCGAGGTCGGACGGCTGCAAAGACGTCGTAAGGGCAACTGAACTCGAACCGGAACACGAAAAGGCCCGCCCTCCTCCCCGAAGGAAGAGGGCGGGCCTCTTGTCGGCTACCTCGACATGCGCTCCAGCAGACCCTTCAGGCGAAGCGTCATGGCGCAGTAGTGGTAGAGGTGGCGGGCGGCGTCGCGCACGTCGTCAGCATCGGGCTGATCCACGGAGCGGCCGGTCGGCCAGAAGCCGAGCGCCTTCAGCGTGGCGTCACGGACCAGGGTCTTGGCCTGCGTCGGCGTCTGGTAGACGATCGGGCGCCTGTCGTAGATGTAGTCCATGATCGCGTTGACCTTCACCGGGGTCAGGTCGGCGAGGAACTGGTTGTGCGGGCGCAGGTCGAAGCGCTCGCCGACGACGACGTCCGGCTTGTAGCACCAGATGGCGCCCTTGAGCGTGAACGCCGTGTCAGTGTGGCTCGGGGCGACGAACTGGTCGTACTCGACGATCTCGACATCGTCGCCGTCGACAGCCCCCAGGACCCACCCGGTCGACACCCCCGGGTCGTAGGCGAAGACCCTGGTCACAGCGTGCTCACCGTCAACCAGACCGTGAGGGCGGCGGCCGGGACGGCCAGCACCTTGATCATGACACCGGCGGGACCCTCGAACGCTTCGGCGATCACATTCAGCGAGAACGAGAACATGAACGCCGCAGTGAATGCGAGTGCGTACTTCATCGTCCTCCCCCGTAGAAGCAGTACGAGGCGAGCACGACGAGCGCCGCGATCGGGATCTCAAGGAAGTTGAAAACTCGACTGACCGTGTCCTCCCGCTCCCTCGTGGTGATGTCGAAGAGGAAGGAGAGGAAGACCGTGCCCGCCAGGGCGATGATGACGTCCTTCACCAGCCCACCACCAAACACGAGACGATCGTGATGACCGGACTGAAGCTGATCCACAGCGGGATCTGCGCGTCCTCGCGCTGGGTCGCCGCGAAGAAACCCAGGAGGAGCGCAAGACCGAAGGAGACCAGCCCCACGAGGTAGAACTGTTGGAGCGTCATCAGTTCCTCACCGCCACGAACAGGCCGAAACCGACGGCGAACACCGACAGGCAGGCGACGAACCGGAACCACCACTTGGAGAAGCCCTCCGCGTGGCCGTCCTCGGCGAACATGTACCCGGCGCTGAAGAAGAGCATCGGCAGGGTCAGGAGCCAGTAGCCGAACCATCCTCCGGCGCTCATGCCTCGATCACCACCGCGTCCTCGCCGCGCAGGTCGTCGGGCTCCGCCTTGCGCCAACGCCCGGAACCCTTGGCGTGCGATGCCATCACGCGACACACGCTCACCCGGGCCGGATCGCAGCCCTCCTTGCCCCGGTGCCACGCCAGGACGGGGATGTCGCCGTATCCGAACCACACCCGGGTCAGGGCCCGCAGCATGGCGGCCAGGCCGCAGGCGCGGCTGCGTCGCAGCCGCCCGGGCTCGGCTCGGGGGTCGAGCTTGGCGGACGACCAGACGATCTCGAACTCGCCGACACGCCCCCACAGGGCCTGGCCACCGACGTTGTCGATGATGTGCACGCCGTCGGGGTGCACAACGATGCAGATCGCAACCTTGCTGCCGCGGCTCACGGGTTGTTCCTCCGCTCGGTGTCGACGACGATGCGGGCGCACCAGGCCAGGGCCATGGCCGCGACCTGGATGAGCTCGTCGCGCAGCGGGTTGGCGTGACCGACGGGGGTGTCGGCGTCAGGGGTCAGGGCGCGGGAGACCTCGCCGACCTCCTCGGCCAGGATCACGAACTTCATCTGCTCGGTCACCTCCGGGTTGAAGGGGGTGCGGCCGTGGTGCTTGTCGTAGGCCCGCTGGTACTCGGCGACGACCTCGTTCTCCAGGATCCTGCGGGCACGGCCCCGACGCCGTCGCAGGCCGTGCAGGGAGGAGCCGTCGGTCTTCTCGTCGAGGTAGGCGACCCACAGGGCGGCGCGGGCGGCGATGGCGGACAGGGTGAAACGCTTGGCCCCGCTGCTCCAGGCGGCCGAGGTGAGGAACATGATCTCGGCCAGGTAGTTGTAGGGGTTGACGGTGTTGCAGCCCACGTAGTCGATCTCGTCGACGGCGCGGGCGACAGCGGGGTCGATGTCACTCATCGGTGCTCTCCTTCTTGTCGTTCTCCACCTGTGCGGCCAGGCGGCGGATGGTGTCGGCGAGCTCGGCGCGCTCCTCGTCGAGGTACTTCAGGTCGCGCCGGGCGCGCAGGAGCCGGAGCTCGGTGTCGCCGGGCCACGGGACGGAGGCCTCCACGTACCCGTGGCTGCCGACGTTGTCCGGGTCGACGCAGGTGTTGTAGTACAGGCGTCCGTTCTTGACGAACAGCATGCCCGCCAGGGCGGTCACATACGTGGTGTCGACACCGGCTGCCTGGAGGACGATCTTCGCGTCGCGGATGAAGGAGTACGAGACGCAGTCGCGGTGCAGGATGTTTTCGTGGATGCCGTTGTAGAGGCGGATCTTGCGCTCCAGGTACCACAGCGCCTTGGCCAGGTCGGCCCGAGGGTCGGCACCCCTCTTGCGACCCTCGCGGCAGATGTACTTGACGACGTTGCCGGACAGGAAGTCCAGGTGCTCGGTGATCTCGATGACCTCGCGGTCGCCGAGCTTGTAGTGGGGCGGGTGGTTGATCATGTCGTCGGACATGCTCTCTTCCTCTCTTGTCATTCCTTGTGGTACCGCTGGCAGGTGTAACCGGCGGCCTTTATCACGAGATCGTCGTCGGCCCAGTAGGGCGGACGGCACATGATCCCGGACACTTCGGCGACGAGCTCGGCCTCGCTGAGGCTTCGCTTGTCGGCGGGGATCTCGCAGACGACCTCGTCGTGGATGTGGGTGACGACGGGCCACCCGGCCTCTTCCAAAGCGCGAAGCGCTTGGACGAGGATGTCGCGTGCGACGGCCTGCACGATGTTCTCGGTGATGATACCCCCGTGCAGCGGCTTGTAGGGGACCCGGGCCCTGTCGCCCCCCGTGTTGAGGACGTGGGGCACAAGGCGGGCCGGGCCCAGGGGGGTGCCGTCGACGTCGAGGGGCTGCTTCCAGCGTCGGGTGAGGCCGCAGTAGACGATGGGCCTCTTGGAGGGGAGCCACACGTAGCGGTCCTGCCCCTTGACCTCGATGCTGACCAGGCCGGTGTCGACACCCCCTCCGGTGCCCAGGATGCGCTCCAGCTGCGCCCAGAAGCGCCGGACGGCGGGGGACTGGGCCCTCCAGATGTTCACGATCTCTTGCAGCCGCTTGCGAAGAACGTCCTCGGGGGTGTTCTTGGGCAGGATGTTCCGGCCGCCCATGGCGATCATTGCACCGATACCTCCTCGGTACTGGAGGGCCAAACTAGCGACCTTCCCGTGCTGCCGGTCAAAACCCTTCTCGGGGCCACCGAGTTTGGCAGCAGTAGCGACATAGATGTCCTCGTCGTTGCGGAAGGCGTCGATCATCCACTGCTCGCCGGTCAGCCACGCCATGACCCTGGCCTCGATCGACGAGTAGTCGCACACGACGAACGGCCCCATGAGCAGCGGGCGGATCAGCTTCTTCAGCTCCGGTGAGGGGACTGAACCGCCCTCCAGCAGCCGCCCGACCGCAGCCTCTTCGGCGGTGGTGTCGTAGCCGCCGCCCTCGGCCTTGAAGCCGTCGCGGGCCAGGTTCTGGAATTGGATGAGCCGACCGGCGAACCTACCCGTCGACGCGCCGAAGTACTGCATCGTGCCCCGCAGGCGCCCGTCGTCGTTCGTGGCCCGGATGGCGGCGGTGAACTTGGCCGCGGCCGACACCGCGCACTCCTGGCGCAGCGTGAGCACCCGGCGGACGTCGTCGGGGATCTCCCCTTCCAACAGTTCTTTGACCGTATCCTTGCGCAGGTCCTCCGTGTCGACACCCCGGTTCTTCAGCCACGCCCTCAGCTGGGCCACCGAGTTGCCGTTGTCGACACCGGTGATCTTCTCAATCTCCTTCAGCGCCTCGGCACGGTTGTCCTTGAAGCAGCGCTCGGCGGCCTTCGCCAGCTCGACGTCGACACGGACCCCCCGATCGTTGATCCGCTGGTCCGCCTCGTAGACGGCGCGCTCGCCGCGGGGGAATCCACGCCCGAGCATCTTGGCTGCGTCGCGCATGGTCTCCACGTCCTGGTCGCAGTAGGCGCCGAACGCCGCCCAGTCGTCGGGCCGCTCAGCGGGGTTCACTCGTTCACCCCGCCGGTTCGGCTTGGAGAACAGGTTGATGAGCCGGGTTCCGGCCTCATCCTTCTCCTCGGCGCCCAGTGCCAGGGCGAAGTCCTTCAGGGAGGCGGGCAGGCCCCACGTGCGGGCCAGGGCGGCGGTGTCGAAGAACTGCTCGGGGGGCAGGAACTCCCCCCGTCCTCGACTCTTGAGCCTCGACAGGTTGATGCGCTCGAAGGAGGCATTGTGGGCGATCTTAAGGACCTTCCTGTCGAACAGGCCGGGGATCGCCAGGATCGCCTCGTGTCCCTCGGCCCGCTGCACCGCGCCGTCGCCCAGGGCCCAGGAGCACATGAGGATGCGCCAGTCCGGGTGCTCCGTATACTTATACACTCCGCACTTGGCCAGGTCGACGGGCGAGTAGGTCTCGATGTCGATCCACAGGACGTCCTGCGTCATCCACGGCGCACCGCCCTTCTCCGAGGCGGTCACCGTCCACCGGCCCTGAAGGACCAGCGGCCAGATCTCGTCGAAGCCGCCGTCGGCGGGGGCCGTCCACGGGCCCTCGACACCGAACAGGCCGATGGCCGGACGGCGGGGGTCCAGCGGCCAGTTGGTTCCGGCCAGGTCGATGTTGCGCCCCATTGCCATCTTGACGTCGCGCAGCACCCCGATCTGCTCGTCGGTCAGGTCACGGGGGTCGGGCACCAGGAACACGGGCTGAGCCGCCCAGAAGTCACTCACCGTCGGCCTCCTGTCCCTGCTCCTGCGCCTTGAGACGGCGGCGCTCCTCGCCCTTGACCCGCCACGGAACCTCGCCGACCTTCTGGCGCACCTCGAACTTGGGGCGGAAGTCGATGTTGTCGGGCCCCCACGGCAGGCTGCTGTCGGGCCGCATGAACGACCAGCCGTCCATGTCGTCGAACGGGGGGAGGTTGAAGTTGGACAGGACCCAGTTGACGGCCTCCGTGCCGTTGGCCCACGTCATACCTCCGGGGCTCTTGCGCCAGTTGTCGGCCCGCTTGAGCAGGGACTTGCGCAGGCGGAGGTCGCTCGCGGCCCGCTGGCGCCCCTTGGCCTTGATGCCCGCCTTGCAGCCGCACAACGGACCTTCGAGCAGCCCCGACGCGGATGCCTGACTGTGGCGACCGCAGAAGACGCACTTGATGTCGAATACGGCGCCGCGGGTGGACGTCCACCCCGCCGGGTCGAGGGACGTGATGCGCCAGTCGCCGAAGCGGTGGTCGAGGAGCGCCCCCAGGAGGGGGTGGGGCGAGTAGACGGTCTTGGCCGGCTCTCGGTGGGTGATCATGGTTCTCTCTTTCTCTTCCGGTTGGGTTGTGTTATCGGCTAAGCGTCGACTGCGGTTCGGGCGGTGTAGACGACCTCGCGGTCGCCGGGTCGGTCCGGGTTGGGCAGGATGTCGCGCAGGGTTCCCTTCTTCTGGCAGTGCATGAGGATCCGGGTGATCTGCTCGGGTCCGTCGAACTTGTTCTGGAACTTGGTGACCAGAGCCGCGTACGACACCCGGTGGCCCGGCTGGGAGGCGACCCACTGCTCGACGTCGGAGACCATCCGGCTGAAGCCGTTGCTGTCGACCTGGTTGACCAGGGCCTCGGCGCACCGGGCCCACGTCCCGGCCAGGTCGATCGCCTTGACGACGTGACGCAGCTCGATGGTGTCCTTCATCTCCGTCATGGCCAGCAGGGCCGCCACCCGCAGGGCGGAGAACGACAGCCGCTCGCAGGTGGGGAACAGGGCCACGGCGTTGAGCGGGTGGTTGGCGGCCAGGAACGTGACGTCGTAGGCGAAGCACTTCCACCGCTCCAAGGCGTCCTGATCGCACTTGAGGGGCACGCGCAGGTCGTCGAACGGGCCCGACACCGGCACGGCGGCCTGGAAGCCCTTGTCCCAGTGCTTGACCACGGAGGTCAGGTGGTGGATGAGCATGTCGCGCACCTGGTCGACACGGGCCCGCTCCCCCGTGCGCCACGCGACGTCGTTCGCCCCCGGTTCGAAGCCCTCGCGGGAGTCGACGACGACCAGGCACCGGGGCACGAAGCCGGAGATGATGCGCTCCATGGTCAGATAGCGGGCGGTGAGGTCGAAGATGCCGGTGCCGTAGAACGACATCTGGTGGTCGACACCGCCCTTTCTGGCCAGGCCCCCGGTCTTGCGCAGGATGGCGGGGACCCTGCCGTCGTAGATCTTGGTGAGCATGGGGATGAACCCGGCCATGTAGGAGCCCTTGCGGGAGGCTGCGGCGAAGGTGTCCTGGACCTCGTCGACGCTGAGCAGCGTGGACAGGCGGGGCAGGTCGCCCAACCATTCCTGGAGGGCTTCGGCGGTGGCGTCCTCGGGGGCCTCGTAGCCGCTGTTGTCGACACCGGCCTTCTCGGCGACATCGTTCAGGACACCGCGGGCCAGGCGCAGGGCCGTGCTCTTGCGGGACTGCGTGGTTCGGCCCAGAACCAGCCAGTACAGGTTGAGGCCCATGTCGGTGAAGGTGAGCGGCAGCTTGGCGTAGCGCGACAGGAGGGCGGAGAGCATGGCCAGGCCGCCCGCCACGGAGAACTCCCATGGGGCCTGCGGGGACTTGTGGCCGACCCAGGAGGTGAAGGCGTCGATGAACGTGTCGTCGATGGGCTGCTCCTCGGGGTGGAGGAACTGCACGCGCGTCCAGTACAGGCCGTTGGCGTCGGCGTCGAGCACGGAGGGCAGGCGGTCGACGAGCGCTTCGGGTGAGGACTCATCGCCGAATCGGTTGACGCCTTCCAAGGGCGTAAGCCCGAGGACGCGCAGGATGTCGGCGTCGTCGCCCATGACGAAGTCCTCGCCGTCGTGGTACTGCCTCCACCTGGCGGCGTCGCGCTGCACCTGCACCCACAGGTCGATGTCGGGGCGGTTGTCGCGTCGGTACTTGTTGCAGGCGGCCTCGTGCAGGACGAGGTAGCACGAGCGGGCGTCGAACCCGGCCTCCATGAGTATGCACTGGAGGTGGTACATGCGGGCGGACCAGTCGTCGCCGATCTCAGGGCGGATCATGAACAGGTCGTTGGCGACGGAGTTGTTGACAAGGGCGAGCAGGCGGTAGATCTCGTTGGGGTCCTGCTCCTGAGGGACCTTGGAGTCGAGCTCCTCCTGGGACAGTGGTTCGGCCGGGGGGTAGTGGGCGGCGAACTCGGCGACGGTGACGGCCTCTCCCTCGCGCTGGATCTCGACCAGGTCGACACCTCCCGCCCCTCTTCTCCTGACGGTCTCCTCGGAGTACTGGGTGACGCGGAATGGCGCGCCGTACTCGGGCTTGGTGTTGTAGGACCAGGGGACGCGCAGCATCTTGGCCAGGGGCCAGCCGCGGTCCATGCCGTCGGCGGCATGGGCGTTGTACAGTCCGTGCGACAGGTCCTCCAGGTCATTGTTCGACAGGGTCTCGGCGTCGAGGAACCGCCAGTAGCCGTGCCAGTGACCCGGCGAGGTGCGCACGAACGTGGTGGGGAGGATGGCGAGCTTGGAGGGGTCCATGTCGTCGCCGTCGCAGTAGACGACCTCACAGCGCAGCACGTTGGCCTTGGTGGCGTGGCGGGGGTCGGACAGGGAGGGCGGCTGGGTGAACGTCATGGGCTTGAAGTAGACGTCGCCACTGCCGTGGGCTTCGACGTAGCGCCCCATGGCGGCCTTCTCGTCGGGCCAGGAGAACCACTTGAAGACGGTGAGGCGCCCGAAGGGGTCCTTGGTGATGATGGGCACCCAGCCGGGCGTGTCGGGCAGCACCTCTTCGAAGAAGGCCATGTCTCTCTTTCTCTTCCTTCTTTGTTTCCGTCTCTTCCGCGGGAACGACGGGGCCCCGACGCCGTCAGTCTAGCGGCGCCGGGGCCCGGCCCTCAGTACGACGTGAGTTCGTCCAGAACCCACAGCAGAAGTCTGCGACCGGAGGGCTTGAGGGATCGCGAAGCGAACACGATGAGCCCGATGTCCGAGATGACGGCGCCCCTCTGTCGGCCGCCCCCGGTAGCCACCTCCAGGAACTTCTTGTCCTCCTCGTGCGCGGATCGGATCAGGGCGTACCCGTCACGGAGCCCAAGGGCCCTGGCGAGATCGGAGGCGGCGTACCAGAGGTGGTTGTCGTCGAGGTAGGTGCGGATGGTGTGTCCCTCGTAGCGCATGTCCTGTGTTCTGTCCATCACTTCTTCTCCTTGTTCTTCTTGGGTTCCTTCTTCTCCGGGAAGCCCTTGACGTAGCTCCGACCCCAGGCGCGGTCGAAGATCGGGCGGTCGGCCTCGGTATAGGCGTACACCTCGCGGACCTGACCGGAGGAGGTCTCGTCGAAGCGCTTGCCCGGCTCGACACCCCGCTCGGCCACGTAGTCCTCCCTGACGTACCTGCCGAAGGAGGAAGAGCAGCGCTTCACCTCATCCCGGGTGGCGCCCTTCTCGCGCAGGTAGTCCTGAATGTAGAGGGGGCGAGCGCTCGCCTCGATCTCCGGCGTGTCGCCCATGGTGCGGGCGAGGACGATCTTGGCCTTGGCCTCCAGGTAGTCCCTGGCGATGACGTTCTTCAGGGTGTCGAGGACACGGGCCTGGATCTCGAAGCTGGTTGTTGCGGTCGGCGCCGCCCCGAGCAGACTGTAGGATCCCGTCCGGTAGATCGACGGCAGGACTTCGTGGTTGACCCAGCGCTTGAACGGTCGGGCTGCCTCAACACGGGCCGTGTTGAGTACGTGGAAGAGCCCAGCCAGGGAGATGGTGGACACAGAACGTGATCCAGCCCTCGTCTCCACATTGTGGAGACGAACCTCGTCGGAGTCGAGCCCCCTGGTCATGTGAGTGGCGTCTCCGTATCCGAGGACCCGGGCGACATCGGTGGCAATGAACCAGATTTCGCCGTCCTCCTCGTAGGTGCGAACCTGTTCGTCCCCGTAGTGGAACGGGGTCAGTGCGGTGCTTGTCACAGTTGTCCTCTCTTTCTTGACGGCTGTGGGGTGACTTCGACTCACCCCATCGGGATCTACACCACCACACCGCTACGGGGCCCGCGAGACTCAAGTCAAGGCGGCCGGTGTCGATGGTGGCCAGCCACATGGTGAAGGTACGGCGGTCGATGAACGTCATCTCGTGCATCTTGCCGTCGGCGGCAACCCCGGTCATGATAACCGTGGTTGCCCAGGACTGCTTCTGGAGCCGGCGTCGCTGCGAGTGCACATCCAGGCCGAGGGCCTCGCAGACAGGGCGCAGGGCGACGTAGGTGCCGTCGGCGGTGGTGTAGATGATGAGGGTCTGCTCCCCTCCAGGGGTACGGACAATCTCCGTACCCTTCTCGTCCTCATCGGCCCCCGGGGGCGGGATGATATAACTCGAAGTGACCCCATCCTCTCCCTCGTACCCACATTGTGGGTATCAGCCTCCTACTCCAGCGTCAGCACGACCGCCCCTCCTCTCTGGCCCGGCGCAGGGCGTCCTTGCGCAGCTCGACATCCAGGACCTCATCCAGCAGCCAGCGATAGAAGCCCTCGGACCGCTCGGACCGGGACCGGAACGCCAGGCCGATCAGCGCCCGGGCCGACACCGCCCGGGCGTCATGCACCCCCCGGCGCCCGGGCACCTTGAACCAGCGGACCTCGTTCTTGCTGAACCTGCGCAGCATGTTGGGCGAGTCCCTGTACCCCAGAGCTACGGCCACGTCCGCGGCGACGAACCAGGCGCCGTCGTCATCGACGAACGCCCGCAGCTCATTCTTCTCGTAGAAGAACAAAAGCATGGCTTCTCCTCTTTCCTTGTTGACCCGGCCGGGGCCCCGCCATGCAGCAGGACCCCGGCCGGGCATCAGGGGATCAGAACGGAGTGGTCGAGCTGTCGACCGGCTCGTACTCCACCTCGTCGACCTGCCCCCGCGGGCTGCCCATCAGCGGGGTGCCGTCGGGGTTGAACATCGGCTGCCCGGTCTCGCGGTCCACGCGCTGACGCGGCGGGGCCACAGACGTCTTGATCGTGCACTTGCGACGCAGCATCAGCGCGAACAGGCGGTCGACAGTCGTCTTCAGCCCAGCCGCGTTGAGCATGGGCGCCCGCTCGCGCGGGTCCTCGCGCCACAGGTCCACAGCCTCCAGCATCCGCCGGAAACCGGGGTTGAGGACCCGCGTGGTCCGCCCCTGCTCCGTGCGCTTGAAGTAGAGGACCGTGTACCCCAGCACGACGACACCGTGGTCGGGGTCGTTGGCGTCGTCGATGGCGTACGTGAGGACGGCCATCGGCAGGCCCTTGGATGACAGTCGGCACTCCGTCTTGGTGACGACGGCGTTGTGGAAGCCGGGCTCGGGGGCGCGGAACGAGAACTCCTCCGCGACCTCCACCTGGGACAGGTCGAGGCCGTCCAGGGCGGTGAGGTCCGCGCCGGACGTACCGGCGGCGGTGGCGGGGAAGGCGGCGAAGGGGTCGTTGGCGGTCATGCGCTCTCCTTATTGGTTGTGGTGGTGCTGGTAGTGGCTTCGGTGTTGTGGGCGAGCATCCAGACCCGGCCCATGGTGGGGTTCTCCAAGAAGTCGGGGAAGTCCTTGACCCGGCGTTTGGTGATGGCCCCCGGCAGAGCGAAGTCCGCTTGGACGGCGAACTGCCCGCTCTCCAACCTGCCCGACCTCATGTAGGCGACGAAGTCGAAGTTGGAGGGCATGTGCTTGTCGGACTGCTGGCCCCGGAAGGCCGGTCCGATCTCGGTCTCCCCGGTCACCGAGTTGGTGACCCGGGCAACGTGGGTGAGGGCCAGGAGGTTGACGCCATCGCATCGCATGAAGGCGTTGATCAGCGTCATGACATTGTCGTAGGCGTCCGTCCACGGCTTGTAGTTGTTGCCGGGATTGGCCGTACGGGACTCGCCCACGATGAGCTCCTGGAGCTTGTCGATGGTGTCGAAGACGACGGTGCGGTAGGGGAAGGACCTACTGTTCATCGTGGGCCGGACGACCTGGGCGATGAACCGGTGGGTGTCGGCCCAGGAGTCCAGGTGGATGATGGTGATCTTGTCCAGCTCGCCCCATTCCCTCAGGGGAAGCGTGCCCCTTTCGAAATCGAGGTAAAGGACGGGGGACATTTCGGGGACCCTGGATGCGGTGGCCGAAAAACTCGTCTTTCCGCTCCCTGCCCCTCCGTACATGAGTACCGAGATATCCTTGAGCTCCTGCGGATCCTCCGCGGTGAAACCTGCTGCTGCGAGCATCTTATCGAATGCCGATGTCGACATCACGCCGCCTCTCCGCCGCCGTCGGCCTCGTCGAGCGGAAACAGAGCCAGCTGCTTCCAGCCCGGCAGGAGCAGGGTGTCGACCAGCTCGGCGCCCTCGACACCGCGCAGCCGCCACAAGGCCACCAGACGCTCCAGGTCATCCTCAGTGCGCAGGTTGACCTCCTCGCCCCGGCTGGTCAGCGTGCACTCGATACGGTCGTGCTTCCTCGTGCCAGCCGGACGAGTCAGCGCGAGGACGAGCGGCTCGGTGTCGATGTTGAGCTCATTGGTGATGGTCCACATCGTGGTGCTGTCTCCACACAGAAGCCGCACCTCCTCGCCATCGCTGACGATCAGGCCGGGCAGCCGCCCCATCCTCTCCAGGGCACGCTCAATGCCCCTGGTGCGAATCGCCGAACCCTTCATCGCGCCTCCCGCTCGATCCACTTGAGGACCTCGTCGTGGTAGCCCACGTAGGCCCGCGTCCAGCCCATCGACTCGCTCCACTCGAAGATGGCGACGGTGCCGTTGTGCCCGGCGACCAGTGCCAACTGACGCCCGTCCTTGGTGTACACCGCCCGATAGCGGCCCAGGTTGTTGCGGGGCCGGTCGAGCGCCCACCCCGCCTTCCTCAGAGCCTCCTCGATCACGCCGATACTGACGATCACGGCATACCTCCCCATGCGGCCATGTCGGCCTCCTCCTTCTTCAGTCGCTTGCAGCGGTAGCAGCCGGGCGAGGACTCGTACCCCCCGCTCGGCACTCCCCCTTCGTTCTTCTTCTCGCCGCGAACCCTAGTCACGAGTTCGCTGAAACGGCCCAGGACGGCCTCGGCGACGGCCCGGCGGTACTGGAACACCAGCGTCCGGGCCGCGCCCGGCAGAACGTCCGTGGATGCGTCACGGGGGATCATGAGCAGGCTCGCCCGCTCCACCTCGTAGCCGTCGCGCTCCAGGGCGTAGCCGTAGAGCATCATCTGCGCGTAGTACTTCCAGGCCGTCTCCCAGATGACCTTGTCCCGGTCCATCAGGACCGAGCCGTCCAGGCGGTTGTGCACGACGGAGGAGACCCCCGCCACGCGGGCCTTCGACAGGACCTTCCAGTCGATGACCTCCCGCCTGACGGTGTCGAACAGGTCGACAGTGCCCCGGATCGGCCCGTAGCCGTCGATCTGGGCGACGTCGACCCGCTTCTCCACGAGGATCAGCCCCGCCCGCCCCTCCGGAGAGTTCGACAAGCGCTGCTGGGCGAGCAGGTGGAAGGCCGTGCCCAGCAGCGGGGCGAGCGGGGTGCCCGCCCTCTTGTCCTCATAGGTGCCGCGGATCTTGTCGGCCAGGCACCGCTCGCACACCTCGCCGAGCTCGGAGGGGCCCACGTGGCGCTGCCGGTCCCGGTCGGTGGGGGCGCCGACGATCTCCAGCGCCCGGCCCGTGGCCTCAGAACCCCACATCACAGGCCCTCGTCTTCGCCGTCGCTCCGAACCCGCTGCACCAGGTAGGGCTCACCGGGCTCGCACGCCTGAGCGTAGATGTCGGGGAACCGCTCCTTCAGGGCACCGGGGTCGATGACCCCCTTGTACACGCCCATCCGCTCATCCGTCGACACGAGCCTCTCGTCGAGCAGGGCGGCGGCGACGAAGGGGCGGAAGTGCGACCGGCGGGTGAGCACGGCGCCGTCGTAGCGGTCGAGCCCCCTCCTGGTCATCTCGGCGGTGATCGCCTGGTTGAGTCCGGTCAGCTGCCTGTTGACGGCGGAGCGGGCCTCGATGAGCCCGGCCCGCCTCTCGATCAGTTCGGACAGTTCGTCATCGTTCACGATGTTCTATCCCTCTTCCTTCTAGATGAGCCCTGATTCCGTCAGGGCGCGGTGCCTTTCGGCAAGTCTTCCGACGACGGTGTCGTCGATGGTCCCGAGGCACTGCACGAGGTAGCGCACGACACCCCGCTTCTGCCCCGAACGGTGAAGCCGCCCCTGGGCCTGCTCGTTGATGACCAGGGAGGAGTCCCTCGACAACCAGATCTCCGTGTGGCAGTCCGTCTGGAGCCCGTCGACGCCTTCGGCAATGGCCGAGACGACGGCCAGGAGGATCTGCACCCCGTGATCATCGCGGAACGTGCGCCAGCCCTCGTGGTCGTCCCCGCTGACCTGCTCCACCCGGTAGCCCGCCTTCTCCAGGCGCCACCGCAACGGCACCAGGAACTTGCGCGAGTGCGTGAAGACGATGACCCGCTCGTCGCCAAGGTCCTGGAGGATATCGAGCAGGGCGTCGATCTTGCCGCTCTTGGCGTCCTTGTCGAAGGTGATGACCTCTCTCGTTCCGCCGGTTGAGGTGGCGCACTCCAGGACGACGGGCTGGGCGAGGGTGGCCTGCTGGAGGCGGGTGTCGAGAACGACGGGGAGGTTGACGGCGACCGGGTGGTCGTCGAGCCACGCGATCGCCTTGTCCCGCCACGCACGATAGATGCGCTTCTGGTCCCGGGTCATGGTCGCGGCCACGCGGCGGATGTCGACGTCGGGCAGTTCGGGCAGGGCCTCCTGGCGGGTGACCGACACCCAGCACGGCGTCGTGGCCTTCACTCGCCCCGGCCACTTCTCCTCGCCGTAGAGCTTCCCGTACCCGGATTCGGAGTACGGGTTGAACTGCGACTTGAAGAAGAAGTCGGCGAAGCGGGTGAACGAGGTGTAGCGCATGGGCCACAGGAACTTCAGGGCCCCGAAGATGTTTACCGGAAGATTTCCGGCCGGGGTGGCCGACAGGGCCAGACGGCGCCTGGCCCGGATGCGGCACAGGACCTTGGAGTTGAGGGACTGGGGGTTGCAGGCGCGGTGCACCTCGTCGGCGATGACGACGTCGAAGAGGGTGCCTCCGAAGGCGTGCGTGTCGGGGGCGGAGACCATCCTCCCGGTCCGGTTGTCCTTCTTCTTGTGCTTGTTGCGGGCGGTCATGAGGGACCAGCCGATGAAGAAGACCCCCTTCTCGTTCCTGTCCCACAGGGCTTCGAGGTTCGCCTTCCTGTCCGCGCCCTTGGCCGCGCACTCGCGCAGCTCCAGGCCCCACACTTCACGAACATGCCGTCGCCAGCCGTCGACGGTGTGCAGGGGCGCGACGATGAGGACGCGGGCGCGAGAGGGGGCGGTGTCGTCCTTCTCAAGACTCTGCCCCGCACATGTGAGGGAGGTCACCGTGTTGTGGGTAACCAGGTAGTCCTTGGCTACGAAAAGTTTGTCCGCGGCCTCCACGGCCAGACACACAGTCTCGGCGCGCCCCGCTCGTTCCATTCGATAGAAAGATCGGTGTGTCGGCTGTCGACCCCCCGTGAAGAGATCCCTGTCGGGGTGAGCCCCGAACGGGTTGACGGACCCCCGCACGATGACCTGATCGAAACATTTGCTCGCAATCTTGCTTCGAATGGGAACGATCTTCGCATCCGCCCCAAGTGACCAACACAGCTCCCGCACGTCTTCCGCCAACTTATGACTGGTGGTGCAGTACTTCGCCGTCCCACGGTCCTTGCGCACCGATCCGTCGCCGTCCATGAGCCCGGCCAGCAGCTCGCGCCGCTGATCGACGGACGCCGTCAGGTACTCTGGAGGGATGAACTTGCTCCTGGACTTACGGCCGATCAGGCCCAGGCCGCCAAGAATGCCGCGGATCGCCGTCCCCCGGTTACTATCTCCGGCGCGCGCGAACCTGAAGTGACGTGCCGATGATGTCCGACAGGTGGTCTCCACCAGGGTGTACCCCGCACGAGCGGCCTGTCGGGCCATCTCGTCGATGACGGACTGGTCGTTCTTCGTCCAGGTGATCGTGCCCTGCCCGGGCAGGTACCCGTCGGCGAGCAGACCACCAAGCATGTACGGGGGCAGGGGGAGATTCCTGACGGGGTACTGGACGGGCGCTGTATACGGGATACGCATCGCCCGAACATACCTTTCGCTCAAGGCGGCCAACTCTCTAGTAGTCTTGACTTGGCCACTCGGAAAATTAGGGTGCGACACCTCCCAAAGGTGGTCCGCATCCGTAACAATGGTAGCCCCATCCCGGAAAGTGATCCGGTACACCTCCTGTTCTCCACGAGGGTATACGCCGATAATTTTTGTCGGCCCCCCGTCAGAACCGATAACAAGATCCCCCACCCTGAGGTTCTCTACGAGTGTCCACCCATTCGGGGTGCAAATCGGGGTGCCGTGAATAAGCCCCTTGCCACTTCCTAGGCAGCAGGCCAGCAGACCCGTGCCCCCGGCGGCGGCGACTTGTTCGACCGCCGCCGCCTGGTAGTCACGAAGCCTCATCGCCGTGCTTCTTCATGGTGCTGCGGGCCAGGTCCTCGACGTCCGCGGCCAGGTCGCGCAGGATGTCGTCCACGTTGTCGCCACGATAGTAGACGACGTCGCCGCAGCGCTGGTAGCCCATGTGCTCGCCGTCGGTGAGCAGGTCCGGCTCGTTGATGTGGAAGGCGATCTCCGGGGCCATGATGCCGTGGTCTCGCAGGTAGTAGTACGGGCCCCTCAGGATGCCCATCACGTGCCACAGCCAGGGCTGCCGGATGCAGATGCTCACGTCCGCGCCGCCCTCGTCGTCCCACTTGTCGTTCTCCAGGAAGGCGGCCGACACCCGCACGAACGGGGTGTCCTCGCTCATGAGCTGCTGGAGCCTGTCCTCGATGTAGTTGTGCATCCCTCTTCCTTCCTGTTGTTACTTGACGGGGATGTCGATGCCCAGGAGCGAGGGCAGGATCCGATCCACGATCAGATCCGGCTTGTCGAGGCGGGCGGTGTCGAGGTTGATCTCGATCAGTTCTCCTGGGCGCCCGGTGCGCCGCATCAGGGTGAGCACGTCCCAGGCGGTGATGGCGGCCGTCCACTCCTGGCCTCCCATGATCCACACGATCATGCACAGTCCCTCGGCCCCCTTGCTCTCGTCGGTGGGCAGGGGCCGGTACCCCTTGCGGATCATGGCCACGCGCAGACCCAGCATGGCCAGGGCCAGCTCGTTCGTCCTCTTGTCCTCAGCGCTCATCGTCGTCCCCCTTCTTTGCCACGTCGGTTCCAGCCTGCGCTCCGTAGGGATTGACTCGCAGCATCCACTGCGTGCCGTCAGGGGCGTCGTCGAGGCGGGAGAATCCATCCGGCCGGTGGACCAAGGTGCGCTGGGCAGTGGACGCCAGGACCACGGAGTGGACCCACGACATCCACTTGTCTCGTTCGGCCTGTCCGTCCCAGGCGTTGGCCATGTCGATCAGTCGGTTAAGCATGTCGTCCAGGTACTCCCAGTGCACCCGCTTTGCGCTCTTCAGGTTTCCGCACCACAGCTCGATGCGGTCGTCGGTGTAGGGGCGCCCCGGCGGGTTAAAGTACTCGAAGTTCATCGCCGCCCCCTGACCGGAGTGAACACGACGGACCAGTTCTGGCCGTCGGGGGCGTCGTCGATGATGCTGACGGCCTCCTGGTCGCCGCCGAGGGAGTCCATGGCGTCGCGCTGGGCGACGATGCGGTCGGCGAATACCGACCACTCCATTCCCTCGATCTCCGAGGTTCGGGTGATGGTCTTGACGACGCCGCGCAGCTTGGCGACGGTGACCTCCTGGTCGTTGCGAATGATCTTCGTGTTGAGCATGTTGCTGTCCTTTCACTCGGTGGGGTTGTTAAGGTCCCAGATAACGTAGCGGGGCAGGGCGCCCCCGGGTGCGATGCGCTCGACACCGTGCTGTCGGGGAGTGTCGACCACGACCTGCACGGACCCGTACCCGTTCGTGTTTTCGGGGTTCATGCACACGGTTCCCTGCGTTGTCGTGATGATCGTGGCGCCGTCGCCCGTGCGTTCGATGATGTGCGGACCCAGCCGCTTGGCCGCGTCGGCGACGGCCAGGCGCACCGTCTGGTCCGCCAGGGCCCTGATACCAGCCTCCACGGCGTCGCTGTAGTAGTCGTGCTTCCTCATGTCCAGGAAGGGCCCCATACCGGAGTCCCTGAGGCGCACGGTCCCCTTGCGGACGTTGAACTTGTAGATTCCGTCGAGTGCCCGGTCCAGGCTGGGCAGGATGTCGTCGGTGAACGCCCGCTCGGTGAGGTACATGGCGGCGGCGACGTCGGTGATGTCCTGGTCGCGCTCGCCCGACCAGATGGTCATGCTGCCGAAGGTGTCCTCGTAGGGCCAGGCGGTCCGCTCGTCCCAGTCGCAGGTGACCTGACCGTCCTCGAACCGAACGGCGCTGCGCATAGCCTTGGGCAGGTGGCCCTTGATCCTCTCCTCCGCGGTGCTCACAGCAGGGCCCCCTCGCAGTCGACACGGACCTCGAAGGGCAGGTCCATCAGCGTGTCGTTGAAGCGGGGGTGGTGGGCGAGCTCGTCCACCGCCTGCCAGTAGTCCCTGTCGTCCTCACCCGCGTTCGGGTGCCCGAACGGGTAGCGGGGCAGCCCGTCCAGGTTCATGTTGACGATGTCGACAACCATGTGTTCGATGTCAGTTGCCATCTCTCTTGTTCCTCTCTTCCTCACTTGAAGACCTTCCAGGCCTCATCGTAGCGAAGCGTCCTACCATTCGACAGGACGATCTCGTTCTCCTTAAGGGCCACAATCCAATGGGCCCGGGCGTGGCAGACGTTCACCGCCGTCCAGTAGGCCTCGAAGCGCCGGTCCGCCTCGGTGAGCAGGTCCTCGACGTCCGACGCCGACAGGCGCCTCAGGCCCCGGGTGACGCGGATCTGCCGGTGCTTGACGACGAGGCCCCGAACGGGGGCCCCGAACAGGGCCACCGTGTAGGACCCGTCCTTAGTCCTCACACCGCGGGCGTGGTCCAGGTGCTCGACGTCGTCCAGGGACCGCCCCGTGTGCTTGGCCAGCGCCCGAGCCATGATGTCCAGGTTCGTCCTCGGGGTCACTCCTCCTCCTTCTCGGCGTCCTCGTCGATCAGCCAGTCGATGGCGGCGTACATCTTCTCGAAGTCCTCGGGGCTCATCATCGCCTCCGCCGCCCGCTTGATGAAGATCGTGTCGCTGTTCTTCGCCGAGATCCGGGTGATCATGCACCGCGAACCCCCGTCGCAGGGGTAACGCAGGTCGACATCGAGGTTCAGCGCTCGGCCGCTGCGCTCGTTGACGAAGATCCGGTCCGACGACGGGTCCTGTCGCACGTCGGCGAACCCCTCCTCCGGCTGGAGGTCGATGTTGCCCACGATGGTCTCGCGGATAAACTGGCGCACATCCATGGCGCCCTTGTCGTAGGCGTCGGCGAGTACGTAGCGCAGGTCATCGTCGATCTCGACGTCGCCCTCGTCGTTGTAGTAGATCTTCCCGTCCTCGCGCTCGCCCCCGGCCAGGTGGTGGATCATGTCGAGCGCGGTGCCGATGACATCCCCGGCCAGTTCGTTCATGGCCTCGTCCATCTCCGCCTCGCTGCCGGTCCACCCGACACCAGAGCGGGACCAGTCCGACGCCCACCACTGAAGGTCGGGGTCGTGCTCGTCCGCGCCCTCGTCGCGACCCCACTGGAGGTGGATGGTCTCCTCACTCCAGGCGGTGTCCTCGTCTCCCAGGTCGATGACGAGGCGGGCCGTCCCGTCGTCGCCGGGGATGAGGCGCAGGTCGTGGTCCTCGTCGTCCTCCTTGCCGGGGAAGTAGACGCTGACGCCGTAGGGCAGCGCCCGATCGAGAGCCTCGGCCAGTTCGTCCCAGTCGTCCGTCGTCTTCGTCTTCATGGTGATCTCTCCTTCTTCTTGTTCGTGCGTGCCCGCTGTTGCGGGCCCCGGTCCCCGGGGAGGACTCGAACCTCCCTTTATTCCTCCGCAATAAAGCGCAATAACCTTATTACGGCGGGGGCGCGACTGCTCGCTACTTGCGCAGCAGCCGCGTTGCCGTGGCCCCGGAGGCCGTCAGCCCCAGGCAGCCGTAGTGGACCCCGTTCCGCCGGATGTTGCGGCCGGGGGTGAGGATGTCGTCGCGTTCGGGGAACAGGTCCTCGACCGTCTGCTGCACCATCCTCGACACCACCAGGAACGTGTCCTCCCGGTAGGGGGGCAGGAAGGCGTGCGTGGCCCGCCCCTTGCACGACACGGGGATGCGGGTGATGCCCCTCCAGCCGGGGACGGTGGCGTCAACCTCGGTCATGCCCTCGTCCCGGTGCCGAACAGTGGGCGAGTTGCCGTCAGGCTGGAGCACCATGATGGTGGTCTCCCTGTCGGCGGGGTCGATGATGCGCAGCGGCCGCCCGGTGAGGTTGAGGATGCGTGCCATCAGCGCTGCTCCTTCTTCGCCCGGTACTCCTTGATGAAGTCGATCAGGGAGTCGAGGTCGTCCTCGAATCGCTTGCGCAGATCGTAGAACGTCGACCAGCGGATCGGGACCTCCTTGAAAACCCGGTCGAAGAGGACCGGGTCAGATGAGAGATCCTGGTACTGGGGGCCCAGGTTTTCGTGGATGAACTTCTGGAGCCAGGCTGCGGCGTAGTACGCCTCGCTCCAGGAGTGCCGGGGCTTGGTGTTGCTCATGCGTGCTCCCCGACGTCCTTGGGCTCGGGCCCATCGTTCGTGACCATCACGGGCCGCCCGGCCTCCCACTCCTCATCCGTCTTCCCCGCCCTGTACTTCTCGATGAAGTTGATCAGGCCGTCGGGGTCGTCGACGAACTGCCGCCTCAGGCGGTAGCAGATCTGCCAGCGCACCCGGTGCATCTCGAAGACGGCGTCGAAGAGCTCGTCGTCCTCCGACAGGCCCCAGTACCGGCCCCCCAGGCACTCGGCAATGATCCCCTGGAGCCAGACCTCGGCGCCGAACCGGCTGTCCCAGGGGCTGTTGGGCGTGTGGTTACTCATGTTGTTCCTCTCTTTCTTCTTGCTGTTCACTCGGCCTTGAGGCTCGCCTCAACACGGTTCAGCAGGGCATTGATGGAGTCCTCGCTCTCGCTCGACAGCCCCGTGGGCCGCCCACCGGGGCAGAACTCCAGAGTGTCGGGCTCCTCGTGGATGACGGGCCGCATGTCGATGCGCCCGAAGGCGTAGACAGTGACGATCTTGATCGGGTGACAGTACTCCTTGTCCCAGATCCTGTACTCAGTGCACTCCTCGCTGCGCTTCTCCATCGACGTGACGACGCACCGCCGGCTTCGCACCGCCAGGAAGTTGAGCGTGCTGCTCACCCACTGTCGCGCCTTCTCGTAGGCGATGAGCCTGGTGGCGCTGTCGAGCCGGGCCTGCGTCGAGCGCCAGCACCCCTTCGAGTTCACATCGACCAGGAGCGTAGCCCGTTCGGGATCCTCGTTGGGGTTGAACCAGAAGATCCGTCCCGCGTCGATGATGAGGTGCCTGTAGAAGTCGGTCTCCTCCAACCACGCGTGCAGGACCTTGTCGACGATCCAGTCCTCGAAATCGTCGTCCCGGAAGTTGCGCTCGTCGCCGCTGGCCTGTTCAACGACCAGACCGAAGGGCTCACCGAAGATCTCGAAGTCGAGCCCGTGGAAGTTCGTGGGGATGATACCGTTCTCCCGCCCTCCGGGCTCCAGCGCCCCGTCAAGGCCCGGGGGCAGGAGCGCCTTGATGCACAACCACACGGCCTCGGTGTTCCCGTTCACGCCCCGTCACCTCCCTCGCGGCCGCCGCTGACGGCGGCATTGATGAGGCCCGTCATGGCGCAGAACGGGTACGACACGCCCCGCGAGCCCATCGTGATGTCGACATCCCCCAGGTTCGTCCCCTCCAGTGTGGACAGGGCGACCTTCGCCGTCCCCCGGCCGGTACGGATCTTGATGACCCGCTCCGGCAGGTTGATGTTGCTCATCCCGAGGGCGGGGAACACCGCCACCGTGAAGGGGACCTCCTCCAGCAGGAGGTAGTCGACCATGGTGGTCAGCGCCCGGCGGGCCAGGACCTTGTCGGCCCGCTCCTGCACGTACTCGGCGAACTCGCCCATGTTCTTCGCCTCGCAGACGTAGTCGCAGAAGTCTGCGATGATCGACTCATCCCACTCGAAGTAGTCTCCGGTGGTCCACGCACCGGGCAGGTGCTCCCGAACCTGGTCGGCGGCCCGCTTCTCGATGACCTCGGCAACCTGCTTGGGGGTGACGTCGGTCAGGGTGCGCCCGTCGGTTCCGGGCTCGTCGACGAGGAGGTTGAAGCAGGGTTCGTACTCCCACTTCTCCTTCTTCTCCGCACCCGTCGGAACCCGGGGGTAGTGGTACAGGGAGGCGATGTGCTCCTCCTTCTGGTTCCACCACGAGGTGAAGATGTCGACATCGCCGGGGTCGGCCAGCGGGTAGGCCGACACGAACCCGTCCCGGCCGAGGAGTCCGGGCAGTCGGTCCTTCACCTCCGCCCAGAACTCGGCCATGTCCTCGTCCATTTCGATCCTGTCGTCAGCCGACATGGTTCTCCTTCCTCTCCTTCTTGTTCTTCTCGATCCTGTTGTTCAGGAACATGATGGCCCGCTCGCGAACCTCCTGAACCTCCGGGATCCCGTAGGCCAGGTGGTAGTGCAGCCCGTATCCGTCCCGGTCCAGGAGGTTGACGTCGATCAGGCCGTCGTCGTCGGGTGCGACGGCGATCTCGACACTCCCGTGCCCGCCGGTGAGGTACCGGATCATGTTCGGCGTGCTCTCCTTGGTCACCTGGAGGGGGATGTCGTTGTCCAGGTCCGTGGCGAAGTCGCCGACCCAGCACCATGCCGCGAACCGGCGCACCTCGTCCCGGTACTCGCGCAGGTCCGTGGTATTCACGTCCAGGCTCTCCGTCATGTTGTCCGACTCCCAGCACAGCCCGTCGTAGTCGTCCCAGACCAGCGGCAGGTCCCCGACGAGCACGTGCAGGGCCGAGTGGTACACGGCCAGGGCGATGTTGCGGGCGTATCCCGACTCGTAAGGAATGGGGTCCATGGGCTCGCCCTTCAGTGTGACGAAGAACGACCTGCCCACGCCGATGTCGTCGTCCGTGCTGATGACGCCGAGCACCTTGTCTCCGCCGACACCGCGCAGGGTGACGACTCCCGTGTTCAGGTCGAGGCGCAGCATTCGCACCACGGCCTCCGTCGGGATGTTCGACAGGACCCGCATCCAGACCCTGGTCCTCTCATCGAAGGTCTCCCAGGTGATCTCTTCGATCATGCGTTTCTCTCCTTCTCCGCCAGCTCTCGCCGGTCCCGGATCGTCTCGTGCAGGACCAGGAAGTTGGCTAGCGCCGCGATCACCTGGTCCTCCCGCTCGCTTCCGCGCTTGAAGGCGACCCGCCAGCCCTTGTCGTCGGCGTCGTGGTGCACCGAGGCGATGCTGTTCTCCCCGACCGGGGCCAGGTAGACCACAGCGTGCGCTCCCCCGGACCCGGGGATCTCGATAAGGGCGTAGGTCTGCTGTCCTCCCGTGACTCTGGCCGAGGGCGCGTCCCTGGTGATTTCTGTGATGATCTGCTGAAGTGTTCTCATGCTTCCTCTCTTCCTTCGGTTCCCGGGCGGATGCCCGGAACCCGTGCCGGACGGGGGAGTCGAACCCCCGTCGAAGACCGTCCCGGCTGTTAGCGTGTGGGATCACCACACATGGATGGTCACCTCCCGTGTGGCGCCGTCGACGATGCGGCGGCAGTCGACACAGACGGCGCCCACCCAGGACGGGTCGGGAACCTTCCCGACCTTTCGGGCCTGGTACTTGTAGCGCGCCTCATGCTGAGGGCACAGCGGTCCGTAGTGCTTGTTCCCGTCGTCGGTCCAGCTCTGGGGCAGGA